>Ga0222628_1001040_pt1 | contig 9903 bp, 8 predicted proteins | sample AntAcemetageno95_FD_179860 | JGI IMG/M metagenome (GOLD analysis project Ga0222628, IMG submission 179860) | Saline water microbial communities from Ace Lake, Antarctica - #95 | ecosystem: Environmental > Aquatic > Non-marine Saline and Alkaline > Saline | place: Antarctica: Ace Lake | collected... | reverse complement strand
TTCCTTTTACTCCTGTGACATGAGAGTGATCTCCAGGATTTGATGTACTGAAGGCTGATACCTGTGGAATTTTAGTTCTAGTAGCTAAAGTATCTGCTGCTGCAATAGCTGTGCTATCTTCATCTGTCGCAGCACTACCTTTGTTCATAAGGAAGTGAAGGTCATCAGTAACAACATCCCAGCCATCACCAAAAGCTGCTTGGAAGTCTGCTTCAGCAAGGTCTGACCACATTAAGTTACCTATGGGATCTTCTTTTGGGTTTATTAACTCATTAAATATAACTACAGAACCCCCACCACTGGAAATTCTAGAATCTAGATCGTCCATATTTGTACGGATAGTATCCATAACTCCCGTTTTAAGAGCTTTTCCCCCTTCGACTTCGGATTCGGTTAAACTTGTAAAAGCCATATATTCTCCTTTAAAATATTAAATTTTTGTTGTTAGTATCTTCATCACCACTTAATAAACCATTATTTTCAGTTATATATCCATATATTAATTTTTCATCAACAGTAGCACTAGAGTAATCGGGAGCGGAATCAGGAGCGATTACACATCTTCGTGAAAAAATATTTCCTAAGTCACTAATGGTTATTTCTACGCTGTTATCTTTTTTACTTATCGCAAGTATAATTCCTAGTCTTGTAGATACATTTAAGAAATCAAGTTTTATTATTTCTCCAATTTCTAAATTTACATACTTTAAATCAGATTTTATTTTATACACTCCCGAGCTTAAACTATTTAAAAAAGAATCCTGTTGGGTTAGATACTTTACTTCATTACTATCATAGAGATAAAAAGAACTATTTTTAATTCTGTCTACCCCTACGTAATCATCGACAAATTCATTTTCAAATTCGTAAACACTGTTAGTACTTTCTTCTGTGAGATAATTAATTTCTTTAAATTTATATTCAGTGTTATGATCTGAGTATAGTTTGGGAGTACTTAAATCACTACTCCAAGAGATAATATCATAATTTCCGATAGTAATAAGATTATCATAATCAATATCAGTGTTTAGACTCACATATTTTAATTTTAAATCTTTATCTACCGTCAATACAGAGTGAGTACTCTCACCTAGTCTATCAATAATAGCTTTAAAAGTTTCACTGGATTTACTAAAATCTAGTGGTGTAACTATTCCTATTATTGAATTTTCATCAGAATTATCAAATGAAGCACTATTGATAAAAGAACTATATCCAAATTCTGTTATTATTTTCTTATATAATTGTGGAGTATTTCTAATCCAAACTCCTGATGTAGTTCCTTCAGTTGTTTCACCATAAATATCAATGGAAACGATAGAGTCATCATTTAGGTTGTTAGTTTTCTTTAACTTTAGAGCTGCTGATTTAGCTCCTACTCCATTATCTGTTCTAGTTAAGATTAAACCATCTTCATCTAAAGCTAAAACTTCAAAGTAGTCTGCTCCATCAAAACTTACCCAGTCTCTAGGTGCTACATTAATCTCAGGTTGTTCTGTTGATTTTGTATCATAATATATGATGTTTTCAGATGCATCCATTTCATAAGTTTTAGAATTTACATTACTTACTATGGCAAAGTCTTTTTCAAAGTTATCAGAAAAGGTTAGTCCACATCCACTAGCACTATTTGTAATAGAGTAATAGGTAGGAGAAACTAATCTTTTATTGTAATATACGTTTTGAACTGGTGCTCTAGTTAAATAATTAGCTGTGGTTGGGAGAGTATCTAAAGCAGTAGTTAAATAGATCGAATTATCGGAACTTACAATTCTTGAAATAACTCTAGTCTGCACCGGAGAGGTATCAAGGGTTACTGTGTCTCCCACTAAAAATTTAGTTACATCTGTAACAGTAAACTTTAAAGTTGAAGTGATGTCTGTAATTTTAGAAGTAGGTTCTGATAAAGCGTTGGGGCTTATAAACCACTCTCTATTAAAACCGTGGTAAGGAGTACTTAATTCAGCATAACCAGATGCAGAAGCAAAACTACTTGTTAAATCATCACCTATAGTTAAAGAAACATCTGATGCTATAGAGTCTACACTGAATTCTAGGTCTCCCACAAAAACTTTATCTTCGGGAGTCAACTCATTTAAAAAATCTGTACCTGTACCTGTAACGGTAGCTGATCCTGAGTTTCCAGCAAAAGTTCCAGTCAAAGGAACTCTTGTTCCACTCATAGTTATGCTCTGTAGTTGCATACCATCTACACGTCCAAATATACGCCTCTTATAGACTCCTTCAACATCTTCGATTACACTGTCACTAGAACTAAATCTGCCTGTAGCAGGAGTTATATCGAGTATTTTTAAGTAGTCTTTTAAGTTAAAAGTAACAGTTTTATCATTGTTTTTCTTAGTATTTACTAATCCACGGTAGATAACTGATGCTGAAGAAGGAGCTATATCTCTATTATAAGAATAAATAATAACTTCTTTATTCTCCCAAATATATTTATCAAAAATTGAATTAAGATAACCATCAGAGTTTTTAATAACAATCTTAGAGGTACCTATAAGTGCGACTCCCTTTAGCTCTTCTGATATTTGAATACTTATTCCAGAAGTAGATTCTATTCTAGGTTCATAATAAACCTGCTCACCGCCGTCTGTTAAATCAAAGGATAAAGAGACAGGGGCATTACTAAAGAACAGTCTAAAGGTTACTATTACTTTGGCTGAATATATATCTTCAGAATAAACATATAAAATATTAGTTGTAGGGTTAAAATAATAAGTATTTTCCACAACTGATGCTGCATTTGCCACTAAAGTGAGTTCTACATCGTCTTGAGTAACATCTGAGACAAAGTTATCCATTACTTTTTGATGAATTAAATCATCTCCAACATAAACATCAAAACTAAAAGCTCTCCACTTAGCATGGATATGAGCTAATACTATTTTTTCACTTACTGTTTCCGCAATGTATTCTTCATATGTTTTAGTCATCAGTACCCTCTATGAAACTTCTAATAGGCTTAAGGAACTACTCCATAAACCGGGGTGAGTATTTGTGAAAAGTGCATCACTTGTAAAATAAAAATATCCAGAATAAATAAACTTACTATTAGTGCCTAAGTAATTATCAGGATCTGTTATAAAAAACATTGGAGTTGTCTTTTTATAATCATCTCGTATATCCCTAAGTGTATTATATTCCGTTTCATTTAATAGTTTTATTGACCCCTGTAACTTCTTCTGAGTATTATAAGTTGTGATAAACTTATTCCCATAGTTGTTAGTTGTTATATTTGCATTTTGAACCTTACTGTACTTAAAACTTCCTAAAGCTATTGCATTTGTAGTTATAGAAGTTGTTTTACCTAGATATATATTACTTAATTCGCAATAAACGGTGCTATCTAGCACAATTTTCCAGTATCTGAAGGTGACTTCTGTTAAAACTTTAAACCCAAAATTATTGTCTTCATTGAGATCTATCTCTATCTCGTCAGCTCCGCCAAAACCTGTTGTAGTCGATCCATAAATACTTACTGTATCTAGTCCCAATCCTACCACATTGTCCCCCACAAGCATGAATCCATTAACAGGATTAGATGCCCCAGTATCTACCAGTATCTCTACCGTAGCTCCAGTACTTCTAAATACCTTGCTTGTGATGGGAATCTTAAGATTAGACAGAGGATATTGAGTGTTAGCAGTGCCTGTGAGAATACTCAAAGTAGCGTCATCAATTAAATTATCGGTTCCAAATATATGGTTAGTTGACATTTTTTATCTCCTATCTTTTATTATGAATTTGAAAAGGTTAAACCATCATCCAAACTTCTCTGAACCGATCGTCCAATTTCATAATCTGATGTTTGTAAAACTATTTCCATGTTAGCAATTCTATCTCCTAACCCATGAATGGCATTTAATAGACCGTCATTATTATTGTTATTTCCACCCTCTGCAATAGCCATCAGAGTGTTTGCTTGTTGTCTTCCATTTAAAACAGTTTCATTATTTGATAAGAAAGCAGGTATTGAATCAGAAGTAGATGTGCCCGGTCCAGTTACAACACCACCTGTAGCGAACGTAGAAGCTGCTGGAGGTTTCTGTGCTCTGATCTTAGATACATTAGCAAGTCCACCGGCGACAGCCGTTGCAGCCGCTATTGCAGCTAAAACTGGACCTACAAATGGGATTCCTACCATTGCTGTATAGGCAGCGGTTGCTCCTTGATATGTAGTTATTATTGCATTTGCAATAGCAGCACTTTTTCCGACAGCAAATGCTGCTTTATTTGAACTATTTTGTAGATTACTTAGAGAAGTTAGACTCTGAACCACGTATCCTTTTTTTTGTTCTAAAGTTAACTTCTCCCACTTAACTTCTGCCACTCTACCTTGTCTATAGTTCGCAACTTGCTGGTTTGCAATCTTTCGTTTTTCTTTAGTTTCTTTTCTAGCATTTGCCAATCTAGTTTTAGAATTATCAATTTCAAATTTAGTTTTTAATATCTCTAACTCTTTTGCTGAAGCTCCAACATTTTTAGCAGCCTGAATTTTTATTTCTTGTTCTCTAGTATGAAGGTCTTGAATCTTTGTAAGTTTTGCTTCTGCTTCAGCATCTTCTAATTTTTGAACAACTAACTTTTCTTCTGCTTCTATTAGTTTCTGTGCATCTTTAAGTGCTTTTAGATCTGCATCTATCTTTTTTCTATCTTCTTCAGCTTTAAGCTCTATTTTTCTTTGTTGGTCGGCTGCGGTTTTCTTTGATGCAGCATTTTTATTGGTCTTTTTAGTATTCTCTTCAATAGCTACTGATGCCACTTTCACTGCTGTAGCAGAATCTCTAGAAGCTTGCGCCCCTTCTCTTAAAGACTTAGCTAGTTTTTCAGCAGTTCCTCCACCATTTTTCATAGCTTCTGCAGATTCTAAAAGATTACTTTTAAAATTCTTAATGGAATCTGGTAACTTTAGACCAAATACCCCACCTAGAACTCCTGCAACATCAATTGCTCCTTGTATAATAGTGCCCGTAGTATAAGCCCAAATCTTAATTAAAGATGAAAAGACTAATCTAAAGGCAGGCTCTATAGGAGATATAGTTTCTAAAATTTTAGCAGCGACATCTTTGAATGTTGCTGCCATTTCATGAGCTTTAGTTGTTATCCAAGCTACAACCTGATCCCAGTTTTCCCACAAGGCATAAGCTGCAGCACCAACTGCTGCGATTGCTAATATTACCAATCCTACAGGACCCGTGATAGCTATCCACGCTGCCGCAGCCGTTGTAGCTAAAGTAGTGAAGGAAATAGAAGCTATTATAGCTTTTACTCCTAAGGCTACTAAGGCAAGACCAACTATCCCTATCCCCACCGCTATGGGTTTATAGATAGCAGCATTATCATAAAGGTGTTTACCTAATGTAATAAACCCATCAATAACTACTTTAATACCATCTGCCATTAACCTTGCTAAAGATTTTATAAGCTCTAAATTATTTTGAATAAGAGTGATTAAGGCTACACCTAATTGTTTAGCTATAGGTAAAAATTCTGTTCCTATTTCAGTTTGTAATAAAGAAAAGTTATCTCCCAGAGTGGATAACACCCCACCCAAGGTTTTTGATTGTTTGATCATACCTTTGAAAGCGAACCCACCAACTTTATTTAATGAACCAAAAGCTTGCTCAAAGGTGGCAAAGTCTACTGCACCCTTTGATACTAAATCCTTAATAGCTGTCTCTGCTACTCCCATAGTTTTAGCTAGGGCAGGACCAATTGGAATTCCTCTTTCTTGTATTTGTAATAATCTTTCACCGGTTAATTTTCCAGCCGCTGAAATTTGTCCAAAAATTAAACCAATATCTGCTAAATCGGAACCTGAAGCTGCTGCCACATCTCCCAATTCTTTTAATTTTGGTATTAACTGATCTTGGTTAAAACCGAAAGCTAGTAACTGAGCAGATACTTTAGCGATCCCCGGTAATTGAAAAGGGGTGGATGCCGCAAACTTCTGAAGATCAGACATGATCTTTTTAGCATCCTCCGTTGAATTAGTTAATACTTCAAATTGTGTTGTAAGCTGTTCCAGTTCAATAGTCTTAGATGCAATTGAACCAATAGATGAAACTATAGCACCTGTCACTGCTTTTATACTTCCTACAATGGCAGAACCAAAAGCATTAGCTATCGCCAGTCTTGTGGTAGATACTTGTTCCCCCACTTTCTTCACATTTGCATTTAGTTCTTTTAACTGTTTATTAGCTGTTTTTGCTTCGAGTTTAAAATCGAGTACTACTCCGTCCATAATTATTTCCTAGGTTGTGCCTGCTGAGCTTTGTTCTGTTGCTCAATTTTGTATTCTTCTTTTAGGTTGCTCAGAAGTATTAGGGCTTCCATCGCTTTGGCAGGTTGCTCGGATAAGCTTCCTGGATAGGGTAAAACTCCATTCTCATATGCCGCTAAAGCAGTTAATAAGAAATTGAATTTTCTATTTCGGAAGTTACAAGGACAGGTGTAGAAATCAATATTGTCAATTACATAAATCGGTGTCTCGGAAATCTTATTACAACTATTTTCAAGTCGTACCGTCTTCTCTGCAACTTCTCTAGTGTAACCCTTCTTAATATGTTCTTCTATTAAATAGTCACACCTTAATCTATATACATATTCGAAGTTTGCCTTTGTGGTAACTATGTCATGTAAGCTCAAAGAGCTAATATCCATAATTTTCCAAACTACATATTCCCAAAATTCACTTATATAACGGACGAAGATTATTTCTTTTTCTTCGCCCTCTTCAAGTTTTTTGAGAAGCTTACTCCCTTCATAGGTAACTTAGTTACTGGATCAATGAATTGCTTAGGAATACTAACAAGAAGCTGACAAGAAACAATGTATAACTTATCCGTGATCTCACAATTACAAAGCTCATTAACCGTTTCATCGCTCAATACTCCGTTTTTCAACTTCACTTTATACTCAGTACCATCTACATTGGTGACATTTTCAACTCTTTTAACTGCATATTTCACAGCTAATCTAGCTCCTGTCATCCCCGCTTTAATCCCTTCAGTATCTCCCTTAGCAGCTAAAAGCATAAATTCTTGAATCTCTACTTTTTGCTCATAGTTCAGGGGGGATACAATCACTGTCACATCATCAATCTTAATCGCAATTTCATCTGTCGTTTTAAAAATCTTCATATGGTCTCCTTATATGAAATTTATATTAGTAAATCAGGGGAGATTACTCCCCCCTAAGTTATATTAAATAAAAGAAATAAAAATTTCTTCGTCCTGGTTGCTTCCGCCGCCTGCATTAAAGGTAATAGAATCTTTCAAAATTCCGTCCTGATCTCCCTCACCTAGTTCTGTTGATAAACAGTAAGGCATATAGAAAGCAAAAACATCTCCATATTCGCCGGTTACTCCCGTAGGAACTTTAGCGTATCCAAAGATACTATATTCATCGCCATCTTCAAACTTTTCCCACTGGGCAATATCATCATTCTGCTTGTAAGGATCAATTGTTCCAGTGATTCCTCTACCAGTAACTCTACTTGAGATAGTACCTTTAGCAGCACAAGTTGAAGTAATTTTTCCTAATTCATTCTCTACAGAAAATCCTACAGAGTTAACAGGAAGAGCTACGCCATCTTGATAAATACAAGCTGATAGAATAATTGGAGGAAGTGCTGAATCAAATGAAGGAGTATAGCCTATAGCTGATACTTCTCTATCAGGATAAAGTCCTTCAAATCCAAATTCAAACTTAGCCATTGCTCCAGTTTCAAAACCTGACATTGCCATAGATACCATTTTAGAACCTACAGATTTTTCAACAATTGCGTCCTCGATATATCTAGATACTGAGATAGCTTTGTGATCTTCATCGCCAGGATAATAAGTAGTGAGTGCTGCAATAGCAAGCCCGTCTACAAATGCGCCTGCAGGATCAGCAACTAAAATAGTTACTTCATTAGTAGCTACATTAGTTATTGGAGAAATGTGATACTCTCCTGCTCTTTTTATAACAATTATATCGCCAGCAGTATATCCTGAAGCATCTACTGCATCCAAACATAAAACTGTGTCAGAATAAGTTCCACCTTCAGTGTCACTTGTTGTTTTTGTTACTACAGATCTAGTATTACCTAGTGTTCCTTCCATTAGAAGACCATATTCTGGAGCTGTTCCTTCTGTTCCATGAGCTTTCGCCTCAACAGAAATTGTTCCTGTAACAGACCATAGACCTGTTCTAGGGGTTGCTTTAGAAAGTCCACCGCCAAGTAGATCTCTTTCAAGCAATTCTTTTGCTGGATCCATAGATGCGCCATCAGCTAAAACTTGGATAAAATCCGATCCAGCAGTTGGTGCAACAAAAGTTCCTTCCGTATCTTCTTCTTTAATTGCTATTTTTATATTGTTTTTGATTGAATATCCGATAATCCACCCCCGTGGTTATAATGTTTTTCTATATAATAGTTGTATGTTCATGGTTGCTTCTGCAACATAATCATCATCGTGAAAGGTACTGTCTGTAGTCATCCCATCCAGTACGTTCAACACTAATGTTGGACTACCTGCTTTATTATTGATAATATCTTTATAAATAAGAAGAGTCTTATCTAACAAAACTACCATTGTATCCCTTTTGCTACTATCACCAGCCTGAGAAGTAGCCCATCTATTGGTTATCTTAATAGTAAAATCTTGTACTACCGTATAACTCCCCAATACCCCTCCAGAACTCTCAACTTGGCTTATATCCCCAGCAAGGACACCATACCTAGTTTCAGATCCCTTAAAGGAATTGTCTGATACGTCAACTACAAATCCTAGTTCAGTATATCCAGAACCTAGCACTGCTAAGACTCTAGTTTCTAATCCTGTAACTAATGTTGCTATTTCATTCGACATATCTATTACCTTGAAATGGTTTTGGTGTTGGCTACTGCCATCCTCTCGGAATTACCAGTTATCCCATTATCGTTTGTATCTAGTGTGCTATAATACAGGTCAATCTGATCTAAGTATCTTTGTCTATATGATTCAGATTTCTTTAACCATGTATCTTCATCTTTATCAGACAAATTAAAATAAATTTTACTAAGAGCTAAAAATATTGCTCCCTGTTTGAATTCTTCGATGTCCAACATATCCCAAAGGGTTATACGTTGAGCTTCTAAAGAGGCGTTATACTTCTCATAACCTTTGTTACTATATGACTGAACTATTTCATTACGTGAAGCTATTATATGTTTTAAATGGTCTATCTCTCCCATCAATAGATTGGTGTCTAAGATATAAGGGTTCTCTAGAAGAAGATCTTGGTTTGTGCAGAAAATTAGTCCAATAAAATTCCAAACAGATGCTGTGTGAGTAGTATCTGTTTTTATTTTTATCCAGTAATTTGTGACTAAATTAATTGTAGACTCTTTTTGTAGACTACCATCTAATTCTTCCCATTGAATAAACCCTGATCTCTCTAAATCATTAGTATCATCAATTATATCTAATTCTACCCAAGTAGAACCATTGTAGTATTCCACAGAAATAGATGAAGAATTTGTATTAGGAGTAGTTAAATCAAAATAAAGATATTTAATAGGTTTGTGATATCCGATTAAAATCTCATCAGTATCGGATAAGGTAATATTCATAGTGTCTCGTCCACACTGACCTAATTTTGTTTTATAGCTAGTATAAGAACCATTATAATACAAAATATTTAAGAGTACTTTAGTATCTAGCATAATATTTCCTTATGTTTAAAGGTATACCCCTTGTAAGTTTTTCGTTTTTTAGACAGACATAAAACATATTGTCTCCATTATGATATTTCTATCAATGAATTATTAAATAACTATCCTCTATAACTTTTGTAAAACTATGGTAAAGCCATTACCAGCTTTGTCATCTACATCTTGGTATTTAACCCCAC
>Ga0222628_1001039_pt1 | contig 9904 bp, 23 predicted proteins | sample AntAcemetageno95_FD_179860 | JGI IMG/M metagenome (GOLD analysis project Ga0222628, IMG submission 179860) | Saline water microbial communities from Ace Lake, Antarctica - #95 | ecosystem: Environmental > Aquatic > Non-marine Saline and Alkaline > Saline | place: Antarctica: Ace Lake | collected... | reverse complement strand
TTATTTTTAATCCACTTTTTTGGAGTAACTAAAATTGGTTTGTGACAATATTCTGTGTTACAATCATGTTTCATTGATTCCTGTATTTGTTCAGTCATAAATTTTTTTAAACCGTTGTGGTCTAGTGTTGGAGGTTGCCAATTTTTAACATTTTCCAGCATAGCTAAATACTTTTGCTCCAATGATTTTTTTTCATTTAATGAGTTTATATAATAGGTCATTGCCTTATCATAATCTTGCTTGGCAAACTCCTTGGCTTCCTTAAGAATAATTTTCTTTGTCTTAGCAAGTTTAATTTTTGAGCTTTCCAGTTCTCTCTTGTGGTAGTCATTTGGTTTAAATTCTGTTGGAATTGGGGCGTTGGGACTATCTCGTAATTCAACCAAAGCACCAAAAGCTCTGGCACAATTAATAACAAAGTCTCTAAAAGCGATTCCTTTTTCTATCTCGTGCGTATATCCTGTTGGCATAATTTATTCTCCTTATTTTATGCAATGCTATTTTTTAAACAAGACTTTTTCCTTGGCAACTTCAATAACCTTTATGGAAACTATAGTGTGGATTCCAGTACTGCCACAAGGAACAAACTCCACGAAGTCGTCAAAGGTATTTTGGTCAACCACCTTACCGCCGACATACATTTCTTCCGCCGTCTTTTCCCCCAAATCTTCCCTAGTGAACTCTCCGCAGGGAAAATTATGGTGGTGTTTGAAGGGAATTTCGTCAATTGCTGCCCCTTCGTATTCCTTGAATTTAGATATTGCGTCAATTATCTTTTGAAAACTTAAAAGCTTTTTATCGGAAATTTCATTCATTTCAACAAAATAGTCGCCATCGTTTTCGTCCGCCTTTATTACAAGGTATTTTTTCATGTTTGCTCCCTTATTATTTCTCCACTTCACATACTCTAATTGTTCCAGCTTCGGTATCAATTTCTACTCTCAAATACTCTTCATATTCAAACCACTTTTTTACGGCTTCCTTCAATTCTTCCGAGCGTCCGTTTACAAGGTCACTTTTTTCTTCATCATTCACGCCATTGACAGATTCAACAGATTCTTGAGCAGCTCGGTTAATTGAATCGGCAAATCCATCGGGATCTTTCATTGTAATTTTAAATTTCATATGTTTACCATATGTTCTTTTTTAAAATCATTATTTTCTATTAAAACTATATCATTTTTATTTTTAAGATTATCAAAGTCTATTTCACAAATTTTTTGACATTTTTCATAATCTTCGTTTTTAAAAAGTGCAAAGTTTGGCAATCCTATTGCACAAGCTAAGCCACCACCGCAAACTATTCCTACTTTATTTTTCCATTCTCCTAAATATCCGTCTGTAAAATTGTCGGGGTCTGGAGCTCTGTATATTGCCCACGGTCCATTATAGGTATTGTCAGATATTATGCGATGGTATCTAAATATTCTATAAACTATATATTGTTTATCTGAAATTTGCAAACACACAGTATGCTCATCATTATGGTCCCAGTTCCACATCATATTTTTATTTCTTCCTTGCTTTATTAATACAACTAATCTATCATATTATACAAAATTGTCAAGAAGAAAATTGGTTAGCCCTTGACATTGATAATGGGTGTCAATGTTGTCAATATTTCAATCAAATCAGATTGGCATGAAATTACACTTTTAGAATTTTTGTATGCTTGCGGAGCTTCTGAAACATCTAATAGTCCAGTCTCTTTGTTCTTTTTGAAAGAATGTTCTTTTGAAAAACTAGTATGGACAACATTTTTTAACGACTCTTCAATTTCCTTCATTTTTTCGGGAGTATTGAATTCACGATTAAAAGCCTTACGTCCCATTTTGCGTCCAGAACCATGGCTGCAACTCATATAAGAGTCAGGATTACCTTTTCCACGGACTATAAAGCTTTTTGTTGCCATGCTTCCTGGAATTATTCCGATGGTTTTCTCTGTAGCTAATGTACTTCCTTTTCGGTGTACAACTACATTCTTTCCAAAATGATTTTCCCGTGAAGCATAATTGTGATGGATATTAATACTATCATCAAATTTTATTGTCATATGGCTGAATGCGTGAGTAATGTCTTTTTGGATGTAGGATAACATTATAGACCTATTTAAATAAGCGAAGTCTAAAGCAAAGTTCATATAAATCCAATACTCTTTTCCCTCTTCTGAATTCATGGGTAAGAATGGAATTGACTCGTGAACCTGTGAATAGTATTTCTCGTTTAGTTCAATGGCAATATCATTGAAGGTATCACATATTCGCTTTCCCAAATTTCTACTGCCGCTATGTATCATTAACCATATATTACCATCTTGATCGTATTGGATTTCTTGGAAGTGGTTTAGTTATCCGCCGCCCAACGTGGCAAGCTGAGCGGCAACCTCCTTTCTAATGTCCTTGAAGACCTGAATTTTTGTATTAAATATGTTTTTGTTTTTCTCAAAAAGGTAGTCTACTTTTTCTCCGTATTTTTGATATATTTCTTGTTGTCTTTTGTCATCATTGTGAGAAAAACCAACTGGTGTACTTCTTTCTATACTGTGATGGAGTTCTCTTTTCTTTTCTTCGGTTAGATCGTCAATCCTTAAGGATGTTTTCATTGCTATCACACCGCATCCTCCATCTGACCCGATACAATATGGAATAACAATTCCCTTACAAGCTAAGACTCCGCCAATCGGCATCACGCAGCCGAGGTGGGCATCCGCCATAAGTGCCGCATGTTTGAACACAAAGGGTTGTTCGGCAAGAAGTTTCATTTGGTCAAGTGCTTCTTGTTCTAAATCAGTAGCCCAATTATATATCACTTTGTTAGGTTTGGATGTTTGAATCACTTGCATTGTTTCAATCTCCACTGTCTAATTTTTACACTTTTCTCTGTTCTTTTTAATGCGGACATAGATTCTTTAAAAGAATGATTTAATATATACTTATCTTCTTCATTTGTCCAGTCTTTTCTGTATGGAGCAAATTTCATTTCTTTTGGTCTTATCCATTTTTTTATTTTTTTAGCAAGTTCATATTTTCTTTTTATAGACAAGCAGTTTTTGGTATATATTTTTTCAACAATCTTAACTGCGTCTTCTCGGTAAATACAGATATTCCACACATTATCTCTTTTTGGTTTATTTATTTTTTTTATTTCCTTACCAGTATTTTCAGCTATGTATTTTAACAAAAAGTCCTTAACTTTGTCACTTTGTATAGTTATTGACAAGAACGGTATTTTTGTTGCTGTAAATCCCAAAGAACCGTCTCCATCATACAGTCCTCTTATGTAGTTTTCTACGTGTAATTTTTTCAAATGTAATGGAGCGGCTATTGTTTGAGACTTTTTACCATAGGGAACTCCACAATAATTTAAAAAATATCTAAATTTCATGTCGCAAACAGTTAACGAAATTAAATGGCATTTTTTTTTAAAATTTGTGTCTCTAATCCTTTCTTTAATTGAAAAATTACAATCAATAATTTTAGATATTTTTTTTATTATATCTCGGTCTTTGTAATTCAATTCTATTCCAAATCTTCCTTTTTTACCATGTTTACCAGCCAAATGCCCATCTGTTTGAGCTAAACCTATAAAATACGAAAATTCTTTATTTAATTTCATTGCAACCTCCATGAAATGATTATCCATTAATCATACCATTATCATTTCATAGAGATTATATAAAATCCTTTATTTATTTTGAATTATTATTTGGTTCATTGGATTGAATTACTTGCATTTTAACATCCTTATTTATAAGTCTGGCAATGCTGCAACTTCATCATCACTCATTTCCACGGTTTCAACCTCAAATGATTCTCCAATATTGACCTTGTTATATTTAGCCCATTCGGTTACTAACTCGACTAATTGTTCAGGCGTATCTACCACAGTCCAATGGTCACCGTCTGCTAATTCGGGGCTACACTTAAATCTAATGCTCATTTTTTCTCCTGCTTATTGGATTGTATTATTTTTCGCAAAATTTTTGGTATATAAATGATTCAGAGTGATTATCAATATTACGAGCATATAACAAAATGAAAATGTAAATAAAAATACATATAAACAAAATAAAAAGCTTTCTTCCGATATTCCATAAGTGAATACAAAACCAAACAAACACCCTAAAGTTATAGGGAATAATGGCTTTAAAAATTTTCTTAAAATCAAATTCATTTTTTTATCTTTGTTTATGAATCATTTATAACATATGGTATTGATGAAGTCAAGACTATTTAATCTAAATTTTTAGCCTCTATCCAATGGGATTGGTTTATTTCAATGCCAGCTATTTTGTGCATATCTGGATCTTCTTCATTATCCCATAACACTATTGCCCAGCACACATCTCCAACTATAATATTCCCAAAATATTGTCCTGTCTTTCCACCATTGTCCCATCCTATAGCTATTCTACAAGGTAATGTCTCTTCTTCACTAAAATTAAAATCAAGCTTTTGAGACTTGCTCATTTTTTATCTCCTTTTTTTAAATTACGAAAGCAACCACATTGCTAGTTTATATGTCCAAGAAGGTTTATTTGGATTTAATATCTTTCCACATTTATGCCATTCTTCCACGGGTTTTACCATTACATATCCACTACAATCAATTCCTATCCCTTTATTGTCTTCTGTAACATGGATCGAAGGACTATAATAATCTCCAGGAATTTTACGCCATATTTCTCTGTCTGTATTTTTACAATCTTTATTTATATCTGTTGGTATATCTATGTCTTCTATCCCTTAGGGTTCTCTTTTAAAAAAACATCGCATTGCTTTTGTGTTGCACAACAAGGGAGTGGCGAATCTATATCAGGAAACGTTAACGAATAGGGACATTTCAAATCTCTAGTAGGACATTTGTTCATAGCATTTACCTTTTTATTTTTGGAAATTTATAATTATCTAGAACTTTAATTAAATCATTACCATTTTCCATAAGGTTGATTTGATAAGTACTTTCGCATTCAGGGCATTTCGTACAAGGTACCCCCCTAAAATGTGGAATGTTTTCCATATTAACTACCTTCCGACAATTAGGACACCAATCCTCGCTATAGGCATTCCATATAGTCCTGCGTCTAACTTTTTTCATTAGTTTTCTCTAGGTTGCTTACTTTGTTGGAGCCTGTTCTACGGGAGCTTGTTCTGCTGGCACTTGCTCTACAGGCACTTGCTCTACAGGCACTTGCTCTACAGGCACTTGTTCTACGGGAGCTTGTTCTACGGGAGCTTGTTCTGCTAGCACTTGTTCCACAGGCTTTTCTTCCACCTTGGATTGCCCTACAGCAGCTTGTTCTGCCTTAACCTGGTCTTCCATAGCCTTTTCTGCTTTAGCCTTTTCTACCTTATCCTGCTCTGCTTTAGCCTTTTCTGCTATTAAAGCCTTTTGTTCAGCCTGTCTATCTCGTCTTACCTTGTTTTTTGCCACTTTTTTCACTTTTTTGGCTACTTTTCTGTCTTCCTTTGTTTTAACAAGTTCTTCCTGTGCTGCCTTGTATTTTGCTGTGCGCTCTAGGATGTTTTTTTTATCTACTTTTTTAGCGGCAAGGTATTCCTCACTAACTTTAGCTCTTTGTTTCCTGTTGCTACTTCCCTTAATACCTGCCGCATATGTTTTGCCGAATGCCGTTCCCTTACTCATTTTTAGTCTCCTTTGTTGTTAATCGCTTTTTAGAATATTCGCCTAATTTATTACACATTTCACGCACACTTTCTGGACATTCTCCCAACAGTTCATATAGTCGCTGTGCTTTCCACTTTAGTCCTTTACCATCTATACCAAACACATTTCGCATAGCACGTTCTAATTCTTCTTCTGGCATTAGGTTATTCATTTTCGTTTACTATTTTGGATAGGCTCTTTCTTAACATATTTTTTCTTGAAGTTTTTTGCTGGAGCAGTTTCTTTTTTAATTTCTTGTTTTGGTGCTTGTTTTGCTTCTTCAATTTTTTTGAGTAGTCTTGCTCTTTCTTTCTTTGCTCCAACATCTTTACCCAATACTTTGTCTATTTTTGCAGTTTTTTCTACAAGGCTTAACTGATTATATACTAATTGACGTTCTTTTGCACTTTTTTGTCTGTTTTCTTTGTTTTTTCTCATTCTGTTTTCCTTTTTATTTTATACCTGGATATTTTATGTGTTGAGCCTTTGTGTAGTTAGGCACGTTGATTTCTTTTTGGGATTTGACTGCAACGCTATTTTTCTTAATGCCGAATCTATGCCTATGGCTTGTGACTACGGCACGATTTGGGATTCCGAGCGTAAGAGCCACTTCTTTATCCGTCTTTGTCCAATCGGCCTTATTCCAGTCGTATTTACAGATCTTTCTACGGTCATTAAATATGTATCCTTTGTTGTTCTCATCCAAAATGTGTCTGATTGTGCTCACATTGTAGTTGACAAGAATGGACAACTCGCTCAGTGTTTTATTTTCCGTTTCTGTTTGTAACAGTTTGTTGATGACGGCGATATTGTGCTTACAATGGTTTGGGCTTTTTGGTTTACCCAGTTTTCTACGTTTTTCCCACACCGCTTGCTTACTGCAACCCAAAGCCTTGGCAATCACTATGTCTTGGTCAAGCCAATTAACACTATTCCAATTATGTTTTGTTTTCATATTTTTCTCCTTTATTGTTTTCTTACTTGTAATTATAGAATATAACATAATATAATAAAATGTCAAGCATTTTTAATGGAATTCGACATTTTCTTTTTTATTTGCTGCTAGCCTAAGCCCATTTATAAATGTTTGTGTTTTTTCTTTCAAGTTTATAATATTACTTCCAGCATCTTCATCTGAAAATTTAGGTAATAACTTTTCCAATTCCTTTGCTATACCTTTGCAACGCTTCCAAGGTATTTTTCCTTCACAATCAGAGTGATCAAAAAGAAAATGCAAAGGAGAAGGTTTAAGACATTCCCACTTTATTGGCAATTGCTGGTCAATGCGGTCTATATTAGAAGACGCCTTGCCTTTTTCGTGATATCCGCGATAATAAAGAGTTGGAAGATCCAACAACTCCTCGCTAAAGGATGTATAAAAACCTTCCATGAGCTGAAGTGGAGGAAGACCAGCCAATTCAGATATCTTATCTCTCCAACGCATAAAAGTACCATAACTACCGTTCCAACATCCATGTGTCGTATCAAGCCCCATATCTTATTCCTTTCGCCATTTATTAGTATACATTTCGGCCTTGTATTTTCCAACCTTAAATTCTCCTACAGATAGGACAATTTGCAATGCCGTTTCGGTTTCTTGATGGAGATTCATATATTTTTCTGATTCTTCGCTTGTTAATTCATCACGTTTACTATCTATGCAACCAATTGTTTCCCCCGTAAGAATCCTATGAATATCATTGTCAACAGAACTATTTCCATATGGTCTTTTTGGGTCAATTGCTGGCGCTCCTGTTTCGGCGTCTTGCCAGTCAACATTCATTTGGCGTATGAGTTTTAAATGATTTTTTGTTACTGTGAAATGTCTTGTTGTTTGCATTTTTTATCTCCTATAAAATATAATTATTATTTTTTCCAAAAATCTTCTATATTAAAATTAACAAATTCGTGAAGAAATTTTTCTGTATGCTCATTCAAATATGGGTTTTTCTGAATTGACTTATACAAGCTCAAATCACCCTTTTTTATTCTGTTACACAGCTCTATGACTTTTTGAGAAATATATGTTGAACCGTGACATTTTTTTAGAGCATCTCCCAAAACAAGTAATACCCTATGCACCAAAGCCTGTTGTATTGCCATTTCTCTGTCGTGTTCATCTATGTTCTCGAACCATATTACTTGAGAATCAGTTATTTGCAATATTTTTTCAGAAATGTTTGTGGGGAATTGGCTGTTGATTAATGCCACTTTCCTATCGCAATAATTTGGCGTTTGGGAAGGTCTAAACAATATGTGCATAGATCTAATATCTAAATCTTTCAACCTGTCATCGTTCAGCCAACCTTTTAAGGATGTTTGTTCAATGACGGTTTTGCCCCGTAGTAATAATTTAAAATGTAGTAACCATTCTACGGTTTTAAATATGGGAACACAAAGAAAAATAGTGTCGGATTTTTGTATCCTATCTATTACTTCCGACTCTGTTTCATTCACGTCAACGCACCATATATCTAAAGCTTTAGGCATAACCTTTAAAAGCCCGCTAAGTATAAAGGAGCCTATTTCGCCTTTGTAGCCGCAGACAAGGGGATTATTCATTTTAGTTGTTTTCATATTATCCGATCCCATTAACTTTTGTAATAATTCCTTTTCTTACTTCAACGTGAATTCTTTTTAAATTAACATCTGCCGTGCATAACATACGAACTCCGTCCATACTGTCGGCATGGGCGTAATGATTAATTCTTGACAGTATTTTTTTAGCAGGGAACCTTTCCCCAACTAGAGACTGCATTTTTTTCTCTGACATTATTTTCATCTTATTCTCTGTTTGTCGGTTTTACTAATCCACTCCAACGAATCAACCAATAGGCAAAAGCATATACTCCAGGGCGATATTTCTTGCCCATAATTATTTTTCCTACGGGTAATGTTTTTTTATGTTTTTCCCATTCTTCCATTGCTTTTTCAAGGCAATCTTTGTATTCAGGCTTAATACAACCAATTCCAATATTTCCTATTTGATGGAATTCGGTTCCAGCCCCAAATAATTTGTTAGGTATTTTTTTCCCATATTTATTTTTAATCATTTGATCCACCTTGGTCTCCCAAGACCTTCCCACCTTATGTCGTGATTTTTGCGTTTTTTTCCAGCAACCAGTTCCACAAAATGCTTTGCCAATGCAACAGCTTCGTCTTCATTATTTACGCTGGCTTCCAAAGAATAGCCACCCTTTTCCGAATCGCAAGATAATTCAACCCAGCAGTTCTCGTCTTCGCACCACCAACCGTTGTTTGCTTCCTTAACCTTGACATAGGTATGTTTTGCACCTATGCTAATACCAACCCAAGAAGTAATCTCAACCCTCAATGGTCTTTTTTCGCCAATTTTGGAAGGCCATCGTCTGATGCGTTCTTCCTTACCAAGCACATTCCAATCGTGAGCCGACATTTCATGGCTAGACATATGAACACTCATTTTTTCTTGCCAGTTTTTTTGTATTGTTTTTTTATCTGTGATTTTTGATAACGAGCATATGCACCTTGCGGTAATTTTTCAACAGAAAAAAGTTTATTTCCAATATGTTGATAAAACCCTTCTGAATAGCCACATTTTGGGCACTCAAATAAAGGTAGAGTCAATAGCGTAATCTGTACCTCATTTAACCTTGTTTTACACTCTGGGCACAAATCATTTTCGGAGGCTGGAACTTTAGTGACCTTAAATATTATTTGTAAAATTTTTTTTACATCTTGGTCTTTAGTTTCATTAATGGTTTTATCCATTAGTTCCGATCTCCAGTCTGATAATAGTTTTTTCATTTACTCCAACCCTCCTGGTCTATCTTCGTGACCTGGATGTCTTTCGTGTCTTATTGTCCATTTAGAAATACTTGCAATCTCATTAGAGAAGATACCAAGAACCTCTCCAAAAGTCAAATTGTGTTTTAAAAACCATTTCCTATAAAATTTATACCATTCTATAGTTGCTTGCCTAACGATTTCTTCTCTTTTGTGCATTATTGGCATATTACTATTCCTTAATTTAAATAACTTCTGTTGCGGAACCACAAGGCTATTATGCCTGCAATAATAGCAACAGTCCAGTATTGCCATCCATAAAAAAATGCTTCCATTTCAGTATTATGAAAGGTTGCAAAACGACCACATATTATACTAGCAAAACACACAACAATAAAAAATGTTGCAAGTATTAAGTTAATGTTTTTCATTGCTTTTGTTCTTCCACATTAAACTCACCCAATTTACTCAA
>Ga0222628_1001037_pt1 | contig 9924 bp, 10 predicted proteins | sample AntAcemetageno95_FD_179860 | JGI IMG/M metagenome (GOLD analysis project Ga0222628, IMG submission 179860) | Saline water microbial communities from Ace Lake, Antarctica - #95 | ecosystem: Environmental > Aquatic > Non-marine Saline and Alkaline > Saline | place: Antarctica: Ace Lake | collected... | reverse complement strand
ATGTAAGCTGTACATTAATGAAAACGCCGTTAGCGTGATAAAAGAATTACAAGCTTACAAGTGGAAAAAAGATAGGGCGGGGAATGTTTTAGATGAGCCTGCAAAATTTAATGACCATGCGATGGACGCCATACGGTATGCGATTTATACGCACAATTTAAACAGTGGAATAGGGATAAGCGTTTTATGAAAAATCTATTACCAACTTTCAGCAAACTATTTTCAAAAGAAAACAAACTTTCAAATGCTCCTAGTAAATTATCTTTCTTTGCTCCAACAATAAGCGATTTATTTGGAAAGCAAAATACAAGACTGCCAGACCCAGCTAATCATCAATATGAAAGATATGTAAATGCTTATGCAGACCAAGCGTGGGTCTATGCTTGCGTATCTGCAATTGTAAACACACTATCCGATTTAGAGTTTGTGATAAGAAATGAGAAGGGTGTTATTGTAGAAAATCATCCTGCTTTGAATTTGCTATATACTCCGAATTCTTTTATGACCATACGGCAATTATTTAATTATCTTTCAGGTGGACTTGAACTTACTGGAAACGCTTATCTATTAAAAGATAATTTGACAGCAGGAAGACCGACTACACTATTCCCATTAATGCCTCAGTATATAAAAATAAAACCTAGCGGAGACCCTGAGAATCCCATCAAAGAATTTCAATATAATATTAATGGCACAAAAAAACATTATCTATCCGAAGATGTAATCCACTTTAAATTTTATAATGCCGCTGATTTTTACTATGGTCTTGCTCCTCTTGCGGCGGCGAGAACTCCTGCTGATACTTTGCAGGCTTCTGAGAAATACAACGAAGCATTTTTTAATAATTCAGCACGCCCCGACGGCATATTAAGCTCTGATAACCGTGTGGATGAGCCTAGTAAAAATAGAATGCTCAAGATGTGGAATGATAAATTTAGAGGTGAAGAGAAAGCACATAAAACTGTAGTGTTAAGCGACGGCGTTAAATGGCAACAGATGGGTATGAGCCAAAAGGATATGGAGTATATTCAAGGGCAGAAATTATCAAGGGAAACCGTGTGTGCTATTTTCGGCGTACCGCCTGCGATGGTGGGTCTATTTGAATTTGCTCCTCAGTTTAATACCAAAGAACAGCAAAAGATTTTTTACCAAAACACCATAATCCCGAAGGCAAAAGTCATAGCCGAAACATTAACTGAATTCTTATTGCCAGCTTTTGACAATACTAAAAAGCATTATTTCAGTATTGACCTTTCTAATATTAATGTTTTAAGAGAAGACATAACCGAGAAAGCGCCTAGTGCTACTCTGTATCAGAAAATGGGATTTACCCGCAATGAGGTTACCGTCGCACTGGGTTTACCGTTTCCTATTACCAAAGATGGCGACATAAGACATGAGCCTGATTATATTATTACCTCGCCTACTGGAATATTAAACGCTCCGAAGGCAGATAGTAAACTATTCACAATGGGTTCTAAGCGTTTGTCTAGGGTGCAAGTAACCCAATATATGAATGAGCGGGACGCTCTGCTTGCTATTCATGGTAGGAAAATGAAAAAAGTAGCCGCTAACCATTTTAATGACCAGCTAAAGAAAATTAAATCTTATATCAAGCGTACCAAAGAAATACCCAAAAGCTATTCAACGGTCTTTGATAAGAAAGTAGAATACAATAAATTTACAGCAGAGCAAAAACCTGAACTGAGAAATAGCATAGATACTGGATTAGACCATGAGCGAGATTTTATAGACAAGATTTTAAAAAGAGAACGCAGATATTATGGCATAAGCATTAAAGCTACTGATCGGGTTCAGAAATGGATAAATCAAAACTCTTTGAAGTGGGCTAAGGAAATAGAAAATACCACGCTTGAACGGTTAGATGTATTGCTTGATACGGAACTTAAATCAGGTCATAGCGTAGCGGAAACAGCCAGCGTTATAGATGATTATTATGGCGGTATGGCAAAAGGCAGGGCGGGCGTTGTGGCGGCTACAGAGATTCATTCTGCTTTAACTGAATCCACTATGGAAGCGTACGCAGAAGAGCCAGTCATTGACGGCAAGGGCTGGATAAGTACCGATGATGATGCCACTAGGGATAGTCATAGAACGGCAGGAATCAGATATGGCGAAGGCGGAGAGTTTGTAAAAAAGGATGGATTATTTCAAGTGGGCGCAGGTTCTGGGCAGGCTCCCGGGCAAATAGGATTAGCCGCCGAAGATATAGAATGCCGTTGCGGTACATTCCCAAAATTTAAAGAGTGAGGATTTTATAAATATGAAAATTAAATCAATTGGAACTAAAGAAAAACCAGCAGTTAAGATATTGCCGATTACTAAATTTAAAGCTACAGAGAAAGACGGTAGTCTATTTATTGAAGGCTATGCAAATACCAAAAATCAAGCAGACCGATACGGCGATATACCGACAGTCTTTGAGGCTTTGCGTGATTATGTTTATGACATTAAAAACTTCCAAAAGAATCCCGTAATGCTACTTGACCACTATAATAATATTGAGTATGTGGCGGGTTCATTTGTTGAACTTGAAGAGGATGAAATAGGTTTGCGTTTCAAAGCTAAGTTTAGTAATTCAGATTTGCCGAGGATTAAGCACGCTAGGCAAGTTTACAAAGAAGGCAATGCAAAGGGAATCAGCATAGCGGGCATTTTTTATTACGAAGATAAAGATGATAGTTCCCATTTAACTTTAGCCGATATATTTGAAATCTCATTGGTAGCAGTACCGGCAGACCCGAACGCTTTGGCTACTGCAATGGGAAAGGCTATAGATAATATAAATGATACCGATGAGCAGAGCCGTGCGAGCGAACTGCATAATATTAAAGCTGGCATTGACAAAGTTTTAGAAAAATTTAGATTAAATAAAATAAAAGAAAGTATTAACGATTTATCTAGGCGTTAGTTTTTTGCTTGGGTTAATTTTAAAATAAGAGGTAATACAAAAATGGAAAATGAAACTGGGTATCAAGATGTATTAACTGCTATAGGCGATTTAGGGAAATCAGTTGACTCTAAAATTGATTCTATTAAAGCAGACCAAAATGAGCTGTCGGCAAAATTGGTTAAACTTGAAACTAAACCAAACGACAGCATAACTAAAGAAGAGGTTGAGAAGATAACCGAATCTATTGTTGGTAAGGCTCACCCCTCAGCGTCAAAAGCTGTTGTACCCAATACAGTTATTGATATTGAGGATAAAATTGAGAGATTTAGAAATTCCTCAAAGAATATTCCTGAGCAGAAATGGACTTCTGCTTACGGTAGTAAATTTAAGAATATGGGAAACTTTTTGTTTGCAGTTAAAAACAAAAGTCCAATTCTTATGGATTATAAAACTACACTAATTGAGGGAACTGATAGTCTAGGCGGTTATCTTGTACCGACCGAGTTCTCTAATGTAATTATAAAATTGCTCAGAGATGAATCTTTGATAATGCGAATTGCAAATGTCATTCCTATGAGTTCATGGAAACGGCAAATACCAAAACAGCTTACCAATGTAAGCGTGGCTTGGGTTGCGGAGGCAGGAGAAAAAACCGAAACCAATCCTACTTTCGGGCAAGTTGAGCAGGTTGCTAAAGTTCTTGCCGCAATTATCAAATGTACCGATGAGATTCTAAGAGATTCGGCTATTAACTTAACTGCATTTCTAAGTGAGCTTGTGGCAGAAGCGATGGCTCTTGAAATTGAAAGGGTTGCGTTAGTTGGAAGAGTTGCTAGTGGTGACCCCTTCAACGGTATTGTTTATGCCTCAGGCACAAATGTAACAACCATGACAGGTTCTACAGTTGTCTTTGATGACATTTCAAATCTGCTATTTTCACTTTCAGCGTCCTATGCTCAAGGTGGAAAACTGATACTTTCAAGACTAGGATTAAAAAAACTAATCCAATTAAAAGATAATCAGGGAAATGCGATTTGGTCTCCTCCTGCTGGGAATGTTCCTGCTACAATTTGGAATATTCCCTATGAGATAAGTTCTCAGATACCCGCAACTTTTGGACCAGGAGGCGATGAGACTTGTGCCATCTTCGGAAGGTTCGATAAATATCTCCTTGTTTCACCTCGTGAAGGATTAGCGGTCAAAGTTTCACAAGACGCTTATGATGGTTCTACTTCTGCGTTCCTAAATGACGAAACTTGGTTGAGATTTGCTCAGGCACTTTCAATAGATGTATCAGTACCTAGTGCCTTTGGCTATTTGTTTTTCAAATAGTTTAAAACTTTAATAGAGGTGAAAAGAAATGGAAAAATACAGAATTAAAAAAGTGTTTGCGAATTACAGTGTTGGCGATGTTGCTCAGTTTGATGTTGCGGACGCTGTGAAATTCAAGAACTACATAGAAAAGGTGGGCGTTGTTTCAGATAAAAAAGGTATAGCAAAAGGGCTTAAATCCTTACTGCTTGCTTTTGGCTTTGTTGCAATGTTTGGGGTTGTTGCTGTTGCGGGAGATTTGACTTCAGCTCCGGTTACAATATCCACATACCCGATTACAGAAGTGGCTACAATGGAAGCGGATATTGACGGGTTAATAGATGTTGAACTGTTACAGTTGAGCGTAAGCACAGCTTCTAACTTAATCAGTATTTATGAGCTTTGCGGTTCCACAACCACAGTGACGCTATGGAAGATAATTTATATGTCTAGCGATACGCAAATGTCATTTGATTATTTAGGCAATAGTGCTTCTAGGCAAATTGTTGAAGACATTTGCTTTAGAAAGAGTGATACATCGGCGGCATACGCAAACCTAGACTATAAATAAATTAGTCTATTTTGGATAAGCTCATCTTCGGGTGAGCTTTCTTGAAAAGATTAAGAGGAGATTAATATGGCAATTTCAGATTATGCACTTGTAACTTTGGCTGATTTAAAAGTTTATCTAGGAATTTCAGGCACAGACTATGACACTAAACTGGAAGATTTAATTGATTCAGTTTCATTTGCTGTTGAAAACTATATAGGCGGGTACGGCGTTGTGCGTACCATTACCGAAGAGTTACACGACGGCGATGGGATATGCGAATATCTGCAATTAAGGCACTATCCCATATCCTCAGTTACTTTAATTGAGGTGGGCGGTACAGAGGTATCAAGTACCTATTACACGGTGGATAAGCAAGCTGGGCTTGTTAAATATTCAGGCGGGTGGTCTAGTGGCGAGCAGAATATTGATGTGGATTATGTGGCTGGCTTATTTGCTGATACCGCAAGCGTAAATGATTCCTTAAAACTTGTTTGTAAAATGTGGATTGCAGACCTATATCAAAATACTAATCCCAATATAAAATCGGAAACTCTGGGGGATTATTCTGTTGCCTATTTACAATCAGCGGACGGTATTAGTCCAAAGATTAAAATGCTTTTAGATAATTATAAAAGAGTGAGCATACTCGGATGAGTTATAACAGTCTATTAATTTCAAGCTGTAAGGTTCAGACTAAGACTATCACTCATGATTCTGATACTAATCAGCAGATTGAATCTTGGGCGGACACAGCGACGCTAGCGTGTAGATTTAGTGATTTATCGGGTAGTGAAAAGATAGTGGACAATATTAAATTTAAAGACGCTACACATAAATGCTATATCCTATATCGTAACATTTTATCTGAAACTCAGCGCATAGTTTTTAATAGTGAAAATTACAGAATTTTAGGGGCTTGGAATATGGGAGGCAATCCTAACCGATATACCTGTATTTGGTTAGAGATAAATCGGCAATGATTAAAGTTACCATAAAAGGAACTCCCTCTGTCAAACAGCTTGAGGCTAAATTTAAGAAATTCCCTGATAAGGTTTTAAGCAATGTAAGGGTTGCAATGGTTAAGACTGGCGGTGCTATGGAGTTAGATTTAAAAAGGAAATTGAGCAAGGGCGGTAGAGGTGCAAAGGTTAAAGGGAAACGCCGTGTAACGCATTCTGGCATAGGACAGTATCCCTTTTTGCAATCAGGCGAACTCATGAATAGCATAGGCTCTAAGGTTTCAATAATTGGCAGTACCATTCTAATGATATTTGGTTCAATTCGTACAGGCGGGAAACCAGTTGACTATGCCGAAGCTTTAGAAAAGAAATCGCCGCAGAAGGGCGGTAGACCGTGGTTGAGCAGAACGGTTAAGGATTGGTTGCTTAGAGTTAGGAAGTCTATAATTGAGGCGATTCACAGGACGGGGTTATGATTGATTTAGATGTAATTGCATATTTAAAAGCAGATTCAGATTTAGATACTTTGCTAGGGTCAACGGCAAGCAATGCTAAAATGTACCCGAATTATGTTCCTGAAAATGAAACATTGCCTTATATCGCCTATTATACCAATAGCGTTAGTTTTCAGGGGATAGTTGTAAATGAATGTAGTATGACTTTTGATTGCATGGCAAGCACTTATAAATCGGCAGGAATTATTGCCGATAGGTTAATTGTTTTGCTTTCAAAGCAAGACCAAATAGAAATATCATCCGACACATTCCGAATCTTTTTTTGCGGTTCGTCTGGTGGTGCGGATGACTACCAAGATGAACTAGGAGTTTATAGTCGTTCTGTAAACTTCAATTTCAAATACAGGAGAAAAGAATAATGGGAACATTAAGTAAAATAGCATTTGGTTTAGTAGCCAGCAATAGCATTAAAGTCGGTGCGTATGGAGCAGTGGAAGGCGATGCTGTTGCTTTGGGCTATTTATCAGGAAGTTTAGAAATTGAACACGGCGAGGAATCCAAAGATGTGCGGGTTGATCAGGTCATAGGTATTATAAAAAAACATACCATTGATGAGACTATGAAGATTAGAATCACTGCGGCAGAAGTTAGCCTTGAAAATCTTGCCATAGCTTTTGGTTATCCTACCTCAGCAGTATCGGGTGGAAATACTTTGAATATCGGCGGAAAAACCTCTAACACTTATCGGACTGTTTATGTTAATGTAAACGGCGGTGATGGAATTACCCGTAAATTTACTTTCCATAAATGCAAGCCGACTGGAGCAAGCACGCATAGTTATGGTCGTGAAAATGAGACTGTGGCTGATATGGAATTTGAGGTTATAGTTGATACTACCAAAACTGCTGAACAGCAATTCGCAACAGTGGTGGATTCGGGAGCAGATACCACACCCCCAACTGTTGTGCTTACTACTCCTGCCGACGGAGGCGAGGTAGCAAAGGACGCAAAGACAACGGTACTATGGACATTTACCGAAACCAATTTAATGGACGCAAATACCATTATTTACGGTGATACGGTATTGATAATGAATACCACAACGCCGGCGTCAACGGTATTGGTTGCAGGCTCAATAGCTTACGATACATCTGCAAAGACTATCACATTCACACCTACTGATAACTGGACAGGAGAAGATACATTACAGGCAATTGTAACTACTGGCGTTAAAGACCAAAACGGAAACGCTATGGCGGCAACTAAAATAGAACAGTTTGATGTTGCGGCGTAATTATATATATAGGTATGGGGGGAGGTCTACTCCTTTAGCCTCCCCCTATAAAAAAGGAGAATAATAAAATGGAAGATACAATAAATGCTTTAGATGTTAAGAAATCAAAAGTAAAACTTAATGGCAAGGAATACGATGTAAAAAGTATTACGATAGGACAGCTTTTTAAATTAATGGGCTTGCTTAAAAATAATATATCTGAAATTCAAGCAGAGATTAAACCTGAAACAAAAGACAGCGATTTGTTTTGGATAATCTTTGCGAAGGTTGAAGAGAAAGGATTGCTAAAAGAAGCATTGAGTATTATCCTTGGTAGCGATTTTTCAGATGATGATTTTATCTCAATACCAATAACCGATATTTCAGATTTAGCGACAACTCTTTTAGAGGTCAATGATTTTAAAAAGATATTCTCAAATTTTCAGATGGCAAAGTTGAATCTAAAAAAATAGATAATGAGGTAGACCAGTTAGCTTTTGCCATAGGTAAGATAGCGTCTACATTTCCACAGTATTCTTTTGAGGATATACTTAACAAAACTCCTGATTGGCTGGAGTGGACAATCAAAAGGGTTATGGCTATTGAAAAGGAGAAAATGGATTTAATATCGGCTATCTTCGGCGGTGGCAAGAGTGAAAAGAAAGAGGCTACTGATTTAGAAATAAACAAGATGGGTATAAAAGTTATCAAGAAAGGAAGGCATTATGGCGGGCGATGAAAAACATTATGTAAATATAGTTTCAAACTTTGATAAAAAAGGAACTGATAATGCTGTCAATGCTTTTAAAAAAGTCAATGGCGGAACTGATAATGTTTCCAAAGGTTTAAAGAAAGTTAAAAAAGGGGCTGATACCGCCGCTAGGGGTTTAAAGGGTGTTGGTACTAAGGCTAACAGCACAACCAATGCCTTAAAATCAATGGCTAAAACTTTAATAGCTGGCTTTGGTATTTATCAAGCGATTAGAGGTATCCGTTCTTTAATTTCTGTTACTGCTGATTTTGAAGAGCAAATGTCAAAGGTCGGGTCTTTGTTAGGCAATATGGAATCTCAACTATTGCCACAGTTTACCGAAGAGATAAGGCGGCTATCGGTTGAAACAGGACAGGCTACTGGCGATTTGGCCGCAGGTTTATTTGATTTAGTATCAGCAGGCATGGATGCGTCAGAATCTTTAGACATAATAAGAGCCGCCTCAAAGTTAGCCGTCGGCGGTTTTACCTCCACAAACTTTGCTACTTCTGCATTGATAACGGTTTTACAAACTTTCAAGGGAGAATTAAAAGACGCGACGGACGCCGCAGACTTTCTATTTGCCGTGCAGGAAGGCGGACGCTTAACTGTAGAGCAAGTTTCAAACGCAATAGGTATGTTTGCATCTACCGGCAAATCAGCGGGCGTGGGGATAAATGATTTAGGGGCGGCATTTGCCACATTATCATTATCAGGCGAAGGCTCTCAGCGTTCGGCCACTCAATTACTTTCAATTCTAGTTTCATTGCAAAGAGACTCTGAAACAATGGCGGCAACAGCCAAAGAGCTTGGGCATGAAATAGATTTTAACAAACTTGCAACCGAAGGCTTAATTCCATTTCTAGACCAATTCCTAGATTTAACTGGCAAAGAGAAAGCTCAAATATTTACTGAAAGCAGAGCTTTAAGAGGCATGAATACCCTGTTAGTAAACTCTACCAAAGCAAAAGAAAAGTTAAATATTATTACCGATAGGACGGGGAAATCTACCGCCGCATACAAACGGAGACAAAAAGAGCTTAAACAACAATTGAAGGAAACTCTTGGAGTTATAAAAGATTTAGCAGTAGAAATTGGAAATTTCCTTTCACCTGCATTAAAAATAATATTGAGTATTTTAAAGGATTATTTAAGTGTTATAAATAGTATTATGAAAAGTCTTGCTCCATTTCTTACAGTTTCTAAAGAAACAGAGGACGCTTTAAAAAGTCAAATGTCATTTTGGGAAAATCAATTAGACCTTTTATATCAAACAGAAAAGATTTTTAAAACATTGCCGAATGGAACTGAGGTCTATGAAAATAGTGTTAAAAAATTAACCAAAAGCGAAGAGTTGCAAGCAGACGCTATTAGAAAAAACATAAGTGGGTTAAGAGATTTGATTAACCTAAGAGATACAGCGTCTAAACCCTCCCCGACTGGAAAAATAACAGTGACAGGTGTAAAACCAGCGGACAAAGAAGATAGATTACCACTTTTACCGCCATCCCTTTCATTGGGTTTTAATCTTCCTGACCCGACATTAGAAAGGGCTGAATCTGTAAAAGCAATGCGGGAATCGTTTGATGAAGTTACAGAAGCCGCTAAAGAATCAGAAGGAAGTATATCAGCTTGGGGTTTATTTTTCAGAGACACCGCAGAGGGAGCAAGTAATTATGCTACTGAAAGTTTTAAATATTTCTTTGAC
>Ga0222628_1001033_pt1 | contig 9932 bp, 7 predicted proteins | sample AntAcemetageno95_FD_179860 | JGI IMG/M metagenome (GOLD analysis project Ga0222628, IMG submission 179860) | Saline water microbial communities from Ace Lake, Antarctica - #95 | ecosystem: Environmental > Aquatic > Non-marine Saline and Alkaline > Saline | place: Antarctica: Ace Lake | collected... | reverse complement strand
AATTAGCTCGAAGGAAGCTTCCGCAGCTTCATACTGATACCCATCATGTTCCATTTCTTTGATGCGGTCCACCACTTCACCGGGGACCTCTCCGTGCTCTCCGTCTAAGGAAATGTCTAACTCTTTAGCCTTATAACGGATATTGCTACGGCCGGAAAGATCAGAGACCAGGACGCGCTGCTTAGCACCTACTTCCTGGGGTGAGATGTGTTCGTACATTCGACTGTCCTTCATCACGGCGCTCACATGGATACCACCCTTATGGGCAAAGGCCGAACGTCCTACAAAAGGAGCCCGGTCATCGGGATGGAGGTTCATAATCTCAAAAACGTAATTGGCAATAGGCGTTAATTGTTTGAGATCTACGGGATGCTCAAGTTCCAGTCCGAGTTTAAGCACCAAATTGGGAATAACGGTACTGAGATTGGCGTTACCACAACGTTCACCGACACCATTCATGGTCCCCTGTACCTGTGTGGCTCCGGCTTGGACGGCTGCGATGGTGTTGGCTGCGGCCATACCCCCATCATTATGGGCATGAATGCCAATGGGAAGGTCGAAAACCTCCCGTACATGTTGGGTCACTTGGGTTACCTCGCTGGGCAGACTACCACCGTTGGTGTCACATAAAACCAGCGTATCGGCACCACCCTGCTTAGCAGCACTTAGCATCTGCATGGCGAAATCTGGGTCATCTTTATAACCATCAAAGAAATGCTCTGCATCAAAGATCACCCGTCGTCCAGCTGCGACCAGATATGCCACAGACTCTTCAATGAGCCGGGCATTGGTTGCCTGATCCAGGCCCAGACCTTTTTCAGCATGGAGGCGCCAGGTCTTTCCGAAAATCGACACGACCTCTGTCTCTGAATCCAAAAGAGCATTCAAATTGACATCCCCAGAGACATTATTGATATCTCGAGCCGTTGATCCAAAGGCACAGATCTTGGTCTGTTTGAAGCTCAGGTCTTTACAACGCTTGAAGAACTCCTGGTCACGGGGGTTTGATCCTGGCCAACCTCCTTCAATAACGGACACACCAAACTCGTCGAGACGTTGTGCAATATGCAGCTTATCATCTACAGAGAGATTGACGCCTTCACCTTGTGTTCCATCGCGTAGGGTGGAATCAAAAAGCTCGATCTTTTTTGGGGTAGTCACTTTAGCGAACCTCGTTGAATAGCCAGACGTGCTGCTGGCGATGTTTGGTTTCAAAAGCAGTAATCTCGTCTCGATATGAGAGGGTTTTGCCAATCTCATCCAGACCATTCAGTAAATTATGTTTGCGGTATGCATCCAGCTCAAACGGAGTCTCTTCACCTGCGTTAGAGCGCAGGGTCTGTTGCTCAAGATCCACACTGAGTTCATATCCTGGATTCTCTTCAACGGCAAAGAAGAGTTCATTGATCTTTTCGGAACTGAGTACAATGGGCAATATCCCATTTTTAAAACAGTTGGAATAAAAGATGTCCGCGAAGCTCTCAGCCAGTATGACTTTGAAGCCATAATCGAGAAGTGCCCAGGGGGCATGTTCACGACTCGAGCCACAGCCAAAATTAGCCCGCGTCAGCAGGATGTTTGCCTCAGCATAGCGGGGATTATTCAGGACAAACTCCTTATTGCGTGGTCGGTTGGTACAATCCTGCCCAGGTTCACCATGATCCAGATAGCGCCATTCATCAAAGAGATACGGCCCAAAACCTGTCCGTTGGATGGATTTCAGGAATTGTTTGGGGATGATGGCATCCGTATCCACGTTGGATCGATCCAGGGGAGCAACCAGGCCTTTCATTGCGGTAAATTTCTCCATCTTAATTCTCGTAGGCTTGGGACACATCGACAACATGTCCATTGATAGCGGCCGCTGCTGCCATGGCTGGACTGAGGAGGTGGGTACGCCCACCCTGGCCCTGGCGACCTTCAAAATTTCGATTAGATGTTGAGGCACAACGTTCCCCTGGCTCTAGCTGGTCCGCGTTCATAGCCAGACACATGGAGCATCCGGGGTCACGCCACTCAAAACCGGCATCCAGGAAGATCTGATCCAGACCTTCTGCTTCTGCCTGAGCCTTCACCGGACCGGATCCTGGAACGACCATAGCCAGAGCGATGGAATCAGCCACTTTATGGCCTTGGACAACCTCGGCCGCAGCCCTGAGATCCTCAATTCGTGAATTCGTGCATGAACCAATGAACACCTTATCAAACTGTATATCCTGAATAGCCATCCCGGGTTCAAGCCCCATGTATTTGAGGGCATTTGTATATTGCTCCTCTTTACCTGGCTCAGGAGCTGAAGGCACAAAACCATCTACAGGGGCCACCATCTCAGGTGACGTGCCCCAGGTGACAATCGGCTTGATGTCTGCCGCATGAATGACCACGACCTCATCATAATGAGCACCAGCATCTGAATGGAGGGTTTCCCAGTAGGAAACAGCCTGATTCCATTCTGCTGCCGCGGGTGCAAAGGGACGACCTTTGACATAGTCTACGGTCGTTTGATCCACTGCGATGATTCCTGCTCGCGCGCCGGCCTCGATAGTCATATTGCAGATGGTCATACGACCTTCCATGGACATGGTTCTGATGGCTTCGCCCCCAAATTCTATGGCATAACCTGTTCCCCCGGCCGTCCCAATCTTTCCGATGATGGCCAGTATGAGATCTTTGGGCGTGATACCCTTTTTCAATTGGCCGTCTACTCTCACAAGCATATTCTTTGATTTTTCCTGAACCAGACACTGGGTGGCCAGGACATGCTCCACTTCAGAGGTTCCAATACCAAAAGCCAAAGCACCCAGAGCGCCGTGGGTAGAAGTATGTGAATCGCCACAAACAATGGTCATTCCAGGCAATGTGATTCCTTGTTCAGGACCGATCACATGCACAATACCCTGTCGGGGGTCTGACATGTCAAAGTTAGTGATTCCCAGTGCCTTGGTATTGCTTCCCAGGGTGTCCACCTGGAGTTTTGAAACCGGGTCTTCGATGCCCTTTTCTCTATCCTTGGTAGGGATGTTGTGATCAGGGACCGCCACGTTAGCATCTTTCCGCCAGGGCTGGCGTTGGTTCATTCGGAGACCTTCAAAGGCCTGGGGGGATGTAACCTCATGGATCAATTGACGATCGATATACAGGAGGCTGGTTCCGTTCTCATCGCGACGGACTTCATGGCTATCCCAAAGTTTATCATAAAGGGTTCTGGTACTCATCAGACAGTTTCTTTCACAGCTGGGGTTTCGTTTTGACGCTCTAAGCGACGTTTGTGTTGGTTCAATGCTTCCAGATATGCTTTGGCACTGGCTTCAATGGTATCGGTTGAGATCCCACGACCAGCATACATGGCCCCATCGTGGAGGAGACGCAAAGTCACTTCCCCCAAGGCACTTTTGCCACGGGTTACGGATCTCACCTGGTAATACTCCAGCTTGAATTGTTGGCTGATATCCAGGGCTCTGGCAATGGCTCTGAAACAAGCAGCAACAGGACCATCTCCTGTGGCTGATTCTTCATAAACGTGATCTGGTGTTTGGATTCGCACAATGGCCACGGGGATTGTTGTGGTCCCCAGATTCACATGCAGATAGTCCAGTTTGTAATACGCTTCTTCTTGCTCAAAAGCATCACCCATAATAGCCCGCAGGTCATCATCAAAGACTTCCTTCTTCTTGTCAGCCAGTATAACGAATTCCTTATAGACCATATCCAGGAGCGCTTTGTCAACGTGAAAGCCCAATGACTTTAGCCTGGATTTTAACCCTGCCCTGCCAGAATGCCGGCCCAGAACAATTTTGCTTTCACTGATTCCTACAGCACCAGGGTTCATGATCTCATAGGTATCACGGTTCTTGAGCATGCCATCCTGGTGAATCCCAGACTCGTGGGCAAAGGCGTTCTCCCCCACAATGGCTTTATTGGGTTGGACCAATATTCCTGTGTATCCAGACACCATCCGTGAGGTGTTCATAATCTCTTCGGTCTTGATATCTGTATGACAGTCCCAGAGTTCAGGACGAACTTTGAGCGCCATGACGACCTCTTCCAGCGAGGCATTTCCAGCCCGTTCACCGATTCCATTAATGGTGCATTCAATCTGCCTGGCGCCATGGGTGATAGCAGTGAGCGAGTTGGCAACAGCGTGCCCCAGATCATTATGACAATGGACGCTGATCACTGCATCATTGATATTGGGAACGCGCGCTTTTAAGGCAGCTATCTTTTCACCAAACTCAACAGGAAACGTATAGCCTGTCGTGTCTGGGATATTAACGGTAGTGGCTCCTGCAGCGATAACGGCTTCGATAATCTCAACCAGATACTCGATATCTGTCCGTCCAGCATCTTCAGGTGAGAACTCCACATCTGGTGTGAAGGTTTTGGCAAAGGCCACTGCAGCACAAGCCATTTCAATGATTTTCTGGCGTTTCTCAGTAAGGTTCTTGCCATATCTGGCATCACCAAATTTCTGGGTAATGTGAATATCAGAAGTGCCCATAAAGGTGTGGATGCGATATTTTTCAGCATTTTCAAGGGCCATCCTCACGGCATTGATATCAGGCTCCAGGGCTCGAGCTAGGCCAGCCACTGTTGCCGACACTTCATCACCTATGCGCTGGACAGCATCAAATTGGGTAGGCGAAGAAACCGGGAAGCCAGCTTCAATAACATCCACTCCGAGTTTATCAAGTTGCCGGGCGATCTCGATCTTTTCCCGCAGGGTTAAAGAAGCCCCAGGAGATTGTTCACCATCTCGTAACGTCGTATCAAAGACGATAATTTTGTCGCTCATCAGGCGGGTTCCTCATTTTTGATCTGGTGTAATCGCTTGATCACCTGATCACCCATTTCATCGGTATTCACCAATTTATCACCTTCCTGAAAGATCTCTCCAGTGCGGTAGCCTGCCTCCAGGACTTCAGAGACAGCCTGCTGGACTGCTGCTCCAGCATGGGGTAGATCCAGGGTGTAGCTGAGCATCATGGACACTGACATAATCATAGCCAGGGGGTTGGCTTTCTTCTCACCGGCAATATCTGGGGCAGACCCATGCACTGGTTCATAGAGGGCATACTTTTCACCCATACTGGCAGAGGGGAGCATTCCCAGGCTTCCTGTAACCATTGAGGCGATATCGCTGAGGATATCTCCGAACATATTTCCAGTAACGATCACATCAAATTGCTTGGGCGTTCGTACGAGCTGCATGGCAGCATTGTCCACGTACATATGGTCCAATTCCACATCGGGATAGTCCTTATGGACTTCAATGACAATGTCGCGCCAGAATTGAGACACATCTAGAACGTTGGCCTTATCAACTGAGGTCAATCGACCACCTCTTTTTTGAGCCAACTTAAATGCGACCCTAGCAATACGCTCCACTTCATGACGCTCATAGACCATGGTATTCCAGCCTTTGTTTTCATCGGCACCTTTCGGTGACCCAAAGTAAATGCCGCCCGTAAGTTCACGGACCACCATGACATCCACTCCAGACACGATCTCCTCGCGCAGAGATGATGCATCAGCAAGGGCTGGAAAAACCACCGCTGGTCTCAGATTTGAATACAAACCCAGGCCACTCCGAAGCTTGAGCAATGCTTGCTCTGGCTTTCGGTCTTGTGGTAAAGATTCCCATTTTGGACCGCCCACGGCGCCAAGGAGGACTGCGTCTGAGCGTTTGCATAGTTCAAGGGTCTCTTCAGAGAGGGGATATCCCGTCTCATCAATGGCACAACCACCGACCTGAGCGTATTCGTATTCAAATCTAACTTTTTCGATCTCGCCAACAGCATCAAGGACCTTCAGGGCCGCAGCCATGACCTCTGGGCCGATCCCATCACCGGGCAGTACAGCTATTTTGTATGAAGCCATTGAGTCGCTATCCTTTGTTTCCGATAAAGCTCATCATGCCCCGCAATTTCGCCCCAACCTCTTCGATAGGGTGTTGGCGATTTTGTTGTCTCAAGGCTTCAAAATTCTTTCCACCAGATTTGGATTCGTTCAACCACTCCTTGGCAAATGAGCCGTCCTGAACTTCCCCAAGGATCGCTTTCATCCGGGTTTTTGTATCGGCATCAACGACGCGCGGACCCCGTGTCATACCGCCATATTCGGCAGTTTCACTGACGGAGTAGTTCATTCTGGAAAGACCGCCTTCATAGAAGAGATCAACGATTAATTTCAATTCGTGCATGCATTCGAAGTAGGCCAACTCTGGAGGATAGCCACCCTCGGTGAGTGTTTCGAAACCGCTCTTGACCAGGTCAGCCACACCACCGCAAAGGACTGCCTGTTCGCCAAAGAGATCCGTTTCTGTTTCATCTTTGAAGTTTGTTTCCAGGGCACCAGCACGGGTACAGCCGATTCCCTTGGCCCAGGCCAGGGCCAGATCTTTGGCCTGACCATTGGCATCCTGTTCAACAGCGATGAGACAAGGAACACCCTGACCATTTTGATAGGTACGACGAACCAGGTGACCGGGACTTTTGGGGGCAATCATAATGACATCAACATGTTCAGGAGGAACAATCTGATTGTAGTGGATATTGAAACCGTGTCCAAAAGCCAGTGTGCTAACCCCATCCATATAGGGTGCCACGTCAGCATCATAAATGGATTTCATGGTTTGATCTGGGAGTAGCATCATAACAATGTCTGCCGCTTGGACTGCTTCGGGGATGGTCTTCACTTCAAGACCGGCATCGCCTGCTTTCTTCCAGGAGGCACTCTCTTTTCGAAGACCGACACAAACATCTACGCCAGACTCCATCAAATTCAGTGAGTGGGCATGTCCCTGGCTTCCATATCCCAGAACAGCACACTTCTTCCCCTCTAATAGTGACAGATCAGCATCACTGTCATAAAATGCGTTAACCATAATCTTTGAATCCTCTCGCTTTAGCTTATCGCTGATTGAATTTGTTTTGTGGTCCATTGCTGGTCCGTGGTCATCATCTCGAGCTTCTCTTTCAACTCGAGGTGACTCCCGCGACGCATGGCCATTTTTCCGGTACGCATGAGTTCAACGATATCGTATTTCTTGAGTTGTTTTAAGAGAGATTCGATCTCCATATCATAACCGGTGGCCTCAATGATGACGGCCCCCTCTTCAGAGTCTATGATCTTGGCACCGTATTCCCTTGTGAGGAGATCTAAGGCCGTGCGATCCCCGTTGGTCACAGAGACTTTTGCCAGCATGTATTCGCGGATTACCGCAGGAACGTCAGTCACGTCTTCGACCGTAAAGGCGTTGACCAATTTTTGAATATTTCTGGCCATATTGACTCGTCGATGATGATCAGATTCATCAGTCACAATGGTCATCCGTGTAAGACCGGGACGCTCAGTAGCCCCGGCAACGATGCTTTTTATATTGAAGTTTCTCCGTCTGAGCAAGGATACGATGCGATTAAGCACGCCGGGTTCATCTTCCACAAAGGCCACAATGGTATGTTCTGCTTTTTGCATGTCTCTATATCTCCATGTCTGAGAATTGTTCTTCAGTGATCGGTCGCTGAACCATTTCGTTCAAAGCGGACCCTGTGGCGACCATGGGGTAGACCATTTCCATGGGTTCGACAACAAACTCGGTCAGGGTGGGACCATCATGAGCCTGGGCCTTGAGAACCGTTGGAATCACATCTTCGCGCTTATCCACTCGAAAACCCTTCACACCATAGGCTTCAGCCAGTTTCATAAAATCCGGACTGGAAATGGGTGTCTCGCTATAGCGATTGTCATAGAACATTTCCTGCCACTGGCGGACCATACCGAGATAACCATTATTGATAATGGCGATATTGATATTGGCGTTTTCCTGAACGGCAGTGGCCAGTTCACCAATGGTCATTTGGATACCACCATCTCCTACCACAGCCCAGATGTGCTTCCGCCGTCCGGCAAAGCTGGCACCGATGGCTGCTGGTAGCCCGTAACCCATAGTTCCCAGGCCCCCTGATGTGAGCAGTGAATTCTGATGATCCTGATAATAATACTGAGCCACGGTCATCTGGTGTTGACCCACATCAGTGACCATGAGGGCATTCCCTTTCGTGGCTTCCCACAAGTCGCGGACTACAAAAGCGCCGTACAGTTTGTCGGATTTACGATTCAGAATATCCTTGGTGCTGGAGATCTTCATCCAGTCCTTGATCTGAGCCGTCCAGGGATCATGTTTCTGTTTCTTTATTTTAGGAAGGGCAGCTGTGAGAACGGCTTTCAGGTCACCACGAATACCCACATCAACGATGATGTTCTTGTTGATCTCTGTGGGATCAATATCAATATGGATCTTCTTCGAATTGGGTGAATAGGTCTCCAGTTTTCCTGTCACACGATCATCAAATCGCATACCGCAGGCTATCAGGAGATCGGCCTCTTGAATGGCATGATTGACCCAGTAGCCACCGTGCATTCCCATAAATCCAATACAGCGGGGATGGCTGGCGGGTATTCCGCCAATACCCAGCAGTGTGACGGCCACGGGGATATCGGCTTTCTCTGCCAGGGCGGTCAGTTCAGGTGTGGCACCTGAGAGGAGCACACCATGTCCAGCCAGGATCACAGGATTCTTGGCCTCATTGATCAGTTTGGCCACATCATTCAATTGCTCATCAGAGGCCCGAATGACTGGATTGTAGCCTGGCAATACGTTGTTTGTCTCGGGATATGAGAACTCAATAGATTCATTTTGAACATCCTTGGGGATGTCGATAAGAACGGGACCAGGACGACCTGTGCGGGCGATATAAAAGGCATCTTTGATGGTGTTGGCTAGCATCTTGATATCATTGACCTGATAGCTGTGTTTGGTCAAGGGGATCATGGCTCCCAGGATGTCTGTTTCCTGAAAGGCATCACTCCCCAAGGAAGCTCGTCCGACCTGGCCCGTGATACAGACCATGGGGATGGAATCCATCATGGCTGTGGCTACACCAGTAATCAGATTGGTTGCTCCAGGACCAGAGGTTGCCATGGCCACCCCCACTTTGCCACTGGCGCGAGCGAAGCCATCAGCAGCATGGGCAGCATTCTGTTCATGGCGGGTTAGAACATGATGAACCCTATCCCGATATTTATACAAAGCATCATAAATGGGGAGATTGGCACCACCAGGGTATCCAAAAACCACCTCTACTTCCTCGCGGATTAAACATTCCCAAACTATTTCGGCACCGGTGAGGGTCCCTTTCTTTGTGGATGTATCACTCATCTTAAAACAGCTCCTGTATTTGCAGAGGTCACCATCCGACTATAGCGGGAGAGATAACCTGATCTGATCTTGGGTTGAAATTCTGCCAGGGCCGCTAAACGACGGGTAATCTCTGTTTCAGAGAGTTCTACGGAGATCTGACGATTTGGAATATTTATGGTGATAAGATCACCTTCTTGAACGGCTGCAATGGGTCCACCAGAGGCCGCCTCTGGGGAAATATGTCCCACGCAAGCACCACGGGTACCACCGCTAAAACGGCCATCGGTGATCAAGGCAACATCTTTGCCCAGACCCATACCCATAATGGCACTGGTCGGAGATAACATTTCCGGCATCCCCGGTCCGCCCTTGGGACCCTCATAGCGGATCACAACCACATCACCGCGTTTGACTTCTTTGGCCTTGATTCCTGCAACTGCATCATCCTGCGTCTCATAGATGCGCGCGGGACCTGTATGGACCCTCATTTTGGGGTCCACGGCAGCGGTCTTGACCACGGATCCATCTGGCGCCAGGTTGCCATAGAGGATGGCCAGCCCGCCCTCAACGGAGTAGGGGTCTTCAATGGTTCTGATGACCTGACCATCTGGGGCAGCAGCATCCTGGATGGTTTCACCCAGGGTTTTTCCACTGATGGTGGGTCGACCAAGGAAGAGGAGGTCCTCAACCCGGGATAATTCTTTAAGGATACTGGAGATGCCACCGGCATTGT
>Ga0222628_1001031_pt1 | contig 9952 bp, 4 predicted proteins | sample AntAcemetageno95_FD_179860 | JGI IMG/M metagenome (GOLD analysis project Ga0222628, IMG submission 179860) | Saline water microbial communities from Ace Lake, Antarctica - #95 | ecosystem: Environmental > Aquatic > Non-marine Saline and Alkaline > Saline | place: Antarctica: Ace Lake | collected... | reverse complement strand
GTCTGAATATCCCCGTCATGGCCTCGGTCACTATTGAGACTACCGGAACCATGCTCCTGGGAACCGATATGCTGGGCGCCCTGACCATTCTGGAACCCTATCCGCTTGAGGTTGTTGGCCTCAATTGTGGGACCGGCCCCCAGGCCATGAGCGAGCATCTCCAGACCCTGAATGCCCATTCACCCTTTCCCATCTCGGTCATCCCCAATGCTGGTCTGCCCCATAATATCAATGGTGAGATGGTCTACGACCTTTCACCTGATGATTTAGCCCATCATGTGGGTCATTTTGTGGATGATATGGGTGTCAATGTGGTTGGAGGCTGTTGTGGCACCACCGTAGAACACCTGCGCCATGTGGTTGAGCGGGCCGGTCATATGAACCCAGCTCAAAGGAACCCTTCCTTTACTGCCGCAGCGACCTCACTCTATACCGTATCTTCATTCAAACAGGAACCCAGTCCCATGCTTATTGGTGAGCGCACCAATGCCAATGGTTCCAAGAAATTCCGTGATATGCTCATCGCAGGTGATCTAGATGGCATGGTGGAAATGGCTCGGGAACAGGCCGCTGAAGGCGCTCACGTTCTTGATGTCTGTGTGGCTTATGTGGGACGGGATGAGGCTAAGGATATGTCTGCGTATATCCAGCGCCTAAATAGCCAGATTTCCATCCCCATCATGATCGATTCAACCGAGACCCCGACCATTCGAGCTGCCCTGGAACTCATTACCGGGAGGGCCATCGTCAACTCCATTAATCTGGAAGACGGCGAAGCCAAGGCCATTGAGGTTATTAAGCTTTGTAAAGAATTTGGAGCCGGTCTGGTCTGTCTCACCATTGATGAAGATGGCATGGCCAAAACGGCTGAGAAAAAACTTGAGGTCGCCCGTAGGATCTATGATCTGGCAGTTAATCAATATGGTTTACGGGAGAGTGATCTCTTCTTTGATCCTCTCACCTTTACTCTGGCCTCTGGTGATGAAGAATTTAGAAAGTCTACCATGGATACCCTTGAAGGCATCCGGCTCATCAAGGCGGCCTTCCCTGCAGCCAGTATCAGTCTGGGTGTCTCCAATGTATCTTTTGGCCTGAAACCGGCCTCCCGGCACTTGCTCAACTCCGTCTTTCTGTATATGGCCGTAGAAGCTGGTCTCGATGCAGCCATTCTCCACGCTGGTCGCATCCAACCCTATTTCAAAATCAAAGAGGATGAACGTCAGTTATGTGAAGATCTGATCCTGGATAATCGCCATGATGATTATGACCCCCTGATGACGCTCCTGGAAGTCCACACAGATCTGGTCAAGTCAGCCAAGAGCAAGTTCGACCTGTCTTCCCTACCCATTGATGAGCGTTTAGAACGCCGCATCCTGGATGGAAATAAGGCTGGTCTGGAAGACGATCTGGTTCAAGGTATGAAATCGCATTCCCCTCTGGACATCATTAACACCATCCTCCTTAGTGGCATGAAGGAAGTCGGTGAACTCTTTGGATCCGGGAAACTGCAGCTCCCTTTTGTCCTCCAGTCCGCTGAGACCATGAAGGCCGCCGTGAGCTATCTGGAACCCTTTATGGAGAAGACCGAGCGGACGAGCAGGGGTAAGATCGTTCTAGCTACCGTGAAGGGAGATGTCCACGATATTGGTAAGAATCTGGTGGATATCATCTTGAGCAACAATGGCTTCGAGGTAGAGAATTTAGGCATCAAAGTTGCTGTGGATGCCATGATCAATCGATTTGAAGAGACGGGAGCTGATGCTATTGGGATGAGTGGCCTACTGGTCAAATCCACCATTATCATGAAGGACAATCTGGAAATTTTGAACGACCGAGGCCTGACACCGCCAGTGATCCTGGGTGGGGCAGCTCTGACTCGCAAATATGTGGAACAGGATCTGGCCCAGATCTATAATGGCAAACTGGCCTATGCCCGGGATGCCTTTGATGGCCTGCGCTTTATGCAGTCATTAGAAAAAGGCAACCTGGATGAAGTACTTCCCAGTACCCCCGTTGTTAATAAACCCAAGACCTCTCCCAAGAAAGTGGTGGAGTATTCCACGATCAGTCCGGCCAGGGTCATTCCTGAACCGCCCTTCTGGGGTCGCAAAGTTGTCCGAGATGTGGACCTGGAAACGCTCTTCCCCTATATCAACCAGGCCGCCCTGTTCAGAGGGCAATGGGGCTTCAAGAAAGCCAAGGTCAGTCCTGAGGAATATGCCAGGGTCGAAGCCGAAACAGTGCTGCCCACCTTTGAAAAGCTAAAAAAACAAGTCCAGGACGAAGGGCTCCTGAGTCCCCTGGTCCTCTATGGTTACTATGCTTGTCAAGCCGAGGGCGATCGTCTGTGGATCTATCGAAACCCCGAAGATATTGAGCCCAGCCACCATATCGATTTTCCTCGCCAAAGTGAGGCACCGGGTCGGGCCATCACAGACTATTTCCGAAGTGTTGAGTCTGGCGACCGTGATGTCTTGGCCTTCCACCTGGTGACTGTAGGCAAAAAAGCAACGGAATATGCCCAAAGTCTCTATGATAGGAATGCTTACACAGATTATCTGTACTTCCATGGCTTTGCTGTAGAAACCGCTGAAGCACTGGCCGAACACTGGCATGCCCGGATTCGAGGTGAGTTGAAGATCGATGGAGATGATGCCCCTGAGGTCAAAGGCTTCTTTGGTCAGCGCTATCAGGGCTCACGTTATTCCTTTGGCTATCCCGCTTGTCCTGAGCTGAAAGATCAGCAGATCATTTTTGATCTCCTGGAGGCTGAAGCAGAAGGTCTGGAGTTGACGGAAGAATATCAGATCGTGCCGGAGCAAAGCACCTCAGCCATCATGGTTCATCACCCCAAGGCCAAGTACTTCTCGGTTTAATTGATATGAAGATCGTTGACATCTTAGATCGGTCCACTGAACCGCTCATTAGTTATGAGATTATTCCACCTTTTCGAGGACGCAGTGCCAAACAAATTTACAATATAATCGATGAACTGATCGAATTTAAACCTCCATTTATTGATGTTACGAGCCACTCTGCAGAAGCTAAGTTTCTAGAACGAGGGGATGGGTCATTCACGCGTAAAATTCAGCGTAAACGACCAGGAACTCTTGGCCTATGTGCTGCGATAAAATACCGCTATAATGTCGAAACAGTTCCCCATTTGCTTTGTCGTGGGTTTTCGAAGCAGGAAACTGAGGACGCCCTTATCGAATTGAGTTATCTGGGTATTGATAATGTATTGGCAGTTACCGGTGATGGTTCTGAGAAACATTCAAACACATCCCGTGCTGCAAATAGATATGCCGTTGATCTGGTTCAGCAAATCCAACGCATGAACAAGGGACATTATGAAGAAATGATTATGGATTCTGCACCGAGTAATTTTTGCATTGGGGTTGGAGGCTACCCTGAAAAACACCCCGAATCCCCAAGCCTTGAGCAGGACATCCGCTATTTGAAAGCGAAGATCGATGCTGGAGCTGGATACATTGTGACGCAAATGTTTTTTGTGAATGACGATTATTTCAAATTTGTGGAGTTATGTCGATCGAACGGCATCTCCGTTCCTATTATTCCAGGTATTAAGCTACTCACTCGTCGCTCTCAATTAAAATCACTAGCAAAACATTTCTCAGTAACTATGCCCGACGAATTGGTCTCGGCAATGGAAATTGGGAGTGATGATGATTGTAGAGAAATTGGCTTGGAGTATGCCTTGAAACAGTGTGATGCGCTAATGGGTTCGAATGTTCCTGCACTGCACTTCTATGTAATGCAAGATGTGAAACATGTAAAAGAAATTGTATCCACTTTGAAAAAATATTAAATGTCGCTATAAGAATTGAATAGGAGACAAAAAGCTTATGTCATATTTATTTTCATCTGAATCGGTCACCGAGGGTCATCCGGACAAGATTGCGGATCAGATCTCTGATGCTGTTCTAGACGCCATTCTGGAGAAAGATCCCCAGGGTCGTGTCGCCTGTGAGACCTTTGTAACCACGGGTCTGGTTCTGGTGGGTGGAGAGATTACTACCTCAGCCTATGTAGACATACAGCGTATTGTCCGGGGAACCATCAAACGTATTGGATACACCGATTCCATGATGGGCTTTGATTATAAAACCTGTGCCGTTCTGGTAACTATCGATAAACAGTCCCGTGATATCTCACGTGGTGTTGATGATGAGAAGCATGAACAGGGAGCTGGTGATCAGGGCATGATGTTTGGCTATGCTACTGATGAAACCGATGCCTTTATGCCCATGCCGATCTACATCGCCCACGAGTTGACCAAAAAGCTGGCCGAAGTACGCAAGAATGGGAAACTACCATATCTCCGACCCGATGGTAAATCTCAAGTCACGGTTCAATACAACTCTGAGACCCATTTGCCTGAAGCCATCACTGCTGTGGTGATTTCTAATCAGCATGAAGATGGCGTGGATGTTAAGGGTGAGATGTACAAAGATATCCTGGAGCATGTTATCAAGCCTGTCCTGCCTGCAGGTCTGGTTGATTACTCCACGCTCAAAACTTTTGTAAACCCTACAGGTCGCTTTGTAGTGGGGGGTCCTCAGGGAGACGCTGGCCTGACTGGTCGTAAGATCATTGTGGATACCTATGGTGGCTATGCTCCACACGGTGGAGGCGCTTTCTCTGGAAAGGATCCCAGCAAGGTTGATAGATCCGCTGCCTATATGGCCCGCTATATTGCCAAGAACATAGTGGCAGCCAAGGCAGCCCAGCGCTGTACCATCCAATTGGCCTACGCCATTGGAGTGGCTGAACCTATCTCTGTCCTGGTGGACTCACATGGTACTTCAAAGCATAGTAATGCTGAGCTCGAGGCCATGGTACGGGAAGTATTCCCACTTAAGCCAGCCGCCATTATTAGTCATCTCAAATTGAAACGTCCTCTTTATCAGAAGACGGCTTCATATGGCCACTTTGGTCGTGATGAATTCCCCTGGGAGCAGACAGAATTAACTAAAGAAGTAACGAAACAACTAAAATAGATAAATCTATGTTTTGCCACGAAGGCACGAAGACACAAAATAAATTGTTTAAATTTAGTTTGCGAAAATAGGTAAAATTATTGACAGTATAGTTGATCAAGTATCATCGGGGCAATTCAAAACTCTGACAAAGCAGGAAGAATTTGTCGCAACACAAATTGTCGATGCCGCGTTTACGGTTCATAAACGATTAGGACCAGGATTACTTGAGAGTATTTATGAAGTATGTTTTTGTTATGAATTGGAAAAACGGAAGTTGAATGTCAAAAGGCAGGTAGATATCCCGATTAAATATGATAATTTAGTATTCGACGAAGGACTCCGTTTAGATGTTTTGGTTGAAGACTCGATAATCTGCGAATTGAAAGCCGTTGACAAAATAAACCCGGTATGGAATGCTCAAATTCTAAGCCACCTAAGGATGCTGGATAAAAGACTGGGCTTCTTGATAAATTTCAATGTTGCAAAGATAAAAAATGGGATTACAAGAATCATTTTGTAATATTCGTCGCGAGTAAAGGTAGATGATACAATGATTCGCCACGAAGACACCAGGTCACAAAGGTGCACTAAAATTCTTAGTGATTCTTCGAGTCTTTGTGCCTTAGTGGCAATAAGGCTTTTAAGAAACGAATAAAGAAAGACTGAAGAGCATTAACCGCAAAAAAGGCCAGAGACAGCGGAGAATACTAAGTAAACAGCGATAAAGTTTTAAATAGGATAAAAAACGTATGGAAACCAAAGTACTAGATTATAAAGTAGCCGATCTGAGCCAGGCCCAATTCGGCCGTGATGAGATGTTTCTGGCTGAAAAAGAGATGCCAGGGCTCATGGAACTACGGAAACGCTATGGAGATACTAAACCTCTCAGAGGTGCACGTATAGCGGGATGTATCCACATGACCATCCAGACCGCTGTTCTTATTGACACTCTGACAGAGTTGGGTGCTGAAGTCCGCTGGTCTAGCTGCAACATTTATTCAACCCAGGATCATGCGGCAGCAGCAATTGCTGATTCAGGAGTACCTGTATTTGCCTGGAAGGGTGAAACCGAAGAGGAATACTGGTGGTGTATTGATCAGACTCTGGGTTTTGATGGTAAGGGTCCTAATCTGCTTCTGGATGATGGTGGTGATTTAACCCAAGTCATCCTCGAACAGCATCCTGAGTGGCATGATCAGATCAAGGGTGTTTCTGAAGAGACAACCACGGGTGTTCACCGATTGTATCAGTTGGTAGAAGAGGGTGGATTACCTTTCCCAGCCATCAACGTAAATGACTCAGTGACAAAATCCAAATTTGATAACAAATATGGTTGTCGTGAATCTCTGGCTGATGGAATCAAGCGGGGAACTGATATCATGCTAGCGGGCAAAAAGATTGTGATCGCTGGATATGGTGATGTAGGCAAGGGCTCAGCCCAGTCAATGGCTGGTTATGGTGCGCAAGTATTCGTGACTGAAATCGATCCCATCTGTGCACTCCAGGCTGCCATGGAAGGCTTTTCTGTTGTGACCATGGAAGAGGCTGCTGAATTTGGTGATATTTTTGTAACCACAACAGGTTGCAAAAGTGTGATCCGTGGTGAGCACATGGAGAAAATGAAGGACAACGCCATCCTGGCTAATATCGGTCACTTCGATCATGAAATTGATGTGAACTGGCTTGAGACAACTCCTGGCATCACTGAATTTAACATCAAACCTCAGGTTGATCGCTTTGAGTTTCCTGATGGCAACTCAATCGTACTGCTTTCACGGGGTCGTTTGGTAAACCTCGGTAATGCAACAGGACACTCCAGCTTTGTCATGTCCACTTCATTTACCAATCAGGTATTGGCTCAGATGTCTCTTTTTGAAGGGACAGTAGCAGATGGTGTTCAGGTTCTTTCCAAGGAATTGGATGAAGAAGTTGCCAGATTGCATCTCGCTCATCTCGATGCCAAGTTGACCACCCTTTCTGACGACCAGGCTGAATACCTGGGTCTTCAGAAGGAAGGTCCATACAAACCAGAGCATTACAGATATTAGAGAAGGGCTAATCTAATCAAATTTCAAAAACTCAGAGGTCGGCCAGCAGGTATAGCTATAGTTGTATTCTGGGGCATTCTTGTCTTCCATTGTGACTTTGGTCTCCCCACCAAAGTGGTATTGCCAACCTAGCAAATGACTTTGACCATTCCTCTAGTTTCTGAAAATTATCCTTTCGATGGTTTGCTTTCATCTGATGCAACAGGAACCATTCAGGTATCTGCATTTACTTATAATTTATCAATTATCGCTCCCCTTTAACTATATTCACCCATGCCCAAAAGCATCAATCAGTTGAAGCCTCTGACCACTTTCGCTAACCAACAAGTATTTCTTCGGCGCTGTTCACCTTCGACCTTCCTAATTTTGACCTTAGGACTGTTTTTAGTATTTCAATCCTGTGGACTTGATGTAGAAGACCCCACCCCTCCCTCACCACCCCAATGGATTCCCAAATCCCTTCCCGAGGAGTGGCCGGAAAGAGGGATTGATGCCTACGAAAATGGTGGGATATTCGTAGAATGGTATCCAAATCCTGAAGATGATATTAAAGGTTACTATCTTAAAAAGGCACGATATTATGAAGAATCAGATAGTCTGGGTACATTTGGTTTGCAACAATATATTAAAAATGAAAATCAAAACCCGATCCAATACCTCGATGAAGAAGCCTGGGGTCGAGTTAGGTATTATTATATTCTAGAGGCTATCAGCGAGTCTGATAATTTAAGCCAACCCTCAGACACTGTTTATTATTCGATACTTCCGTCTATTGCCACTGAAGCTATGATTCCCAATGGCAATGATGGCACTTTGGGTGATTCACGTAAATTTAAGTGGCGGTATTATCATGGTGTGGAGATGGAAAAATTTACGTTGACAATCTTGACTGAGTCAGGTGACCTAATATACAGGCTTGAATTTAGTCCCACTGCCTATCATGGCTATGACGAAAGTTGGACCATACCTGATACTGTGGGTTTAATTCATGGAACAAAATATCTTTGGCGAATCGATATGGGTGCTCGATATCAAAACGGGTATGAATTTGTAGGGGCGGAATCAGGGTGGGCTCGCTTTCTCTATGCTGATCAAGACATCCTAGCTCCATAGCTTCTATCATGTTCAGTGTAATTGTGGTGGTTATGTTGTGATATTTATCAAAAGCACTCAAAATAATTCTTCCTTAGAAGAATAATTGGGTGCTTGCCATGGATAGACTTCTATCTTAAATGCTTGATGCGGAGACTTTTTTAGGAATAGTATCTGAATGATGAATTATGCGGTTTAAATGAGTTGAGTGTAAATGATGAATAGACAGATAGAGCGTTAAATGAGTTATCCACAAACGACAAATGAACCCAATCAAAATGAATTTGGTGCAGAAGAAAAAATTGATATTCAAGATTTATGGAGAATACTGCGCAGCTATCGTAAATCCATCACCATAATATTTCTTTCAGTATTAATTATTACTGCTATTCTAACTCTTACCACTCAACCTTTGTATCAAGCTACTACTGTAGTCATGATCAAGAAAAGCATGGCTGATCCCAGTTCCTTTGTTTTCGATTTTGGGTCAACCGCTTCGGGACAGAGACTCGTAAATGAGATTGAAATCCTTCACAGTTATTCTCTGCATGAATTAGTGGTACGCTCGCTGATTGAAGATGGGAAAGCAAATGATTTAGCCCTTTTCGGAACAAAATATACACGTAGAAGATATCGTTTGGTGGATTTCTTTAGCAAATACCTGAGAAATAAACCTGAGCAGACCTTCAATGTCGACAGCATGAAGTATAAGCAGATGATCAATGTTGTTCAATATTTGAGGGGATCGACAACTGTCTCTGCAGTTAGAGATGCTGATGTTCTTAAGATCGGTGTGTTCTCTACCGATTCCGTGGATGCAGTATTCTTGGCGAATACGATTGCCGATAAATATCAAAACCTTGACATTAGCGGTGGTCAGGGCGAAATGCATTATATCCTTAAATTTTTAGATGGTCAAATCGGAAAATATGAAGTGAGGTTGGAAAAGGTTGAGGATGAACTTCAAAAATTCCAGATGGAAAAGAAAATATATTCTATTGACGGATCTGCAAACCTGCTATTAAAAGATCTGACCCATTATGAAACAATCTATTACACCAACCTCGCTGAACTTGAAGTTGCCAAAGAGCGCGTGATTTATTTAAAAAGTCAGCTCTCTGACAGTGAAAAAGCCTTGATGGAAGAGATCACCAACACAAATAATCCCATGATTGTGGCTTTGCGTAGTAAAATCGCTGAACTGGAAGCCCAAAAAGTGGAACAAATGGTGGATGAAGGGTGGAACGAACAAGCGCTTCAGGCAAAAGATTTTAATAGACGCATCGATGAAATGAAGAAAAAATTAACTGGCATAACGGAATCATTGATTTTATCAGGCTGGAGTGAAGAAGATCCTTTCAGGGCCTCACAAGAGATCTTCAATCAAATTGTTGAACAGGAGGTTGAGGTACATGCTCTCGGATCTCGGGCTGCTGAATATAAACTTTTGGTCGATGAAATGGATGAAAGATTGAATACCCTTCCCGTTCAAACCCTCCAATATGCAAGATTACAGCGTGAATTGCATCTAAATGAAACTTTGTATTTGACCATGAAGCAAAAACATGAAGAGTCAAGGATCACTGCGGCTGGTCAAATGGGCAAAGTTCGAATTCTGGATCCAGCCTTGGTTGCTGAGAAAGTGAAGCCAAATAAGAAGGTTAACGCACTTTTAGGGTTAATTGCTGGGCTTGCTCTGGGGATTGGTTTGGCCATAGTTCGTGAACTATTGGACAATACTGTGAAAGCAGTTGAACAACTAGAACGGAAGGGCTTGACTGTACTTGGAATTATACCTGACATGCACCA
>Ga0222628_1001029_pt1 | contig 9967 bp, 10 predicted proteins | sample AntAcemetageno95_FD_179860 | JGI IMG/M metagenome (GOLD analysis project Ga0222628, IMG submission 179860) | Saline water microbial communities from Ace Lake, Antarctica - #95 | ecosystem: Environmental > Aquatic > Non-marine Saline and Alkaline > Saline | place: Antarctica: Ace Lake | collected... | reverse complement strand
TTCTACATAAAAAGCCCCTATCAAAAAAAGTTTATGACAGGGGTTTAGTTTAATATTCTCGGCATTAGGTTATATCAATCATCATGATCTTATTATATCACATATTTTTTAAATTGTGACAATTCATACCCCACTTACCCTAACATTGTTTTGCTTGAAGTGGGAGTTTTCTTAAACGTGTGTGATAAAATAAAATAATTTAATTTTTTAAAAGATCATATGAAGTATTATTGGTAATAAATATTCTATATCACCAATATAAGCTAATATTGATTTCATTTGATAGTAATAACTACACATGCTATAATTTAATAAAAAGGAGGGTTTTTATGGACCTAGTTATAGACGAAGCAAGCGTACTGTTTGAACACAAGGATAGGAAATCTAAACAGTACATTGTTTTAACCGAGGAAAGTTTATTCATACAAGGAACCATAAAGGAATCTCTTTTGGTTCGTGGAAAGGGGACAAGTTTCACAAGTGCTAAATGGATTGTAGGAGCTACTAAGACCGAAGTCAGTAATTTTGCATGGCTTATAGCGACCATTTTAACTGCTCTTATTGCAATTTATCTATATTCAATTAGTGTAACTGAGATTCTTATCATCTTGCCAATTGTAGTATCACTTATATCATTATTATTGTATTTTAAATTTAAGAAAAGAGTGCTATTAATTCAAACAATTATTAAAAGAATTACAATCCCAACAAGAAAAATTCGAAAAAAAGAGTTGGATGAATTCTTTTCAATACTAGAAGATTTAGTTCAAAGGATAGCTTAGAAATTCACAAATATTAAACAAAACTTTTATTTACTAGCTGTGGATATTCACATTGGGGTACAAAATAAAATAAGCTAGTCAATTGACTAGCTTATTATTTTGCCTAAAGTGTCTTTATAGATTGCTGATTCAATAGCCACTTCTTTGATTTCATTATGAAGCTTTTCATTTTTTTTGACTTTTATATAAATGTAAGTACTACTATGCCCATATGTAAAATCTTTATCTGATTGTTCAAAGATAACACTTAAAATCTTATCTTTGCTATCTTCAATGAATTTTGTTGCTAGCTCAGTGTTAAGATTTAGTAATTGGTTCACTCTATATGACTTTACAATACCATTAATTTGTTCTTTCATATCGGCAGCGATTGTTCCATTTCTCTTTGAATAAGGAAAAACATGTAATTCGCTGAACCCGACTTCTTTGATGAATTCATACATTTCATTAAACATTTCATCAGTTTCAGAAGGGAACCCAACAATTACATCAGTTGTTATCGCTACTCCAGGTATCATTTCTCGTAATTGTTTAATATGATCCATATATTGATCCTTATTATATTTTCTTTTCATTAGCTTAAGTATTTCATTACTACCGCTTTGAAGCGGTACATGTAGATGTTTAGCAAATACATTATGTTTTGAAATTAAATCAATCACTTCTTTTGTCAGTTCGCTAATCTCAATAGATGATATTCTTAACCTTTTTAACCCTTTTACATCTTTCAAATCATTTAATAAATCATAGAAACTATAATTATCTAAATCTTGTCCATAACCACCAGTATGAATTCCAGTTAATACTATTTCATGATAGTTATTTGATACTAGCATTCTAGCTTCTTCTAAAATTGAGTCTTTGTCTCTACTTCTAACTGGACCTCTTGCATAAGGAATAATACAATAGGTACAGAAATTATTACAACCATCTTGTATTTTAAGAAAAGCTCTTGTACTTTCAGTAAAATTTGTGACACTTACCTTATCAAATTCACGATATCTAGAGATATCTGTTACATCTTGAATCCTTTGTCTTTCATTCAAGACCTTTTTAACCATACCTTGTAGGTTCTCGCGGTGTTTTGTTCCAATTACTATGTCAACACCATCAATTGAGAAAACCTCGTCAGGAGACAGTTGAGAATAGCATCCCATGACTGCAATTACCGCTTCAGGATTTATTTTTATTGATCTTCTAATGGCTTTTCTGCTTTTTGAGTCACCAGAATTTGTAACAGTGCAGGTATTAATAATATAAACATCAGAGAATTCTTTATGATCAACTCTAGTAAAGCCATCTGCTTTAAATAATTCCCATAAACTTTCAGTCTCATATGTATTTACTTTACAACCTAATGTATAAAACGCTATTTTCATTTCTTCACCTACTTCTATAAATAATTATTTCATTAAAGATTATAACATATATCAAAAAAAAGATTACATTTAGTAATCTTTTTTGTGTTAATTTTTTATTGCTGCTTTAAACTTTTCCCAAATTGTTGAATCTGTAGTTAGGTCCGTTTTTGAAAGTTCACCAAATAATTTAAGTTGTTGTCTCGAAAGTTTTTTTGGAGTTACAACATTTATGATTACATGTTCGTCACCATTTCTTTTAGATCTAACATTTGGTGCTCCTTTACCTTTTAAGCGGAACGTTGTTTTACTTTGTGTTCCTGCGGGTACTTTCAATTTAACTTCTCCATAAGGAGTTGGTACTTTGACTGTATCTCCCATTGCTGCTTGCACAAATGTAATTGGTACTTCAACAACCAAATCATCGTTGTGTCTTTCGTATAAAGGATGTTTTCTAACATCAAATAGAATATATAAATCACCAGATGGACCACCATTTTGACCTTTGTTACCATAGCCTTCAAGTCTAATTTGTTGTCCACTATCAATTCCGATTGGAACTTTCACTTCAATTTCTTTATTGTGTGATTCGATTCCATCACCATTACAAGTAGCACACTTTTTAGTTACTTCTTTTCCTGTACCATTACAAACAGGGCATGTAGTTTGAGTTCTGGTAGTACCGAATAATGATTGTTGCTGAACGATTACAGTACCTTTACCATGGCATCTACTACAAGTTTTAACGTCACTTTTTGAATGAGCTCCTGTTCCGTGACAAGTATGACATTCATCGTGAACTGTTACTCTTATATGTTTCTTTGCTCCAAAAATTGATTCTTCAAAAGCGATATTCATTCGCTTTTGAATATCTTGACCTTTTCTTGCTCTATTTGATGTTCTTGGAGATCCTCCTCCACCAAAAAAGCTTGAGAATATATCGTTTATGTCAAAATCAAAACCAGAAGCATTGAATCCTTGTCCGTTATTAGCTTGATGTCCAAAACGGTCATATTGACCTTTTTTGGAAGAATCACTAAGGACTTCGTAAGCTTCTTGTACTTCCTTGAATTTGGCTTCAGCATTGTCTTCAGATGAAACATCAGGATGATATTTTTTTGCAAGTGTACGATAAGCTTTCTTCACTTCTGCTTCATTTGCACTTTTATCAATTCCCAAAACTTCATAGTAATCTCTTTTGCTCATAATTCCACCTCATTTTATAACGATATGAAGCAGGAAGTGCCTGCTTCATATATTATTTATTTAAACTTCTTCGTATTCAGCATCAACGATAGTTTCATCATCATCTTTGCTTTCTTCTTCAGTATCTGCTCCATTAGCATTTTGTGCTTCTTCTTGTGCTTTTTGTGCTTGCTCGTATGCTTTTGTAGCTAAGGCTTGAGCTAAAGTATTTAATTCTTCTTTTTTAGTTTTAATTTCTTCTAAGTCTGTTCCTTTTAACGCTTCTTTTAGTTCATCACTTTTTGCTTCTGCATCTTTTTTCTCATCTTCACTTACACTTTCACCTAAATCAGTGATTGCTTTTGAAGTTGCGAAGATTAATTGATCTGCTTCATTTCTTACATCAGCTTCTTCTTTTAACAGTTTATCTGCTTCAGCATTTTCTTCAGCATCTTGAACCATTTTTTTAATATCATCTTCTGATAATCCAGAATCGTTTTGAATAGTGATACTTTGTGATTTACCTGTTCCTAGATCTTTTGCTTTCACATTTACAATACCATTCGCATCAATATCAAATGTTACTTCGATTTGAGGAACTCCACGTGGTGCTGGTGGGATATCCGTTAATTGGAATCGTCCAAGTGTTTTATTTTGGTTTGCCATAGGTCTTTCACCTTGTAATACATGTAAGTCTACGGCTGGCTGGTTAGCTGCTGCTGTTGAGAATATTTGTGATTTCGATGATGGAATTGTTGTATTTCTTTCAATTAACTTCGTAAATACACTACCTAATGTTTCAATTCCAAGTGACAATGGTGTAACATCTAGTAATAATACATCTTTCACATCACCAGATAGTACTCCAGCTTGAATTGCAGCACCCATTGCTACTACTTCGTCAGGGTTTACTGTTTTGTTAGGTTCTTTTCCAAGTTCTTTTTTAATAGCATCTTGTACGGCAGGGATTCTAATTGAACCACCTACTAGTAAGATTTGGTCGATATCATTTTTAGTCATGCTAGCATCTTTTAATGCTCTTCTTACTGGTCCCATAGTGTTTTCTACTAAGTCTGCAGTAAGTTCATTGAATTTAGCACGAGTTAATGTTTGTTCTAAATGGACAGGTCCACTTGGTCCAACACTAATAAATGGTAATGAGATTTGAGTTGAAGTAATTCCACTTAAATCTTTTTTCGCTTTTTCAGCTGAGTCTTTTAAACGTTGCATAGCCATTTTATCTTTTGATAAATCAACAGCAGTTTCTTTTTTAAATTCAGTTACTAAGAAATCGATGATTTTTTGATCAAAATCATCTCCACCAAGACGGTTATTACCAGCAGTTGAGATTACTTCAAAAGTACCATCTGCAAGTTCTAATATCGAAACATCAAATGTTCCTCCACCTAGGTCATACACTAATACTGTTTGTGTTTTATCTTTTTTGTCAATACCATAAGCAAGTGCAGCTGCAGTTGGTTCGTTGATAATACGTTTTACTTCAAGTCCTGCAATTTTACCTGCATCTTTTGTAGCTTGTCTTTCAGCATCATTAAAGTACGCTGGAACAGTAATTACTGCTTCCGTTACTTTGTACCCTAAATAATCTTCAGCAGTTTTCTTTAAGTTTTGAAGAATCATTGCTGAAATTTCTTGTGGTGTATACTCTTTCTTGTTTACTTTTACTTTATAACTTGTTCCCATTTTTCTTTTGATTGATGAGACTGTGTCAGGATTCGTAATTACTTGTCTTTTTGCTACTTCCCCAACTTGGATTTCTCCATTCTTAAATGCTACTACTGATGGTGTAGTTCTTACACCTTCTGCATTAGCGATTACTTTTGCTTCTCCTGCTTCCATTATGGCAACGCAAGAGTTAGTTGTTCCTAAATCAATTCCTATTATTTTACCCATTATTATTCACTCCTTATTATTCGCTTATCTTTACGATAGCGGGTCTTATTAGTCTATCTTTAAACATATATCCTTTTTGTAATACTTCTAGTACTACATTTGGTTCTACTTCTTCGACTTTTTCAGTTATTATTGCTTGGTGGTAATTTGGATCATATTCTTCATTTAAGGCATCTATTATGCTAACACCTTCATTTTCTAACGCTTTATTTAATTGATCTTTGATCATTTTAAATCCTTGGAATATCTTTTCATTTGCATCATCCGTCACTTTATGTTTTAGTGCTAGTTCGTAATGATCTAGTGGAGTAAGTAAGCTCCTACAAATACTCATTGCTGCATATTTTCTTTCTGTAACACGTTCTTTTTCAAGTCGTTTCTTTGTGTTTTCAAGATCTGCTTTTTCTTTTAATAACGTATTTTTCAGTTCCTTTATCTTCTCTTCTAGTTCCAAGATGATATCTTCTGGTGTTTTTTCTTTTACTGCGTCAATTATCTCTTCGGCAACCTCGTCAACTGTTAAGGTTTCTTTAAGTATTTCTTCAGTATCTTTTTTCTTCTTAGTCATATTATTACTCCTTATATAGTTTCGACATATGTGCTGCCAAATATTTGATTAATGGAATTACTTTTTGGTATTCCATCCTTGTTGGTCCAACTATTGCGATAGTACCTGATTCAGAATCACCAAATCCATAAGGAACGGTAATTACTGTACAATCTCTCATAGCGCTAATCGCATTTTCTTTTCCTATTTTTACGGTTATTCCTGTTTTAGTAGTATCTTCTACCAGTTTGAAAATATCATTTTTTTCAAAGAATGTAAGTAATTCTCTTAATCTAGTAACATCGTTAAATTCAGGTTGATAAAGCATTTTGCTTTGTCCTGATAAATAATATTTACTTTGTGTAAACTTCGTAAAAGCTTCCAAAAACGTTTCAATGATTGTTGAATTATAAATTAATATTTCTTTAATTCGATGTTCATTGATTTCATAGTGAAGTTTCTCACTTACCTTTGCGATTGGACAATCAAATAAAATGTCATTAAAGATTTCAATTACTCTTTTTAGTTCTTCAACATCTGTATTTGCAGGTATTGTTATTTGTTTGCTTTCAACATGTCCTTGATTTGTTACTAATAATAATACTGATATGTTCTCATAAAGAGGTACTAATTCTATTTTCTTAACACGAGACCCATAAGCACTTGGTCCAAGTGCAATCGTTGTATAATTAGTCAATTGACTTAACAAGTTCATTGCTTGTTTAATAGCTTCATCTCTTTTGATCTCTTTGTTGCTAAATAATTCGTCAATTACGTTGAAGCTTGCTGAATAGTTGTCGTTGTCTGCGAGTAACTCTTCGATATAATAATGATATCCTTTATCGCTTGGTACTCGTCCACTTGATGTATGAGTTTTTTCTAAGTAGCCTAATTCTTCTAACTCAGCCATTTCATTTCTGATTGTAGCTGATGAAACCTCAAGCAACTCTGCGAGTAATTTAGATCCGATAGGATCAGCTGTTTTAATAAACTCTTCAACGATTAATTTGAGGACTATTTCTTGTCTCTTTGAAAGCATAAATTCACCTCTTTTAGCACTCTATGATTTCGACTGCCAAGAATATTATACACTATCTTTTTAGCAGTGTCAAGTGTTGAGTGCTAAAACTTTTTAAACAAAATAAAAACGGCTATTAAAAGCCGTTAAACTCTTATAAATGGATTGTCTCGTTTCTCATTTAAGATTGTTGAAAAGTGTCCATGACCAGGATAAACGATTGTATTATCTCTGTAAGTCTTTATTATTTTAGCAACACTTCTTTGAATATCAACACTGCTTGAAGTTGGTAAGTCTGTTCTACCAATACTTCCTTTAAATAATGTGTCTCCACTAAACAAAAAGTTTTTATATTTATAACAAACTCCACCTCTGGTATGTCCAGGTGTATGAAGTATCTTTATTTGTTCTCTACCAAGAATAAAACTACTACTTTCAGTAAAGGTTTGAACCATATCTTTTTTAGTTACGGTGAATCTATTATACGTTAACCCTGAAAGATTTAAATTTGGGTCAAATAAGAAATCTCTTTCAAGTTCATGAATATGAACTGTGCAGTTAAACTCTTTGATAAGGCGATTAACTCCAACAATATGGTCAAAATGACCATGTGTGAGTAAGATACCTAATACTTTAAAGTCAGATTCTAAGACATACTTTATGATATCTTTATAGTTCGTTCCAGGATCAATAATGTACGCTTCTGCTTTCTCATTTATTATATACGTATTTTCATCAAATTCATTTAGAATTGTTTTAATCATAAATCACCAGCGACGCAGCACCATAAATTCCCGCGTCATTTCCTAAAGATGCTGAAGCGATTATTGTATCTTTTACAGGAATATAGTGAAACTCATCAAAATGAGTTTTTATTTTATCTATAAAGAATTCTCCTGCTTTAGAAACTCCTCCACCAATAAGAATTATTGCTGGATTAGTTGTAACACTTATAACATGACAGGCATAACTTAAGTGATAACTTATTTCATCAACAACTGCGAGACAAAGAGCGTCTCCAGCTTTAGCAGAATCAAATATCTTTTTAACAGAAACGCCAGTCATTCCTCTTAACTTTGAAGGAATATCTGTGTTGTTCATCATTTCAATAAAAACATGTTTAATTCCAGTCGCACTTGCGACTGTTTCAAAGCAACCTTTTCCACCACATTTACAAGGAATACCATTTTCATGGATCACTCTTAAATGGCCAATCTCTCCAGCAGCTCCATCAGCTCCTGAGAAAACCATCCCATTTACAACAATCCCACATCCAATGCCAGTTCCAATTGTAATCATAGCACTATTTTTATACCCAATTGCAGCACCTTTCCATGTTTCTCCTAAGACAGCTACATTAGCGTCGTTTTCAATAAAGATATTATCATTTCCGGTTAACAGAGCAAACTCAGCCTTTAAATCGAAATTCTCCCAACCCAAATTTACACATTCAATAATGACACCTGAAACAACTGGCCCTGGTACTCCAAATCCATATCCAATAATATCTGTTGAAGGTATTTTTTGTTTTAAAATTGCATTGTAAATATCACCAACAATATACTTGCCATCTTTGTCCTTGTTTGTTGAAATTTCCCATTTTTTTAGAAGATTTCCAGCACTGCTGAAAAGCCCTATTTTTATTGTTGTTCCTCCAACATCAAATCCATAAATATATTTTCCCATATAATCACCCTTAACTAAAAAAAACTTCTTAATATTAGAAGTTTTTTGTTATTTTTTCTCTTTGTGAAGTGTTTGTTTTCTACATTTTGGACAAAATTTACTAGTTTCGATACGTCCCGGATGAAGCTTCTTATTTTTAGCAGTACGATAGTTTTCACTATTACACTCTGTACATTTTAATGTCAACTGTGTTCTCATCTTTATACCTCCTATTAAACTCTTTAATAATATATCACTCTTTTTTATAAAATGCAATAGATATCTATATTTTTTTCCCTATTTAAGGTATACTTAAAGCGGTGATAATATGAATAAACGTGAACAAGTAAAAAAGATAAAAGTAAAGAATTTAGTTATTGGTGGAAGTAATGAAGTAATAATTCAATCAATGACTACTTCAAAGACTAAAAATATCAATGAAACTGTTAATCAAATTAACACTCTTTGGACTGCCGGGAGTGCAATAGTTAGATTAGCTATTTTAGATATGGAAGACGCCATGGCAATCAAAGAGATCAAAAAACAAGTGACTGTTCCTCTAGTCGCAGATATCCATTTTGACTATAAACTAGCACTAGTTTGCGCAGATAACGGGATAGACAAAATAAGAATAAACCCAGGCAACATCGGTAGTAAAGAAAGAATTAAAGCGGTAGTTGACAAATGCATTGAAAAAAATATCCCGATTAGAATAGGTATTAATGGTGGTTCTTTAGAAAAGCACATTATTGAGAAATATGGAGTAACTGCCAAAGGAATGCTTGAATCAGCAAAATACCATGTAAAGCTTCTTGAAGATTTAGGTTTTTATGATATTATCTTGTCTCTTAAATCTAGTGATGTTAAAAAGAGTGTTGAAGCATATAGAATGGCTTCAAAAGAGTTTAATTACCCTCTCCACCTTGGTATTACAGAAGCCGGTACAAAGTTCGGTGGAACCATTAAAAGCTCGATAGGGCTAGGAATACTTCTTTATGAAGGTATTGGTAGTACAGTAAGAGTAAGTTTATCCACTGATCCTGTTGAAGAAATAAAAGTCGCGAAAGAAATACTTAGTGCTCTTGGATTATATAAGAAACCTAAAATAATTAGTTGCCCAACTTGTGGAAGATTACAATATAAAATGTTTGATTTAGTGGATAAAGTCGAAAAATATTTAGAAACAATTGAAGATGATATAACAGTTGCTGTTATGGGATGCGCAGTAAATGGACCAGGCGAAGCAAAAGCAGCTGATATTGGAATTGCAGGGGGTAATGGAGAGGGTTTAATCTTTGTTGATGGGACTATTAAAAGAAAAGTCAATGAGGATGATATGTATAATGAACTAGTAAAGGAAATTAAAGAATATATAAAAAATAGTGAATAGATTCACCTTTCGGGCAAATTAATTTGCCCTTTTTAAGTACTCTATTATATAATTAAATTGGTGATGGTATGAATCCAAGTGTTAGTCTTCCTGTTAGCTTAAATAAAG
>Ga0222628_1001027_pt1 | contig 9971 bp, 7 predicted proteins | sample AntAcemetageno95_FD_179860 | JGI IMG/M metagenome (GOLD analysis project Ga0222628, IMG submission 179860) | Saline water microbial communities from Ace Lake, Antarctica - #95 | ecosystem: Environmental > Aquatic > Non-marine Saline and Alkaline > Saline | place: Antarctica: Ace Lake | collected... | reverse complement strand
TAATATGTATCTGAATTACCATTTGCTACTGCATTTGATTTAGAATTATTTAATGCTGTCATCAAACTTTTAATACCTTTTGGATTTATGTTTATTTTTCATGTTCCCATGATTGTCTGATTTTTAATATATAAGAAAATTTAGAAATTAATTCTTTTAATGTCTTTTTTGTTTTCATTAATTTGACCATGTTTCTTAGATTTCAAATCTTTAACAATTTCTTCAACTAACGAGTTTAATAATTTTTCATTATCTTTAAATTTCTTTGCAAATTTTATTTTTTGCACTAATCCTTTAACTGCATCTTTAATTAAAATATTTTTATCAACTTTATAACTTTTATATTTTTCAGAATTTAATAAAGCTCTTTTAATATAATCTAATGTTTTATTATATTCATTTTTCCCTATAAATTTTGATAATCTCCCAGTAAATCCTTCATTTGTTGAATTACAATCTTCATCAGGTTTTACTAATCCATTAACAATAGGACACATTTCATCATTGAAATAACATTCATTTATTGTGCATTTTTTCTTATGAGTACACCAAGTCACAGATTCTTTTATAAATTTTTCATTTTTAATATTCTTCTGAGTTTTAAACTCGTTAAATTTTGATATATTTTTCATAATTAAATTTATTTTTTTAATAATTTTCATCTTCATCTTCATCTTCATCTTCATCTTCAAAATCGTCCAATGTTTCATCATCGTCCAATGTTTCATCAATAAATAACGACTTAAAATTGAACATATTTTCAGAATTTTTAGTATAATTTCCATTTTTTAATTCTATATAATCTAATATTAAATTGAAAATATTTTCTAAACCTTTTTCATATATTGAATCATTACTCCATTCCATTAAATCAAACTCATCATTAATTTTCTTTTGTAGATTTTCATCAATATATTCTGATTCTGATAAATATGCATGTGAACTACCAGCAGTTTGTGTCCCATATCCTTCGTAGTAATAGTCTCCATCATTAAAATATCTATATGATATTTTACTAATTGCTCTAAGTATTTCACCTTCTACAGTTTCACAATTTCCTGTACTGGGTACTAATTTTTTAAAATATTTGTCTGCCCTTTTTTCTGTTTCATCATTCAACCATCCCTCAGTTAATAATTTATTTATTTTTATAAAATTAATATTTTTAAATTCATTAAAATTTGATATATTTTTCATAATTAAATTTATTTTTTCATATCTATATATTAAGTTTTTATTTTCATTTTTTAATTATTGATTTTAATTCATTTATTTTAATATATAAAACAAATATTAAAAATTTTAATGACATATAATTTTAGAACTGAATTTAATTTCAATACAATAGCAAAAACTGGAACTACAAATTTTATTTTAGAAGATCGTAACTATTTACCTATAAATAGTGCTAATACAATGGATATTTATTTTAAATACCAAAAATGTTTAGATGGTATTTGTTATTCATATATTAATGATATTAATAACATCTATAAGATATCTTTATTAACTGGTGATGGAAATACATTAAATAATATGTATAATGAATATAATATTATAGACAAATATTTACAAAATTTCCATCTTATTGATATTGCAAGTGATATAAATATTGATACTGGAATTACTCATTATAAAATAGATAATGTTGAAATTAAACCAAATCATAAAATATTATTATTTAATCAAGATAACATAATGGATAATGATATTTATGATGTAACACAAAATTATTTTTTAGAAAAATCAGATTTACTTGAAACAACTGGAACATCTAGTAAATCAAAATTTTATATAAAATTAGGAACATATAAAGAAAATCAATATTTTTTAGAAAATTCAGGGATAACATTTCCAATTACTAATGAAGCAAAATATTTTACACCATATCATTCATATATTATTAAACATAAATTTGATTATAATATTACAGGAGATACTGCTTCTTTAATATTCACAAATTATGATATTGCAAGAACATTAAAAAATAATATAACTGAATTTGAAACTATTACATTTGATTTCAATCAAACGGGAAATACTTTAGATATAAAGTATTTAAATTCTGATACATATAATATATCTAATATTCTTGATATTGGGTTATTTTATATTTCATCTGGGAATACTGTTTCTGCAAGAACCTTTGATTTTACTACTGGTGGTACATATTTTGATGTAGATAGTATTTTTTCTGCAAGTTCTTCAACTAATGAACATATATTAATAACTCTATATAACACAACTGCAACTACATCAATAGTAACAGAAAATATATTAAATACTGCTTATTTAAATTATTTTACTACAATTAAAAGTTTAGATAATAATAAATTGGAAATAAATGGAAATATTCCAGAATATATTTATAATAATTTATCAACTGGTTATTCTTATAAAATTAGAAATTTACATTTTGCTGAATCTGGTTTAACACAATTTATAGAATATATTAATGCATCACCATATGGAAAATTAATAACTGCATCTGTATCAGGATTTAATTTTGAAATAAATGTAAATGATAATGATTATTATAAATATTTTGATTATAATTTATTATCATTTTTATATTCAGAATCTGGAGTTACTGAAACAATTTCTACATTTTCAACAGATAATTTATATGCTAATTATAATTTAGAAACATTTATTAATGATATATTTATTGCAGAAAGTGGGACAACACCAACAACTATATATTCAGGAGATATTTTATATTCAGGAGAATATACTATTGAAGAAATTTATTCTACATTAGAAACATATTATGCAGTTCAAAGTTCAAGATATAAAATTACACCATTAACAGCATATTTAAATAAATTAGAAGATTTTAATTCATATACTTATATAGATTTTTTCGCAACTGGGGATACAAGTGGAAGAACAATGATTACTGAAGTTACAGAAGATTATATGATTATTGAAAAACCTTATAATGATTTAACTGCAAGTGGGATAAGTAGTGGAATTTATGATATTACCAATGTTGTTTCATTAAGTGGTATATCTGATATTTTAATGAAAGTATATTTAAACTATGATCAAGAATATTATAAGAATAAATCTGATTCTGAAAGATATAGAATATCTGGTGCATATGGTCAGATTATAAAAACTGATACTAACATTTTAGATTATGCAACTGGAATTTTATATCAAGATGAAAATGATAAATTTAATTTAAATATTTTTAATATGATTATGAATTCTGGATTTACTCATATTGATGGCAATTTAAATATTATACCAATAGAATTAATAGATATTGGTGTTGATAAAAAAACAATGAAACCAAGACCTCTTGAATTAGATAATTTAAATTATAATCCATATTCTATTAGTATAAATACAATAATTAGTGGAGTAAGTTGTTATAATAATCAAGATGGTGCCATTTATGTTACTGCATCTGGAGGAACATTACCATATTTATATACTATTACTCCAACAGGATACATAAACACAACAGGAATATTTGAAAATTTAACAGGTGGAACATATTTTGTATCTGTAAAAGATGATACGAAATCAACAGCATCATATTATGTCACTGTTAATGAACCAGGACAATTAGGAATTTCTTCAATAGATATAACTGATCCAACAGGTTATGGTAATAATGATGGTTTTATTACAATAAATATGAGTGGGGGAACATTACCATATCAATATAATCTTACTGGTATATCATATGATGATACATTATTAGAAATTATACAAATAAATAATAATTTATTAACTGGTATAACTGCTTCAAGTACAGCTTATACCTTAATTATTAGTGATGCAAATGGATGTTATATATCAATTTCTGGAATTACTGTTAATCAACCAGCATATTTAGAAATATATTCTGTTTCGACAACAACTCCAATATGTCCATATACAACAAATGGAAGAATTCAGATATATGCAACTGGTGGAATACCACAATATCAATATAGTTTAAGTGGGGATACTGGTAATTATCCAATATTTTTATATGATAATTTATATGAAAATTTAACAGCAGGGACTTATATTTGTTGGGTAAAAGATTCAAATGGATATGAAAATTCAGCAGTAACTAATATTCAAGAAAAACAACCAATAACTATTAGTGCATCAACGATTAATCCAAGTTGTAATTTATTAAGCGATGGTATGATTTCAGTTTCAGGAGTACCATATGGCAGCGATTTTTATTTTAGTACAGGGGGGTCATTTGTAATTGGTTGTTATGATGGTGCTAATTATAGTTATGAAGAATATTTTGATTTACCAAATGGTGTTTATAATATATATATTATAGATTATTTATCATGTATTTCATCAACACAAATAACATTATATACTGAACCAATAATATTTCAAATAGATATATATAACCCTACTTGCACAACTTGTAATAATGGATTAATATATATACATGATATTGATGGAGGATTATCACCATATCAATATAAAGTTGAAGGTCATTGTGCATATCAATCAAGTCCATATATAAGTGGATTAACTATTGGAAATTGGCAAGTATATATAGAAGATGTTTCTGGATGTACATCATTTTATGATTTTGAAATGAATGAAGAAAAATTTGATATTGAATTTTTATATGAATCTACACCTTCTTGTTCATTAATACCTACCGGGGATATTACAGTATATGCCTTTGGTGGAATATCTAAATATAGATATACAACAGGATCAACATATTATGAGGGAAATTATTTTGGAAATTTAACTGGGGGAACATATGAAGTATCAATATTAGATGGTGATGCTAATGAATATCATGAAGAAATTACTATTGATACAATTGAAAATATAATAACACAAATAACTCCAACATATAATGGTGGCGTTTTTGGTATTACAATTGATGATATAAATAATGGGGATAATTTAAGTGCATATACATTTGAAATTGATGATAGTTCATTATGGCAAACATCAAATGAATTTACAGGTCTTACATCTGCAACAACATTTGATTTTAGAGTAAAAGACAATACATATGGATGTGAATCTGAAGCAACCAGAACATCAACATTTGTTGTAATATCATCAACATCACATGATGAACAAAGTATTACAATTGTAGAAGTAGATTATAATGATGATTTTGGGTTATATGAATTTGATATAATTGATATTACTGGTGCTGGTGCATGGAGTGGTTGGGATCCAGCTTATGAATTTACTGGACTTAATCCATCAAATGAATATGGTTTAAGAGCAAAATATATTGCAGATGATCTTATATCTAATACAATTTCAGTAACAACAGATGCATAAAAATAAAATAAATAGATAATAAATGTCAAATTTAATAGTAAATATACAAGGAATAGATTTTGAAAAATCAAATATAACATTTGTTGATGGATTAACAATGGAAAAAGTTAAAATATCATATAATTGGTTATTAAATGCTAAAGTTAAAGATGTTATTATTGGAGAAAAAGATAATAAAATTGTTTGGTATTTTGGTGATTGGTTATGTGGTGAATGGAAAGATGGTATTTGGTATTCAGGAAATTTTTATTCAGGACAATGGAATACAGGAGAATGGTATTCATATAAATTAAATAAATTTAATATTATTAATGAAGATTTAATAATTGAAGAAATAGATGATCAATATTCTCAATTTCATAATGGGTTATGGAAAAGTGGTGAATGGAATGGTGGTACTTTTGGAGTAAATAATGAAGAAGATTGGGAAAATTTTGAATTATTTACTGATGAAAATTCAGATTATGATATAAATGTTTCAAATTATAGAAAATTAACTGGTGGTACTTATATAGAAAAATCATTAGCTATTTGGTATAATGGAAATTGGAATGATGGAGTTATGTATGATGCAATTTGGAATCATGGACAATTTAATGATGGAACAATAAATAATTCTAAATGGGTTGATGGAAAGTTTTTTTATGGTACTTTTAATGGAGATACTTGGCATGATGGAGATTGGTTTAATGGTGAATTTATTAAAGGAGATTGGTTAACTGGAACTTTTACCCAATTAAAAAAAGATAAAATTTCTTATTTTGGAAATACAGAAATAAATACTGGTGCAACAATTTGTAAATGGTATGATGGTGAATGGAAAAATGGAGAATTTTTCTCGGGATATCAAGAAATTGATGGAGAAAAATATTCAATAAATAATAAGATAAGTATTTGGTATAATGGTACTTGGAGAAATGGTACTTGGTGGGGTGGTAATTTTAGAAATGGAAATTGGATGAATGGGATTTGGAAAACTGGAATATTTGGAACATTATTTGAAACAGATTGGGTAAATCCAGATTATTTATATGAATATTCAAGCACAGGCAATTATTGGTCAGGTGGAACAATAACTATTGATGCATCAACTGGATTAAGTTCAACAATTTATGATGAAACAGTAAATTATGAATTAAAAAATATAAAACAAAAATATTATCCTGATATTGTTTCAGGGGCAACATCAGATCAAGTGTATATTTACAATTCTGATTTTAAATATGATCCAAATATGAATAATTTAGTTCATTATTGGAGAATGTCTGATGTTATTGATGATATAACAGGATTAGAATTATCTGGTGGGGGTGCTACACAATTTGAACAATATGGGATTATTCATAAATCTCATTATTTTAAATCTCATTATTTTAATACTACAATAAGTGAAGAATATACTAGTGGAATGACAATTACAATGATGGTAAAATTAACTGAATCATCAGATAAAATATTAATTTTTGGTGATGACACCACAAAAGGGTTAATTATAGGTATAAATTCTTATAATGAAGTTTATGTTGATTTTAATGGAGTTTATATGACTTTTGGATCAAAATTAACATTAAATAAATGGTATTTATTATCAATTATATTTGATGAAGAATATATTATATTATATACTGATTTAAATATGTCTTCTGAAATATTGTTTACATTTCCAACAATTACTTTTATTGATTGGTATATTGGAGGTAATATAACAATTTCTTCAAATTATCTTTATATGGAAGATATTAGAATTTATAATTCTATTTTAAATGAAGATGATATTTTATTACTAAATGCAAGAAAAGGAGTACATTATTCAGATACTAAAAATAATTATGAATATGAATTTACAAATGATTATGAATTAAAAATAGATGATACTATTTATACTCTTGTTTCCGCGGCAACTTATAATTCTGTTAAAAGAACAGGAATATTACCATATTATAATATAGGAGCTACTTTATTAACATTAGATTCTGCAATATCTTTAACTACTGGTTCAACAGTTGAATTAATAGTAAATGAACCAGTTAATTATGAAGCAAACAATGGAGCAAATAGGACAACTTGGAGATATGATCAATCTCAAATTTTTGAAAATTATTTAACATTTTATGGAACATTAGAGTCCCAATTTGCAGAAGATTATGTTTTTATTTTAAATTCAAAAACATCATTAAAAATTATAGCATCTGGTTATGATATATCATTAAGTAAATATTATATATCAGTATATAATGAAGATTTTGTAAAATCAGATTCAGGGGAAATTGTTGATTTATCATATTCATATAGATATAATATAAATAAAACAACATACAATTCAATTATTGAAAAAACTAAATATATTGATAATGTTAAAGTATATACAGACACATTTGAACCATATTTTTTAACTGGGGCAACAATAAATTATCCTGATACTGATTGGGTTTATGCGGGAGAAATTATTCATATATCAAATATGAGTGAATATGATGGTTATTATAATGTAAGTGGTGTAACTATTGAAAACAGTGCAATAACATCAATATTATTAAATACTGATTTAAATTTAACTCCCTTAGAAACATATTTATGGAGTAATGAAGCAAAAATAACAAATGTTTCAAGACAAACATATATTTTAGATGATGGTTTTCTTTGTCATGGTTTTGATAATTTAAGTGTTGATACAAATACTGCATCAACATTAGTAAAAGGTTATAAAATTAAAATTGATAGAGAAATAGATAAACAATACACAATATATGGTGATTATTATGAAAGAAATATATCTTTACCTTTTAAAAATTTAGAATTATCAGGAGTTTCTCCATTATCTTATGGTGATGATTATCCATATTATGATGATAAATATCATATTGATAATCATTATGTTGATGGTAAAAAATCTGTTTCCGAAATATTACAAAGTGAAACATACACTTATGGTGATTCTGGGGATTTATGGATATTATCTGGACTAACATATTATTATCCTGCACCATACAATCCAGATGATTATAATACAACGATATATGATACTGTGAAAAATAATTTAAGAATTGCAACAAGATATAAAATTTTTGGTGTTATTAGAAATTATTTATATGTTTCAAATATTAAATTGAAATTATATTATTATGAAGCAAATTCTTTAATTTGGGAAAATGGTTTATGGGAGAATGGTGTTTGGTTATCAGGGACATTTGATAATGGTGAATTTGTTTCTGGGTTATGGGTAGAAGGTACTTTCAATGACGGTATTATTGGTGCTGAACAAAATTATGCAAGACAATATATTTCAACACAACCAACAATAAATAATACTAAACCAAAAATTTTATAAATAATTATTATTTTTTATCTATAATTTTCTTAAGTTTTTCTTCTCTGACATATTCTTCTAATGTTAATTCAGTAATATTATTATCAAATTCATCATAAATAAAAAATTCATCAAAAGAACATGTTTCACCATCTTCTCTTGGTAATTCACTATTATATCCTTGATATGTCTCCATTGTTAATCCACCAAACAATCCACTCACTTCATTAAATTTGTCCCCTTGTTGATAGTCTGGATATATACAAGTGAAATCTAATTTCGCTTCAGTTCCTTCAATATACCATTCGTCTGGTTTTGAAATAAATTTACATTTTTTAATTATTTCTAAATATTTTTCATTAATTTTATTTTCCATTCTCAACAATTTTTTTAAGTTTTTCTTCTCGAAATAATTGATGAACTTTATTACCATTTATATCTTTTCCACAAAATGGACATATATGATAATTCCCAATTTTATAAGATTCCTGAAAACATGTTTTACAACGAAATGATTTATTTAAATTATTGGTATTATCCCAAACCCCATTATAATATTGAGATTTTGATCCAGTTAATTGAATATATGGACTAAAATATTCATATATTAATTCTTTTTTTGGAACTATTTCACAATAATCATCTTCAAATTTATCTTTAAATTTATATATCTGAGCGTAAAACACACAAGTCTTTAGCTTGTGTGATGTAAGCGAATAAAAACATTTAACCTTGACTTAAAATATATTGTTTAATAGTATTTGGATTGGCTTCTCCAATTGAACAAACAAAATAACCATCTGACCAAAATGTTCTTTCTTTCCAGAAATGACCAAATAAATAATTTCTATGCTGAGAACGCCATATATGGTAGGTAGATTCCTGTTTCAACTTTCTAACAATTGATGTTATGGACAATCTTGGTATATAACGAATTAAGAAATGTATATGATCTATATCACTCTCAAAGACTTCTATTTCAAAATCACTTTTAGAAGCAATATTTAGTAATAATTGTTTCATATCATCTTTTAATTGACCAACAAGTAATTTCTTTCTGTATTTACATACAAAAATTAAATGACATTTTAAATAATGTTTTGAACGATTTGTTGAATGATAATTTGAATTTTTAGACATAGTAAGTAAATTATTTTTGTGAAAGTTTTTTACTCCAGACGGAAACTTTTACAAAATAATTTACGATTTCGTAAAAAATGACTTTTAAAGTTTAATATATACATTATATGAAAGTCGTTAATAAAACATATAAATTTAGAATATATCCAAATAAAGAGCAAGAAATCTTGTTATCTAAGCATTTTGGTTGTTCAAGATTTGTGTATAATTACTTTCTAAATGAAAGAAAAGATCAATATCA
>Ga0222628_1001026_pt1 | contig 9975 bp, 24 predicted proteins | sample AntAcemetageno95_FD_179860 | JGI IMG/M metagenome (GOLD analysis project Ga0222628, IMG submission 179860) | Saline water microbial communities from Ace Lake, Antarctica - #95 | ecosystem: Environmental > Aquatic > Non-marine Saline and Alkaline > Saline | place: Antarctica: Ace Lake | collected... | reverse complement strand
GGATTAATACTACTTGAGCATATGTCATAGAACGCACACCTACCACCATATGAGTAGCAGTTCTCACTCTTCTTAGGAAAGCAGTGTGGGTTCTCAGTCTTGATAAGCTCAGCATAGGCAGTCTTAATCTTCTTAATCCAAGCGTTGATAGTGTCAAGACCATCCATCATAGTGGCTCCATCTTTAACAACTAAGAAGCGTTCAAACCCGTTAGATGTACCAGTAGCTTCAATCCTTTTCTTACCTGCTGGAGTGCCGGGTTTATATAGAACAGCTACATCAACAATAACACCTCCAACATTCTTTGGTCCGTAACATGAGTTAAGTGCGTGGTAGTAACCACTGATCTGTAGACGAGTGTCATAGATATCAACTGGCTTCTGACCTGCTGTCTTATGCTCAACTACATACACTAACCCATCTCTGTTATCACGAACAATAGTATCAATCTTAACCACTAGCATATCCATTTCTTCTGAGACAGGTATCTCTCCTGACCTCTCAACAAGTAGAACTTCGTAGTTCCTGAAGTCTTGGTAATACTTAGTAGCATATTCCATGATAGCAAGTTCGCCATTCTCTCTTGTCTTTGCTTTCCAGAAATCAGCATCATCAAAGTTAGTCAACTCATCAAAGCTTTTCTGAAAGGCAGCGACTGCTTCCTTAGCTGTATCAGCGGTTACATTAGGGACAGCAGACCAAAGCACTTCCATTGCTATGTGATAGGCAGTACCGAATGCAAGGTGGTGGTTAGTATAAATACTTTGCCAACCAAGTAGATATTGGAATAAGAATAACCTATCACATCCATGATATGTAGTTATCTTAGACGCATCTAATACACTGACATCGAATAGTTCATTCATTGGTTTATCTCCGTTAAAAAAAGGGAAGCCTCGTTCGATAGCGTTGAGGCTTCCCTACATGAGCACTACTTAGTGCGAGGTTAACCGATCTTAATCATCCATCTCAGCTGCTTGTGCTTCCAAAGCTGCAATCATATCGAGCACTGAGCTTTTGCTTGCACCGTCTGCGAGGCGAGTAACTTTTTCAGAGAGAGGAAGTGCACGTGACTTAATCTCAGTGAAGTTGTAAGCGTCAAGACCTGCTTGAACTTCGTCAGCGGTTGGGATATGACCATCATCGTGGTCTTCACGTTTACCTACCAGTGAGTTGATCACTGATTGAACGCGGATAGTTTGGTTGGCTTCAAAAGCATTCATGATGAATTCTTCTGTGTAACCCATTTCGATGGCTTCTTTTACAGTCTCTGGAAAGTGTACAGTACCTGAGAATTCAACTGCTTCGATTCCGTTCTTTTCATCTGCTCTCCAAGCTTTAGGTTTCTTGGTGATTACTCTTTTCTTACTCATGTGTGAGCTCCTTAGGTATTGAAGCTTCAAGTCCAGCTAACACTGTGCTAACTAGCTTATTGCTTCGTTTAGATTTATCCTTAAATTCAGTTGTCTTTTCCTTAGCTAACTCAGCCGGGAAAAAACCTCTCTGCATTAGAATACGATTTGCTTCTGGTGGTGTGATGAGGTTAGCACTTGTAACATAAGAGTCCAAGTGCCACATGAGTATGTCTTTCCATGCTCTCATGTGCATATCATCAGGTATGGATAGTAGTAGACTAGCTAATACTTTCCGAGGTAATTTTAAATGAATAGTTATTCGTGTGTCCGCCATAGATCTTCCCGTTGTTTGTAATGTAATATACAAAATTTTTACATCTCATGCAACATAAAAATTATTTATTTTTCTATGTATATCATCCACCAATAGTCTGTTCTGATAGGATACTTAGTATTATAAGAGTATCTTTCACTAACTTGCTCAGATACAATCTCTAACAGATCATCCAATTCATCATTACCTAATGCTTCAGTTGGTAAGTTTGTTTCAATTACTATCTTCATCATTTCTCCTTATAGCTGATCGTCATGTTTATATACTATCTGTTCTATCTCATTAGCATAAGCGTGAAACTCATCTGCATTATACATCTGTGCCTCACCATTAGTTTCTCTTGCTCTATTAGAAGCTTTCATAGCTTCAACCTCTACCATCTTGGCACAGATTAAGCCATATCTTTTTACATCTGCTTGAGTCATGATACACCCCATAGTTTTTCACATTGTGCAATCCACTTGGTACTGATATCTATCCAATCATCTGAAGGCCAACAGAATGCCGAAGCTATCCAATAGTCCCAATCTTCACTGTTAAAGAAATGTTCTTGTGTACTATATGCACCTTCCTCTTTGAACAACCTGTTCCATTCATCAAAGACACCATGCTTCTTTAGGAAGTTCTTGAATGTCTTACTCTTGCTTCTTCGTGTACTCATGATTTTTCCTCTTCAGTTGACCGATCCCTATAAGTACATATCACAATGTGTTTCCTATCATCATGTGAATAACATTCTCCACATCCATGTTTGGTATCTACACAAAATGCACTACCTACTGTAGTTTTCTTACCGTTAGGACAGAGTTGTCCCTTTTCATAGTTGATTGTTATCACCTGATTTCTCCTTTGTTTAATAGTTCCCTAGATGGGAGTCGAACCCACACCCTCTCACACACTTTAATTCCTTTCGGTGTATGTGCAGTGCTGTACCATTCAGCTTCTAAGGAAACCAATCAACATCTATCCCGTACTAATACGGCGACCTTCCACAACCTCCTCAATAGATGTTAACACTACCTAAGCCTCGATAGCTTCTATCTCTTTAAGATACTCAGCCATCTCAGCATCCCCTTTAGCAAGGAGCTTGTAAGTAGCCATGCCTTCGAGTTTCTTCTGACGATCTTTCATCTTAGTGATGAGTTTCTCATGACGTTTGATCTTGTCCATGAGTTCAACATAGGCAGACTCATCTACCTTAGCCACGACCCATGGCCAGTTCTTATTCACATCAACATCGTCCTTGTCTATGTATTCTACTACACGACCTGCGACAAGACCATTGACACTCTCACCTACTATCAAATCTTTTTCTTCAAGATCTTTGATGATAGTGCGATAGGTGTACTTGCTGGTACTACCTTCATGTTTGATTGCTACGAATTTATGTTCCACTGGAACCTCCTTGTTAGTTTGTTCTTCTTTCATTCTGTTATTAAATTCTACTAATATCTCATTACGTATAACACCTATTAGACCACAGAAAGTTGGGTTAAGTTTGTGCTTCTCAAAAGGTGTGAGAGGAGGTGAGTCAGTCAGAGGTCTGACACATTTGAATGGTAGGAAGCGAAACAATACCTGAGAGTTGGGGTCTTTAATCACTATCCTTACATTATTACTAGGGTTTATAATGATATCCTCAATACAGAATGTTTCACCTACATGTACCCACTTAGGTAGATATTGAACAGAACTTACTATCCTTATAATATCTCCAGTCTCATACTTAGTTCCATGATAGACATATCTACGCATGACTACCCCTTGTGTGGATGTTCTCGAGATGAGAGATTGAACTATCAAGTTCATCAAGTCGAGCCCTCACTTCATCGAACTCATTACGACGTGTGTTATACACTACGTCTATGATGTGTGTGAGCATGTTGTCTTGTACAATGATGTCCTTACTTAGTATGAACTCAATAGTTGGTTCACATACCTCAGCTAAGTCTACCTTTGGTGTAGGCTCAGGTTGTGTTCTTGTATCCATAGTTGTCTCCTTTGTTAGTTGTTTCTTTTCTTTAATCTTCTATTAGGATGAAACACTCCAGCCCATATACATAGGCGGATGTCTTTCTCTAACTCAGCTCTCTCATCACAGGTGAGTATGTCAAGGTTCATCTTAGCATAGTGCTTATCAGCCTCAGCTCTCGGTATAGCATACTCGATTATGAAGAATGGGTAGTTCTTAAATAGAATTACCTCTACTGGGGTAACAGATATACCTTTCATTTGGCAAGGATCAGTGAGTTCTTAGCACCATATCTATACATTGATATATCATAAGTCACATGGTCTGAATCACTACAGCTACCAGTAGACCAGTAATTGCATGAATTTTGACTTGGTATTATAAAGAACTTCCTCACCTCTCTATCATCATCTTGTGCAATAGCAACAAAGAGTTTTAACTCACGTGCCTTACGCCATTCATTAAGTTCTTTCAAGTACAAAGCTGCTGCTTTCTTGGTGTACTTCTTAGCTGTCCATGTAGGTTCACTCATCATTTTTCCTTTCATCTGGTTGTGCATCAAGCACAAGGTTTAACTCAGCTCTACGTCTCATGTCAGTGGCTGTGTCTATTGCATCCTGCTTATCTTCAGCAGTATGACCACTAGTTTCATAGTCATTCTTACTACCAGTATACTTACCGTCTATGTATAGACGCACGGTGTAGCAGTTAGATGCATAGCTACTAACAATCAATGTCTTTACTCGTTCCTTACTCATAGTTAGTTTTCCTTTCTTAGTATCATTTCTTCAGACACATAGTAACCAAAAGAGTCGGGAAGTCTTAGAAGATAATTACCTGCATCTGACACTACATCTATCTCAAACGTACCACCTTGTAACACTGTCTTCATACCTGATAGTAATGTAATACCTCCATATTTAACACCAACTTTCATCCTTTTCTTGATAGTAACTCTATCACTTACCTTATACTTTGGGTTAGCATTCATCTTGTTCTCCTTTCAGTTAGTTTTTGGTCCACTATTATAGAATATAGCACGCAATCTTGCTTTACCTTTCTCTCCTTTCATTTTAGCCCACTTAGACTTAGGCTCATTAGGGTAGCGACGGTGTGCCCATGCTCTGAGAGCAGTGAGTGTGTAGTGTGGACATATGTCATACATCTTACCATTATACATAGGCATTGTTATCTCCCCCTTGTTGCTGATGTTCTTATCATCTTAATCTTCTTAACCTGAGGCTTACTGCCTTGCACCTGCTTGAGCTCTCTCTTACTGATAGGTGGTGGTACATCAAGTATATGGTATAGGTCAGTGAAGTAATCTATGTGTCCTGGTTGACACATGGCAGCGATGAACTCAGCAACCCAAGGGTCAGTGATATCATCAGTGCTACTCACTCTCACATCTCCATCAGTGTTATCTATCTTATCCATGTCTTACCTCTTGCCTTTAATGAAAGTGATTTCATATGTAACTGTCTTAACTACAAATGGTATATTTTGTTGGCTTGGTAGGTACCATCGAATGAAGTCACTTGATGTGAATGTCTTAGCTATCATCCATAGTAGTAGAGCTAAGCTAACTGGATCTTTATCAAGTGATGTAAAGTATATGTTCATAGTATCTCCTTACTCCTAACATACAACTATACCATACCCCACCTCAGATACATAAGTCAGGTGAGGGTATGGTTTCGTTGCCTTGAAAGGATGGATTATTTAGTTGTTTCTGCTTTCTTATTAAGTTCATCTTGGTTCTTAGTGAAGATAGCCTGAACCAAGTTGGGTGTTAGTGTTCCCTTCTTATAGAATGATACAATCAGGTATTGGTACATAGGCTGGAGATCAGAGAGCAACAACCCACTCAGTAGAGGTATGTGCTTCTGATAGTACTTGATGTTGTAGGTGGGTAGCTTACCACTACCTTCATCGAATGCTTCTTCAGATGTTTGTTCACTTATGAGGCGGTCATGCCTGAGACGTTGGTTGCGTTGATAATTAGTGATGTCATTCTCATAACAGATGACCCAACCATGTGCTTCGAGTAGCTCAAGTGTCTCAAAGAACCAAGCTAAGTCGTCATCACTTTTTATTAGGCGTTCAAGTGTAAGAGGTGTAACACCTTTAACCTTTTCAATATCACGCACTGAGTTGATAGTGGTGTAGTGTGTAGCATGAAATGTCTTGGTTATCATACTGACCTTACGCTCAGCGATAGAGTTCCAAGCAGTTTCAAATGCTCTTACTTGTTCCCTTGTGTAAGGGATAGGTTCTGTTTTCATCTTAAACCTTTCAAGTTTAGTGGATGTTGTTCGACACAACAATATCTAGTTATTTAAACACCAAGTGATGTTGGCATTTCAACTATAGATATGAGTGCCTTCCTACCATTAAGTACAATCACGTTGTCATTACATAGGAAGTGCTTAGGTGTGCCAAACTCACTGATAAGATTAATAACAAGTGATGTTTGGTCTTCTAACTTACTATACCTTATCTTCACTTTGCGTTGTGAAGCAGGTATCTTCTTATCCTTGAGTAGGATGTGTATCTTGTACTTATACTTTGTCATGCCTACACCTTTGATGCTTCGAGTGGTTGAGCCTTAGCATAGAACATAGTGAAGCGGGTACTTCCATTGACATTCTCACTCTGACCACGTTGGTGAAACTCAGCGTCTAACATTCGGAGAGTGGTGTTGCGAAATGCATCTCGTAGTGCATTGTCTCTCTTGCTTTTCTTCATGATAGTGATACGCATGGTATCCTCCTTGTTGGTTAGTTGTTAGTTACACCATGATGTCTGTTGTGGCATATGTGTAACTTACCATCAGGACACATGATCTGTGAGGCAGTCAAGTTTAGTACATCTGAACCACGAGTTAGTTTTTTACAGAAGAAACAAGTATCTTCCTTGTCTATCTCCTTGACCATCTCACTTACTGCTTTGTCTAACTTAGTTGTCATGACTGCTCCTTGTTGGTTTGTGTTAAGGGAACAAGTCGCTTTCCCATGATGTAATATACAAAAATTCCGCAACTCACACAACATTTATATTGTTACTTGGTAGTGAGCTGATCAGATGTGGTGAGGTTGGTAGTGTGTGTTGCGTGGGGCGGGATGTGGTGGGTTGGGGCAAATGAGACAATCCATAGGTGGGTGGTGGTGGTGGTGATTAGTTGGTTAGGTGAATGATGACTGAGTCTAATGAGTGTTACATATTCTTTTTATATATATTTAGTTATTTTTGTAGACAGATTTTAGATACACTCCAATATCTAAATAGCATAATCGCTTACCCACCAACCACCCATGAGATGTCCCATTTGAGACAACCCGCACAAAAAACCCTACACATTCCAGCACCTTGTGTATTAACCCGGCAAGTTGGAGTTTAATGTCTATCTAATTGTTGTGTGATGCAACAAACACTACCGACTTGTGGAGCAAGGGACACGACATCCAACAAGATATAATAAACATCCAACTAAATACGACATCCAACTAAGTTATAAAAAAATAATTAGAGAGAAAAAGAATGGACGTGAAAAAGCCTATCAGATTTCTCCGATAGGCTCTTGTTATTTGGTGGGTGCGTGATTGGTTTGTTTAATCAGTCATTTCTGCAAGCATTAGTTCGAGAGCGACCTTAGCAGCGAGTACCTGCTCTTTTGTCTTACCCTGTGCAAGCTTAACTGTTTTCGTTTCAAACGATTGACCTTCGCCCTTAGCATTGATTTCATAAGCGAAGTTCATCTCAATCTTCCCAGTCTTTTTGTAGTGAGCTCTCCAAGCTCGTTGAGCTTCGACAACCAAGCTCTTGAAAGTGTTAGCGATTATTAGATTAGTAGCCAAACCAATACGAGTAAATTTGACATCATGTTTAATCGTAGCGGTTTCATCTGTCTTTGTGCCTTTCTTGGCACTGAAGCTCACATCTACATTATCCAAAGGTTTCAATAAAGTGATTGCTTCTGCCGTAAATTCTGCTTCTGTCATTGTTCTTGTTTTCATTATAAACTCCGTTCAAGTTAAAGTTTATCATGCACCCACTTTTCAAATAACAATGTAAATTATAAAAATCTACCCTTAAACGCAAACTATTTTATTTTTAAATTAGCGACCCGATATAAGCCTATAGGTAAGGGCTCTAACAATGTGCAGACTTCTATATATCTGTAGCTATGGAAAAAAAAGTTTGGTATAATGTGAAAAGTGAAAAGGGGGACAGATAGGTAGCAACCAACAAACAGTGATTTCAACAAATTTTCTAGAATTTGAGAAGCAGTCACCTTTTTCGTTAAGCCAGACCCTTTCGTTGAGTCAAACAACTTTTCGTTGAGTCAAATCACTTAGTCATTGCTCATTAGTGGTGCAAGCTTTAAATAATATTTTTTGTGACTAACATTTTCCTATATAATAGTTGTTTCTGTTCCTCTTATTGCGTAAATTAACCCCAACAACCGCTACCAACTCGCCTAACCACATTGGAGATTAAGATGCCTTATAAACCCAACTCAGCTCAATATCACTTAGCTCGGATGAATGACATCCAGAAGAATATTGCTGGTCTCTTGGTTCAAGGTTACTCCAACGTTGAAGCCGCAGAGATAGCTCAGGTTACACCACAAACTATTTCAAACTACAGAAACTCATCACTCTTTCAAGCTTACAAACAAGCTCTCCGTGTTAGGATTGAGGATAAGGTTGTGAGTAATGAGAAGATGGTTAATAGAATAATTCCTAAGGTTCTCGCCTTAAACGTTATGTTAGTTGACCGGGCCTTGGTGGGTAACATGGAAGATAAGGATGCAATCAAACTTGCTTCGCATTGGACCAAACCTTTGGTTGAGCTTCCTAAGTTGGGTGGTTCACTTCTAACTGCTGATGATATCGCAGGCTTCACAAAGAAAGCACAAGCTGCTTACTATCCAACAGAAAATCGAGAGATTGAAGATGCTGATGTTGAGGTGCTAGTTAATCCAATGGACCTAATCCCTGATAAAATAGGAGATGAAGATGACGGAAACAATCTACCAGGTACAGACGATATCGGGCTCCCCGATTTCTACCGACTTAGTGACAATCCCCTCGACGCAAATAGCTAAGAGGCTGAAGGACTTGGGTATTATTGTCTCAGTTGGATATATAAATAACATATCGGCATTCATATACGTGAAGAAGGGTATCTTAGGTTTCAGTACAAACTCAGATGTCGGAGTTGGTGAAGGCATTCCAATTCACCAAGGTAATAGACATGAACTGAGAAGTGATAAAGAAATTAATAATCTATATTTTCGAGCTTACAGCATCGCTGATGTTGAGTTCGTTATAATCATTGAGAGGAGCTAACAATGGATGTAGTAGAACAAATTGGTGGTGTGCCTTATAGCACTAATAGGCTAACAATCGCACATGACGCTTGGAATAATATTGGTAGCCTTGGGGCTCCAGTTAACGATGGAACTAATGTTGCAAGCTTTGCTTTCATTGCTGTCCCTGAGGGTAAGACAATAGAGATCTCAAGCAATGATGCTTTGACTGCCGGACAAGGTATTCCAGTTCATGAGAGTTTTATTCTTAAGCTTGAATCTTCACAAGAGATAAGCGCTATTAAACTTAGGGCTGTAGGCTCTGCTGACTTCGACGTTACTTGTATGCTCGAAGAAGCTCAGTTCGGTCAATAGGAGGGGAGATAATGCAGTTTATAAATACAAAACCTTTTGCTAGAGCACAAAGATTAGACTTTGCTGTGACTACCAAATCAATTGCCATAACACATGGGATGGGTGTTCCACCTGTTGTGTTATATAAACCTACAGATACTGCCAAGAAGACAGTTACACTTGATGTAGTGAATAATGCTGATAACACAGCTTTCACTTATGAAAGTGTAGTTGCCCTTGTTGGTACAATCTACGTAAGTTAAGGAGAAAGTTATGAAAAGAATTAAATTAGTTATGCTTAGCTTACTGATGTTGGTTATGTCTGTTGGGCTAGGTCGGGATTTCTATGATCCTTTTAATCAGTTTTATGGGATAGTTCAATTTGATTCTACCGCTACTTTGGATGGTGATACCACCTTCATAAGAAATGGATATGATTTAGTAGGTAATGCTTACTTAACCGCTGCTGACTCAGTAGCTAACCTCCCACAGATTCTTGAGAATAAAGATAGTATTGCCCTTCTCGAACTCAACAAAATGGATGATCTTGTTGACGACACAACTCCACAACTCGGTGGTGACTTAGACGGACAAGGGAATTATAGTTTAGACAACCAATCAATCACTAACCTTGCTTCAAATGGTG
>Ga0222628_1001024_pt1 | contig 9987 bp, 16 predicted proteins | sample AntAcemetageno95_FD_179860 | JGI IMG/M metagenome (GOLD analysis project Ga0222628, IMG submission 179860) | Saline water microbial communities from Ace Lake, Antarctica - #95 | ecosystem: Environmental > Aquatic > Non-marine Saline and Alkaline > Saline | place: Antarctica: Ace Lake | collected... | reverse complement strand
TTTATCTCCACTAGCTTTACTAATAATTACCCATCTACCTATATGTTCATCAGGAGTCATACCTGTATTAGTAGTTAATGTAATTAATGTAGTAGATATACTTGCAATTACATCATATTCATTTGTTTGGAATGATAGTGAAGATGCACTTGAATCAAATCCTAAATCTGAGATTGAATATGTAACTAAATTACCTATTAAATCACCGTAGTAAGCACCCCAGAATGTATCAAAGGCATTGCCTGTGAAATCTGTTCCAGTTAAACTTATACTACCTGTTGTATCTCTTACTGCATCAGTAAAAGACATATAAACTTGTTTTGCTTTTATTCCTTTTCTTGGGTCGTAAACCATATTAATTACCTCGTTATATATATTATATCTATCTTAGTCCAAACTCATTCTTATTAAGTATAAAATTATCTAAACCTATTTTAAACACATCTCTTTCTGGTGAGCCTAAAGGAGGTTTTCCACCTGTGTTATTAGTTTTACCTCTTATTTTTAGAGGAGTATCATAATTAATCATATCATTATATATTTGTGCTGGTAAATTAGCTGCTGCCCACCAATCTAAATCAGGAAACTCACTAAGAGTTTTAAATTTATCTGCAGAATAACCTTTCTTATTTTGTTCAAAAATATAAACCATAGGACCTATAGGAGATATTGTTGATTTTAAATAACCTTTTGATATTCTTATATTTGATTGTGATGTTGATTCAATACTACCTATACTAGTAGGATTAACTTGAACTTTAGACCTTACTCTTCTACCTGCTTTAGCAATATTTAATCTAATTTTATAACCTACATCATTTAATAAAGGATAAAGTAAAGTCTTTGCTGATTTACCTATTAGTTTATTAATAGAACTATTTGGGATAACCATTTTAAATGTATTCATACAGATACCTCTATATCCCATTTATGTAATTTATAATGTATTCTATTAGAACCTATACTAATAGAACCTGATTGTGAATTGTAATTTTTAAATGTAAAGGATTTATCAATATCTGGAGTCATGAGTACATCTAAACTATCACTTAATGAATCGGTTTGCTTTGCACTTGCTGCAAAAACAGTTACCTCTAAGTGTGATGTAATATCTCCATAAGTATTATCAAATAAATCATAAGACTTATCTAATTCATTTCTATTAACTACTATTATAGGAAATCCTAGAAAATTAGCTGCTGTATAATCTGGAAAACTAGAAAATATCCATTGCTTACTTCTATCATCTGGGTCGTCTAAATTAGTATTAAGATAAGTATAAATGGTTGAAAATAAGGATGTTCTGATTGTGTTTCTAGTTATTGCCATACGTAGCACCTCGATAAAGCCTATTATCTATATATATTATGTTTTAACTTATATATAAAGCTTTCGGTTTAAACTAATTTTGGAGTTAGAGTTATATCTCTAACTACACCAGTTAAATTAGATACCTGTCCAATTGCATTGGCATCGCTTAGTATATAAGTTTTTGAGTTAAGTATAAATTCATGAGCGTATGTATCTGTATCAACTACAGTATACTCTATTGGTATTAACATACGAATATCGTTCTTACCTATTGTTAAATCTTGGTTATATGTTAATTCAAAATCTGTTGAATTAATTATAATACCCTTACAAGTCTCTCTAGACATATAAGTTTTAGTTCTTTCACCATAATCATCTAATACGAAATGGTATCTTTTAATCATTAAGTCTGTACCTAATCCAGTATCTGAACCGTATTCACCAATAAGTTTACGATTTATCTTATCCTTGAATTTAGTAAACTTACTTGCTTTAATTGTCATGTTAATCGTTAATAAAATCTATATCTTTTTGTTTGTGGATAACTTAAATCAATAAAACCGATATTATAGTTTTTAGCTTTCATTGCTCTACCTAAATTTCTTACTTTATTATCAATTTCTGATTGTAATCCTGTTTGTCTGTAAGTTAAATTGCTAGAGGTTTTATCTGAAATTCTTATTGAAGCTACACTTACAACATCATTATCAGATGCTGATTGTGCTAATTGGTTGTCAATATATCTCTTTTCTACTAATAAAATTGCTAGTTCTTTTACTTGTTGTGGTATAGTAGTGTAACCTGCTGAATAGGTTATTTTTAATCCATTCTCTTTCCAGTAGTATTGTTCAGTCTTAATCTTACCACTACTAGAATTATCTACTTTATAAGTAGTTGCACTAACTATTGTCCAGTCAGTTGTCCACTCATCACCATTATTATAGGAAATAGATGTTATAGAATTAATAGGTATTTCTGCTGAGTAAAACACATTAGTTTGTGAGTTAATTGGTAATAATTCATCTGTTACTGTGTGTTCATCCCATCTATTAGTTGTCAAACTGTCTAATTCAGATTCAGCACCAGTAATCCAACCTTGTACTACACTCAATTTAGGAGATGTAGCACTAGTTAAAGTACCTAATTCTAATGCGTCTTCTATATCTGTTACTTCTATATATCTAAATGCCATAATAATCTTATTTTATTTTTTCGTATTTGTTTGAAGACATCTTTGCTTTTTTAGAAATTATCTTTTCTTCAGGTCTAGACCTTTTAGTATTTTTTTTATCTATAGGAGTTATATTATAATTATCCTTTAGTTCTTTCATAATTTCTGCTTTAAGTTTTATCTTTGCATTGTCTTCTTTACCTTTCTCAACTAATCTACCATTAATTTTCATTATTGAAAATAAACCTGCATGATTATTAAGAAGGTCATCTGCAACTGCACCGTTAATTGTGTTATCTACACCCTTAACAAAATAAATGTTTTTAAATCTGCCTGTTACTGAACTCATTAAAGTAATTTTTTGTTGTATTCCATCTCTTAAAGGAAATCTTGTTCTTGCGATTGGAACTCCTAATGAGTTGGCATTATCATAATTCTTAACCAAAGTATCTTGGGTTTCTTTTTCTATTGATTCCATATTTTTCATTCTCCTGTCTAATTCATTAAAAATAAAAACAAAGGGTGGTTAGCCCTTATAAAAATTTACACCATATTAATGCTGCTGCTCCACTTGCTACTTCTAATGCTCTAAAAGTACCATTACCATCTGTTTGTGTACTCAATGGGTCAATGAACATATCAGCTGATGCGTCACATAATTGACCGATTGCAATTGCTCCACCTGAAGTAATTTGCGCGAATCCATCAACTACAAATCTACCTCTTTCACCTGATGAAATTGCTTCAAGAGCAACACCAAAATGTCCAAGTCTATCTGTTGCGTCTGGAGCTTCAGTAACACCTGTAAGTAATACTATACTTACAACTTGTCCTTTTGCAATATCAGCATGTGCTTCTGCAACTACTTTAGCTTGTGGTAAGTTTTCCATATAGTCATCGTATGTATTTGCTAATGTTTTAGTCATCTTAATAACCTCCTACACTTGTCAAAATTATAACTGATTCATTTCTAAGGATTTTAACACCAAACATTTCCCACCAAGATGCAGTTACTGTTCTGTCTCTCTTTGTTTCTTCTTCGAAGTTAAATTCAAAGTTTCTTTTAGGCATGAATACGAAAGGGTCTCTTCCTAATGCTACTGCTTTATAAACAGTTAATGAGTTCTCTGTTGCTGAAGTAATATGATTAGATACATAGATTGGTATACCTAAATATTCACCTATTTCTCCTGAATGGATTACTCTATCTGAACCGTATTTACTAGCATCAATAAAGTTATTATTTACAAGTAAAGAATACTTTTGTAATGGATGGATTACGATTGCACCACATTTTTTAGCTTGTGATTGTTCCATTGTAGTTTCAACTTTAGCAACCATATTAGTATCTAATACACTAGCTGTTGTAACTGTACTTGAAGTTGATGTTCCTGGATAAATACCTGTTGTTGAGGTATTAAGTAATTCAGTTGCGATTACTGAATCTCTGTTCTCTGTCATAGAACCAAATGCACCTAATTGTATATCTGATAATATGTAAGAGAAACCCATTGCAAGTTCTTCTTTAGAAATTTGTTTTGCGTCACCATAACCTTTAAATGTTACAACTACTTGAGTGTAATCGTATGATGATACTGGTGTTTCTACACCTTCAGTTAATAGAGACATACTATAAGCTGCACCAAAATTGAAATTATATTGCTTTCCTGGTACATTTAATTGTCTGCCATCTGTTTTACCTAATGCTTGAAATACTGAATTTTCATAAATATATTTTTCTGATTCAGGAGACCAAACTATAGGGTTTACATAACCAGCACTTGTTGTGCTTGAGTTAAAATAGTTTTGTGAAATTGACATTTTTTTCCCTCTTTTTAGTCGTTAGTCTAACTTAATTCTTGCCTTTAAATGAATAAATATTATCTTTTGCCTAATACATTTTTTTCAAAAATTGCATATTTTTCTTGTTGAGTTAAATTAGGGTCATTAATCCAATCCTTTTTAAGTTCATCTGTTTTTCTAAACGGATTCTTTTGGTCTGGAATTACTGATTTCCTTGTTGCTAACTCTTTTTCAATGGCATCAAATTTCTCTTTCATTTCTAATTTGTAACTATCAATAATTTTTTGAGTTTCTTCTTTTGTTTGAGATTCAATAGAACCAAGCTTAGTTTTAAGTTCGTCAATTGTTTTATTCTTCTCTTCAAAAGTTTTACTGTATTCTTTATCTACTCTTTCTTTTGTTTCAGTATAAAGTTTTTCTTTTTGAGCTTTCATATCTTCTTCAAGTTCAGAGATAATTTTATTCACATCAGAAACTTCTTTATCTTGGTTTTTTATTTGTTCAGTAGTTGTTTTTTGAGTTTCTTCTGTTGTTTTAGTTTCTTCTTCACTCATTTAACATCACTTTCAACTTTTTCAATCTCAGCATCTTCAATCATTTTAATCATACCTTTTAAACTTGATTCTTCTCTTGAAACTGCATCATTAACATTAGTTAAATAGTTCTCATGATTAACTTGTTCTAATTCTAATATAATGTTATGAAAATCTTGCATATATAAATAATGTGGTCTATATTTATTCTCGTTAACACCATTATTTGCTACTTTAATTTCTTGTAATTTATTTCTTAATTCTCTCTCACGTTTTAGTAATACTAACTTATTCTCTGATTGAGTAATTAATTTATTCATTCTACCTACATCATCTGCAGTAAAAGTTTGTTTTTCGTTCTTTATTTCATCCATATTTATTCCTCTTTCTTTATTTCTAACAAGCAATAGCTTCCTTCACTTTTGTTCCATAGTTAACAGGTGAATTGGTTATTGTCCATCCTAATGAACTTGCATCTATAATCTCTGATTCATCTTCATTTAATTTTGCATCATTAAACTCAGCTGAAGCATATAAATAATTACCATTCTTATGTTCTTTAAGCATAGTTTCATATAATGGATGTGTTTTATTCATTATAACTAATGCTTCAAGTTCATCATCATCAGTTTTAGTTATATCTTCTAATAGATACAATCCTTTAGTATTATTAAGATTAGTAAGTCTTTGTCTTAAATCTAACATACCATCTCTTTTTGCAATAGTCTCATGTTCTACATCACCAATTTGTTTAACTAATTTATTAGTGTAAAGTTTATTAATTAATGATTTAGATACTTTCTGTCCTTCATTATCTAATTTAGTATTAGTTAAAGGAATTCTAAATTTAATAGTCTTATTAAAAAAACCACTTTTTAAAATAGTTATTTTTAAAGCAGAACTCTTAGTCACTAATTTAGTTTTATACTTCTCTTTAACTGCACTTAATGCAATTCTAGATGCTTCTTCAGAAGTCTTACCTTCAGACTTAGCTTTAGAGTAAACTTGCTCGTATATTTTTTTAGCTTTATCTGGTAATTTATTAATTAAATTCATTGGCATATTTTCACCTATACATTTTTAAATGTATGCTTTATATATATACTGTATTAAGTTATATATAAACCTTTCGGTTTTATTTATCTTTATTAGCTAATTTTTGTTGTTCTTTGGTAATTGTTGTATTAAGTGCCACGTATTTACTTATGAACTTAATCACATTCTTTAACCAAGCATCGTCCTTTAATGTTGGTGTAAGTTTAACTATAATGGTTGCTGCTGCTATTGCGTAGGATACTACTTCTATAATATTACCCCAGTTTGCAATTATCCAATCTATAAACATTAAATATCACTCCGTCTTATTCTTCTTTTTAAACCTAACCCTTTGTTAGTATTACATTTTCCTTGACCTCTTCCAGTCATTGACCCTTTTCCTTCAGGACCAGTTCTATCTTGTTGTGGCATGTTTCAGCCTCCTTTAATTTTATAATAATATAAATAATATTGTTGTAGCTACTGTGAAAATGAAAGCATAGCACCCATATATTAAAGTCTTTTGTGCTGTGAGTTGTTTAGTGTGTTCTTTAACTGTACCATTAGTTATAATTGTTTGGTCATGTATTTTATCTAGCTTTTCCATAATATCTCTGTTGCTATATGTTACTGTAAATTTTGAATCCATTCTCACGCCTTCTTTGTATTTCATCTTATTTAATTACTACTATGTCCATAATCCTCAGGGTCGCAAGGTGTATAATCAAAGTTCGGTGCGTTATCCCCTTCAGTTTCCTCGTAGTCTGCTAAGTCTTCCTTTTCGTCGTCACTCCAGTCAGTTGTGTCTGTCATTGTTTCACTTCATTTTTAATTGATAAATTAGACTCATTCGATAATCCATCCAAGCAAGAAGTATCGTTATTGACTATCATAGATATACTTAGTTTCATTTATTTTCTTTTTTCAGTTTATTTTTATTTATATTATCTTGTTTCTTTTGGTCTAACTCTATTTTTATTCTTTTTAATTTATTTGCGAGTGGGTTATTTTGAAATTCCATATAAATTACCTCTATTCTATTAATAATACATATTGGTATATTTTAGACAGGCTTGTATCCGCTTGTGTTATAACCGCCTTGTTCGGTGTTTCCGCAAGAGTTAGCCCATTATATAATGTAAACGCGTCGTAAGTGCCTAAAAGTGTGGCGTCCTTATATAGCTTGATTGTGACATCTCCAACATCGGCAACGCCTGTGCTTGAACTATATGGCATAAAATATAAAGCGGTTGGGTTAGATTTATTGTAAGTTAGTGAGATAACTTTTTCAAGTGGTTCGGTTTCGTCAATCTCTTTAAAAGAAAGACTATTTCCTGACTTGGTTGATAACTTAAAAGAACTGTAATCTGAAATATAATCATTTGTAGTATAACTTGTTATAGTTGATATTTCAAAAGAAGCGTCAACCTCGTGTTCTATATATATCGTATCGTTAATTGCTAACGGAATATTTAAATCTATTTCGTAGGTTGTTCCTGAAACATATGTGGCACTTGGGTATGTATAATATGCTAAGGATAAGGTTTGCCCATTTTTATAAAATTTGATTGTTCCAGTTCCACCATTTTTAGCAACATATTTCAGTTTAGAAAAAATAACTTCTTTCTTGCTTGAAAAACCCACAAACTCACGGTTTTGATTTGTTCCTGTTACTAATGTTGTGACTTCTGTTTCAGTAACTGTTGGGTTTTTATATAGTTTATTTGTTACGTCGTAAACACTTGTAGTGGTTGCGGTTGTAACTGTATTTAAAAGACCGTCCGCGTCTGACATTATGTCTTCAAGACTTGTGGTTGCACCTGTCAGACTTGCGTTTGCTTCAAGAACAGTTGCTCTTAACTCACCCTCTGCAAGTTTTTTTATTATTAAATCACCAATAGTTAATTTTTTAGTGCTTGTTGTTTCATTTATATCTTTATATTCAATAGTTGTTCCATCTACAACTGAAGTTAAATCTGCTGAAACACCTGCCCATTTCCAACCACCAGTTACAGCACTATCTGCTGTTAAAACTTGGTCATTAGTTGGCGCATTAGATATTTTCATGTTCGCTTCATCTACTATATTATCGGCAATTGTTAAAGCAGTTGCACCTGTAACCTCACCAGTGTGGGTTTGATTTGTTGTTTTGTTTGTGTTTACAACAATCTCATCAAATTTAGCTTTAGTTAATAAACCTGCTCTTGATGTGCTTGCTGATGCTAAGGTTGCATTTGTACCATCACTTGAATTAACAGCCACAGTTGTAGTTGTAGATGTACCTTCAGATAAGTTTGTTGAAACATTTGTAGCTTTATTAGTATTTGCTACAATCTCATTAAATTTAGTTGAGCTTAGAACACCTGATAAACTAGTAGTTGCCTCTGGTAATATTATATCATTAGCACCACCATCACTTGTAATACCATAAGTAGTTGCTGCTCGTGTACCTTGACTTAAAGCTGTTGAAACATTTGTGTTTTTAGCATTATTAGTTTCTATATTTCCTACTAAAGTAGAAGTCATATAACCATTTTGCGCATTAGTTGCTGCTTGATTACTTAGCTCTTGAGTTGATAAGCTCAATCCACCAGTAGTTGCACTTGCATTTAAAGTTACATCTGTAGAATTATCAGTACCTGCTTGGTCTACATCTAATGTACTTCTTGCATTAATAGCAGCAGCATCATCAACTAAAGAAGCACCAAATGTTGAAATAGTTGTACTTGCTGGTAATACTAAAGTTTTAATATCTGCATCAACTTCAGTATCCATTAAAGCTCCTGCTGCAGTTACATTTGTAGTATCTGTTACATCAGCACCGTCTTCTACATTTAATGTAGAAAGCATAGTTGTTTTATTTACACCTAAAGCTATTGTCCCAGATGAAGTTATTGGACTACCTGAATCTATTTCTATTCCATCACTACCTGAAACTGCTACAGATGTTACAGTACCACCACCAGAAGCATCTTGCCAACTTGCATCAGTTCCGTCAGTTGTTAATACTTGTGTGTTTGTTCCACCTGAACCATCGATATATTTTTCTTTTATTTTACTCATTTATTAAATCCTCTTTTCACCCAGTTTACAAGTTTTATCATTGGGTTATGTCAATCTAGTAAGTATAACTTACTATTAATTTATCTGTATTAACTAATAGACTTTCTAAGCCTAATCCGTCCCAGTTAATTCTTTTAACATCTCCACCATCTGAAATTATTGTGAAATCTACTGTATATTCTTGTGCAATTCCACCGACTGGGTTTATACTCACTGCTGATGCTGTTGCTGGTATTTGAGTTAAATCATCTGAATATTTGTTACTTACATCAGTTGCGTCCACAGTTAGAATTTCTACTATTTTTGTTTCACCTGAAGGTGCTGCTTGGAAGGTTGGTGCTGCTCCTGCTCCGTTAGATGTTAACACGTGTGTTGCAGTCCCTGTTGCCACTGTTGTTGCGGTTGCATCAGCTGCCCATGTAATTAATTCTCCGTCTGTACCATTTGCTAAGTCAGCTACATCTATGTTACTAATACTATTCCCAGTTCCGTTAGCATCAAATGTTTTGTTTGTTAAAGTTTCACTTCCATCAGAAGTTATATATTTACTATCAGCTACTGCTTTTGGTGTTACCATTTTAGTATTATCAGTCCCTGTATTTACTTCAGCTCCTGTTGCAACAACTTCATCACCGCTGTTTATTCCTGTAAGATTACCTAAATTTGTTAAATCGCCTGCAGTTACAAACTTTGCAGTACCAACAGATACATCATCTGTATCATCTACACTCTTATCAAATACATTAGATGTTAAAATTCCACCATCTTGTATTAGAGTACCACTTATACCATCAAAAGATGCTATTCTATTATCAACTGCTGCGGCTGGACCAATTACTGCACCGTCTAAATTTACTTGTATGATATTCCAATTAGCACCTACTGTTGCTTGGTCACCACTTGCAGTACTATCAACAGTACATATAAACATATCCCCTACTTCTACAACTTCACCTGAAGCACCACCAATCTTACCAGCTACACTTACTTTATAAGTTTCACCTGCATCTGCTGCTGGGTAATCCGGATTAGCTGAACAATCAGTTGCACCTTTATATACCATTGCATCTG
>Ga0222628_1001022_pt1 | contig 9996 bp, 8 predicted proteins | sample AntAcemetageno95_FD_179860 | JGI IMG/M metagenome (GOLD analysis project Ga0222628, IMG submission 179860) | Saline water microbial communities from Ace Lake, Antarctica - #95 | ecosystem: Environmental > Aquatic > Non-marine Saline and Alkaline > Saline | place: Antarctica: Ace Lake | collected... | reverse complement strand
TAGCTATCATAAGGGTCTAAATAAAAGGAGTTCGCTTCAGTAATTTCTCCTCGAACCTTATTTAATACAATATTCATCTTGGCAAGTTTAACTGTTTCAGGGTCTTTTTCAACTCCATAAACTCGAAACTTCATTTCATCTTCATTATTCGCATTATGATTATGCATATAACGAGCTGCTTGTACAAACATTCCTCCAGAACCACAGGCAGGGTCTAAAAATTTCTTATCCCCTGAAGTTGGTTGTATCACTTCTACCATATAGCGAACAACTGTTGCCGGTGTATAAAAAGTTCCTCCACCTTGTCCTTCAGCTTGAGCAAATTCACCTAAAAAATACTCATAGATTTCACCAAACAAATCTGTTTTGATATCTTCAGGTATCTCTTTGAAAATTCGAATAACCTTAGCAAGTAAATCAGGTTCTTCTTCTGGAACCAGCTGAAAATATACGTCTTTAGGTAGAACACCAGTCAATGCAGGATTATGCTTTTCTATTAGTTCCATTGCTGTTTTTATTAGTTTCGCTTTGTTAACATTATCTGGTGCATTATTTATCTCATCATAATACGCTTCCTTAGGCAAATAAAATCCACATATATCTTTTGCTATTTCCTCAATCGATTTCTCTGTACGAGTTCCTTTTCTTCTTTTATATTCTTTCTCAATCTCGTGTATGTTTTGATGATATAAAATATCTGCGTATCTCAAGAAAATAAGTCCTAAAATAGGCTGTCCGTATTTATTAGCTGCCAAATGTGCACCCGCTCGCAAAACATCGGCAGAATGCCATAAATCAGCTTTTAACTTCTTCAATTCATTATCTGTCATTTTATTATTTCTCCTCATTAATGTTGAATTTGATGAACATCTTAGACAATTCCTTCTTGATTTTTAAAGAAGGTTCAAACTTATTATTTTCCCATCTGCTAACTGTAACAAAAGAAACCCCTAACATCTTGGCTAGTTCTGTCTGGCTAACAAATAATTTTTCTCTTAATTTTTTAATTTTTATAGCATATGTCATAACAATGCTCCTTTAACGTTTCTTTAACATAATTATAGCATATTTAGAAAATTTTGGCTAAATTAATAAATAAACGTATGTAAATATTGTTTTTTTAGAAAATTAATAGGCGATTTTAAAAATCTAAAACTCAAAAAATATGCCTTCCGTATTTTAAGCGTCCCCATGTGCGGTACCCTTCAGTCCTGATTTTTGTCTAGTGGGGGGGGATTCTAATAGCGTTTATATATTCGATTCTAAAGAAAACATTTTAACAAAGCAACTCATATTCTATTCACAATAAAAGCGTCACACCGCCCATATCTTAGGTTTGTGTGACGCTATTTTTATATTGTAATGAATAAATCTTATTCGTTATCATCAAAAATCTTTATCATATCAGAAGGCCTACTTTCGAAAGAATGTGAAGGTTCTCCCATATGCTCTTGAATATTTCTGACATACATTTTCAATTGATCAGCAGTTTTAAAGATTTTATATTCAACCGGCGTTAATTCGCCATGAGCATCATAGTGTGAAATCGTTACTTGATAATGAAACATTTCTTTTCTATACGCAAGGTAAAACAAATCTGATTTCTTTAAGCTTTGATAGTCTTCTTTCAATTTACCCATAAGCTTCCCAAAAACATTCTCATTTACATAGTGATCAACCATCATCGCTTTTGAGAATGCTGGTATATTTTCATTCAACAAATCATCCATATCAAGCATCACTCTTATCCTCCACTAAGGAACCATCTTCATTGGTCCATTCATCTTGCTTTTCATCAATTCTTCTTTCCATCAAATCAAGTTCATCTTTCTTCTCATTAAAGGATCTACCAAATTTGATAATAAGAAGATATTTTGCTGAGTTTAAATCTGGAGGATAGTATTTCATTGTTTTAACAATCTTCTTCTTAGGCTTTCCATTATGGTCTTCCATTTGCGTTTGAATATCTTCATGTTCAAATCCCATAGCCTTTTTATAGATTGCTCCTATAAGATTATCTTTAAGATCTAACTCACCTTTAGAGAAAGCTCTAGCAAACTCAACATGCTTATTTTTTAGCTTCTGTAAAGTCTTTTCAGATATACCAATTACTTTAGCAATCTTTTCTTGAGTTACGTTTTGCCCTACTAGTTCTTCTATCGTTTTTAATTTGTTCTTTAATAATCCTTGATTTTCCCATCGTTCAAATGAGTCCAATACTTTTGCCAAAAATCATGTCCCCTTTAAGAAGGTAAATCGCTCACCTCTTGTTCACCTATTCATTATACAAAAGAAGCCACTGTTTGTATAGGCAACCAGTGGCGACGTTTTACTTAAACTATAGTGATACATAATTGGCATTGAAAACATATCTAAAACACTATTGTGATTAATTATTGTATTGTCCACATGTCCACTAACATAGATTATCGGTAATTAAATACTTTGTTAAGCTTTATCAATCTGTTTTTCTAATAAAATATTCTTCAAACCATTTTTTGTATTCCTTAACACTAATATTTTGATTGTTACATAATTCCAATAGTTCTTCACCAGATAATGCTAAAGGAAATGAATCATGTTTCTTATCAATACTAATTTGACTAATTTCGTTGATTGAAGTTTCATGAAACCCATTAGCTGCAATCATGATCATTTTAATAGATTTTGCTATGCCACTACTAATCACAAAATCATATTTATCCTCAAAAAAATACTTTGCACAATCATTGTCTATCTTTCCATTTTTATCATAAGATTCCCATTTAATTAAATTCTTTTTATGAAACTTACATTCAACAATTAACACTGAATCATCATTTTCAAACCAAACATCATACTCCTTATATTTTCCATTATGATGTATCAATTCATTTCTTTTAAATTGAAAGTTGTATCCGTGTGCAATCAATATTTTATTCAATATTTCCCCAACTAAAGACTCGAAAATAAACGGGAAAAACTGTACCAGTTGTTGTGCAAAACCCAGAGATTCAATTAGTTCTAATGTTTGAATAGCAGCATTTAAACTGCCATAATTTTGTTGATTTACTAACTTTAGAAACTCATTTATTCTTGAACCATATATCTGTGATAATTTGAAATAAATCATCTTGTTGTCATCTTTAATTTGCACTTCGGCGATAAAATCGATTTCATTGACCACAACAATAGGAATTACTCTCTGATTGAATCCTTTGGTGGAATTTATCAGAGTATCAACTCTATACTTGAACCCTTGATAGTCCTCATCCATATACCTTTCATTAATTTTGACATCAAAAACAGCAACTGTGCTTTCTTTATTTGGGTTTCCTATTCCTGTAAAAGCAGTTGCATCAAATACTAATTTTTGCCTTATTTCAATCCCCTTGAACGGCGATTCTTTTGAAATGTAATGGGGTTTCTTACTAATTAAATTGATATTTTGAGCATAATGTAAAACTGATGGCAAGAATTTCACTTCAAACAACCTATTTTTTAGCTTCTCATTATATTGTCTTTCAAACTCACTCTCTGATATATCATTGTGGTAAAATACCGTTCCCTCATAAATTCTCACCTTCAAATAGGGGAAAAAGTATTTTAAATCGTTAATAACTTTCCCAAGATCATAATATTTTGTGTTTTCATCATTTATAACTCCGGTAATCTTAAGTAATTCAAATTGGGAGATAAACCCCGTCCTAATAAAAATATAATATACATTTTGTAAACGAGGCTTGTTTGGAAGTAAAGCAACATATTGATTGTTTCCAGAGTTTAATGAATACCCGCATTGCCCACCATTCAAAAACAATAGTGGATATGATGAATATATCTCTTTTTCCGAGACATATTTAGAAAGCAATTTACGGCCATATGTTTTAGTGATTCCATATTTTTTCGATAACTCATCAGTGATATTTCCAGATAATAATTCACCATTTTTTAGAATTTTTTTGATAAATGACAGGTAATCATATGATGGCATTTTCACACCTCCCATATATAATTATATCATAAATGATATATTGTCTTCTCATAAAAAATTATAACTTTAGTTATAATTTTCATATATCCCTATTTAATCCCTTTTATACTCACTAAAAAAACCCTTTTTTCCATTTGAATGACATATGTGAAGAAAAATGTAATTATACAATGGTCGTTTTTAATCAAAGAAGTCGAACAAATATATCGTTCGACTTCCTTTACATCACTTTATTACAACATCACCTGTAATTATAAAATCATCAGTTACATTCACATCCACTTGTTGATTTCGTTTAACTAAAAACCAATTCATATTATCTACATATCGATTAGTGATATGATGAAACTTTTGATTTGTGGAACCAATTAAATTACGGTCATGATCAATCTTGCTTTCAATAAATTGGCCATCGATAATTAAATCAGCAGATGTAACTATAGAGTCTTTCAATTGAGCAATCTTGTAGCCAGTAAAAAGAATCACTCCAAGTTCTTCATTATGAAACTCATTTGATAGTTCCGCTAAATATTTTTGAAGTGATGGCTCACCACCTAAATAAGTGATGCCTTCAATACCATTCTCTTGTTTCGTTTTCTTTGCTATTGAAATAATTTCCTCAAGTGACATAATATGAGCTGTTTTCATTTCTTGAAGCTCAGGATTGCAACATGCAGGACATCCTATAGAACACCCTTGAAACCAAATAGCCATTCGTTTATAAGGCCCCTCAGCTTTAGTGCACAAATTAATTCTTGCAATATTAAACTTCATTTCATTCAACTTCAAAGCTAAATTCCAAACCTTTGTGATTCGTTTTGACTAATATGCTCTGACCCTTCATTGCTGTGAGTTCTTGCTTATTTTCAAACAAGAACATAGCAAGTGCATCTAGAAGTTTATCATTGATTGCATTCAAGATGTCACGGCCACCCTTAGTAATGTCTGCATCGCTTAAAATATAATTTACAAATTTCAACTCATCTTCAAAAACAAGATCAATACGATATTTTTCTAGAACACCAATTTGAATTGGTCTCAATTTCGAGCGTGCAATCTTCACCATAAATTCCTTATCTTGAATGAAGTTGAATGGAACAATATTATTGTATCCAATGCGCCCTAGCAATTCTGGTCTTTTAATTTCGTTATCAAAATAATTCTTAACAATATTTATAAAGTCTTTAGCAACTTCTTCATGATTTTCAGAAGGTTTTACTTCGCTAGCTCCTAGATTTGAAGTAAAGATTATGATGCTTTCACTGAAATATACTGTTTCACCTTTACTGTCAGTCAAACGGCCATCTTCAAGTATCTGCAAGAAAATATCTAAAATTCTAGGATTTGGCTTTGCCGCTTTTTCAATTTCATCAAAGAGAATAACACTAAACGGTTTTTCTTTAATTGCATTTGTAAGTCTTCCGCCTTCTTCATAACCGACATATCCTGGAGGTGCCCCGATCAACTTTTGATCAGAGTTATCGGTTCCATACTCACTCATATCGAATCGAATGCATGCCTGATCATCTCCGAATAAGAATTGTGCAAGAGTCTTTGAAAGTTCTGTTTTACCTACTCCAGTAGGACCAACAAAGAATAATACCCCTTTTGGCATAGAACGACTAGATGATTTGTGTAGGCCGGTTAATCCCATATATGCTTTAACAATGATTTTTTCGATTTTATCAATTGCTTCATCTTGTCCTACTACGCGTTCAGCTAGCTTCTTCTTAATATTTTTAACATCTTGATAATCAAGTTTTTCCCAAGGATTATCTTTTTCACCATACTTAAACAAATAGTACAGCTTATTAAAGGTCATCTTTCCTTCTTTGCGGGAAAGCTTAGATAACTGAATAATCTCACGATTGGTAAAATCATCCAGCATATCAACATATTCGCTCTTCTTTTCACAATTCATAAGCGTTTCACCTGGTTTTAATTTCACATCAAACGCAGTTTCGATTTTCGAAAGCATTTCTTCACGTTCAATTCGGTCAGGCTTTTGTAAAGTAATAGTAGTTACTTCTGGATTGGATTGATAAAAAGAAAGTGGAAACATTGCGAGTTTGCTAGCAATAAGGATAACAACACTTCCATTTGTATCTTCACTGAGATAATCAACCTTTCGATCTTTGATAGCTTTTCCTAGTAAGGTTAAATATTCTCTTTCATCATCCATTAGTTGATTTCCATTACCAAATAAGTAATCAGCCCAATTTAATACAAAGGCAACTTTTCTCTTTGGATTAATCATGTTTTTGAACATAAGATTAAAAATCTCGGCAGGCTTTTTGAACAACCCAGATCCAGTTTTCTTTTCTGATGAATCTTCGTCATCAAATTCATAAGTATCGCCTTGCACTTCGACATCATCAACTAAATCGAGTTTGGTTAGATCTCCATCTACTCCCTCAATTCGATCCCAGTAAATTACATCTTCATATGACATATCTTTTAGCATGTCCATTAGATATTCTTTTAGGGTAACAATGCGTTTTTTATCATTCAAGAAAACGTCTCCAACATTCCCTTCAATGATAACTGCTCTCTTAATTCCAGTTTCTCTTTTGATTCGATTAAAACTTGTTTGAATTGACATCTTTATCCCTCCTAATTAGTCCCTTTATTTTTATTTACTGTTTGATATTTCATTGATGTAATTTTATCTGGATTACTCCAATTATCAACTTGTTTAACAACTTTAATATCATAAATATCAGCTAAATCATTCATAAATGGTTCAATGTCTTTTTGACAAGCTTGGCCTTCATACCCATCAAATTTGTATATAAACTTACCATCAAGGTAAATTCTAAACTCCGCTCTTTCACCGCTTACCTTTTGAGCTATAAACTTGACCTCATCTTTTTCACGGTCAATTTTAATATTTTTCTTATCAATGATGAACCCTCGTGTTTCGACTGTTTTCATAATTGTCTTAAGAGTCTCTTTACGAACATTTTCACTGATAATTTCTGAAGTTGCTTTGGTTCTCATATTTGCAATATCAGAAGCGCTAGTAATCTTATTGTTAGTTATCTCTTTAATTGTTTTATCATCAACTTTTGCTTCTTTGAGTTCTCTCTTTAATTCTAATACAATCTGTTCTTTATGATTTGTTACGGATGCAGTTATTTGATTATTTAGTCTTTCGATTCCTAATGCCTGTAATTCCTTCCAGGACTTTTTATGATGCTCACTTTGAATTGCAACCTGGTATATACTTTCGCGCAACATGAAATCCACTATGGTTTCAAGTTGTTTAATAATATTTTGGTTAATTGATAAAATTCCAGCATCTGCATTTCTTCTGTTGTCTTGAAGTTGATTCGCTGCATTTATCAATTCATCATTAATCAGATCTTCCATAGCGTTCAACCGATAAGATGTTAAATCATCAACAATTCTTGATAGATTGCTAGCATTATTGGCAATACTTGCATCTCTAACCTTTGAATTGGCTTTTCCAATTACTTTGTTAATCTCTGAAGTAATTTTAGCTTGTTCTTTCTTCAAAAACATCTCATAAGATCTGACTCGTTCTGTTTGCAATGAACTTGCTGTTTCTTTAATTCTAGCAAGTAGAGCATCAATCTTGCATAATTGTTTTAATGCCTGTTCACATGTAGCTCTAGCTGTTATAGATAACGCTTCATAGTTAATTGTTGCTGCATGACTCATACTTTCAATACCTCCTTAAAAACAATGGTAGTCCACTTAAGCAAGTCACTTTCTTCTATTATAAGTTTTCTATCATCCGGATGAATATAACTGTTTCTTGCTTTCCTAAATTGATGAAGATCCTGCACAAATGGTTTGAGGTCTTCAATATTGGATAATTCATTAATCATAACATCCATACTACCACTCAATTTGTACTCTGTTTTTAGTAGCCATTCCAATTTCGCAAACAAATAGACAACCGCTGAAAAATAATCATTTTTATTGATTTTACTTAAAACAAACTTTTTGTCGATGCTTTTTGGATTTGAAGCGGCATTTTTCTCTTCAACAAATAGATTATTTAAATATTTAAAATGTTTGTTGTATTCCTTAATTCCTTCAAATGAATTTGCTGAATATTTTTCAAATTTAAGAAGTTCAGACAATTTTGGAATAAAACCATTATACACTTCAAGAAATTTGACTCTGTTAATCTCGTCTTTTACTACAAATTGATAAGGGCTTGAAATACCTGTTAAGTCTTTTAAATGATTGACACTCACTTGAATTGTCTTAATAAGATTTGAAAAGTCCCCTGTTGTGTTAATTTTATCATTATTGAGGATGAATTTGTTAAATTCTTCTAAAACCTTCACTTGTGAAAAAATATCTGCGAGTTGATAATGTAATGATTCAAGAATGATAAAAAGATCCATCTGTGAAACATTTGTGTTACTGTCAATAATATTTCTGATAATTAAAATATCTGGAACATTGAGATACTTTAACAACCAACCACCTACTGCCAATTGGTGCTCAAGTGACTTGAGTTTCAATTCTTTAAAATATTGATCATACATGGCTTGTGCTTTTTCTTTAAACCAATCTCTGATTATCGAAATATCATTGGTATCTTTGATTTCCTTTAAAATATTAATGTTCTCTTCAATATTCAATTTTAAGTATTGATTAAATATTGCCTTTAAGATTGAAATTTCGTTTAAGGTTTTAAAGATGTAAAAGCTATCTCTTGCATGATCAATCGAGTAAGTCTTTAACTCTGCAGATAATCCTTCTACTAAAGTGTGTTTTTCATCTGCACTAAGTACACGGTCAACTAAAAGATTAATATCCATTTTCCCATTTGTTGATTTATTTATCAATGACACTTGTACAGGTATATAAGCTGAAATCTTATCGTGATTATACACATGTATCGTTTCAAAAACTGGATTGATTTTTTCAACTACTGAACCACTGTTAATTACATGAGCTGTTTGTTTTGGAGAATAGTTTGATTTTGAGATAATTAACGGTGTTACTCTACTTAAAATCTCCTCGTATTGCTCTGGTAGTAATAATTGTGCATTTCGAATAATGCTCGAATTTGCTGCATTAGGCGTATTACCTGTAAATTTAAATTTTCTTTTAACTGCAAGACCTTCAGATATTAACGCGTTGTCATATTGTTTCTCAAAAAATGCTTGTACTTTTCTGTCATTGAAATCAAATTTAATACTTTCATTATCTGAATCTATTGTAAACTCAACAGGAAAGGTAGTATAGAAGTATTCACTACTCATAATGGAAACCTCAGTAATAATCTCTTCTTTTTTAACAACAATCCCTTTTCCTTTCACACTATTCAAATATTCTTCTAAATTCACTAAGTCTTTATATTCAAACTTAGCTGCAAGCTGATTTGGTAAAATCGAACTTTCAATTTTGCCTATCTTCCAGTCTAAAGGGATTTTATCCATTAACATGTCATGAACCGGATCAAAAAACAACTCCTGCTTTGATTCAATAGATTGGCTGGCAGGGATTAGTTCTTCCTTAAATACCTTTTTCCCCTTTTCAGTAAAGATAAAATTACCTACCATATACTCTGAAAAATGCATTTTATTATATTCATATGGAGCGCACTGAATAATGCCTAATTCATTAATTAATTTATGAATTTCATCTGCAAAAATACTATGTAAATCATCAGGAACACCAAACTGAATAAGTAGATTACTTAACTTTGTTTTTTTTGCTGTTGATTCATTGATAAGCACTAAAAGAATATAACTTATCCCTGTGGGTTTAGAGACTTCTGAATGCTGTATCAAAGTCGTTACTTTAACGATAGGGAACGGAAAAGATGTTTCAAATTTAGTTAGACTCATTTGCTTGTTCCCCTTTCTCTAATGACATCTACATCATCTAGGACTTTACCATATGCTTTAATCGTATCTATTACCTTCTCATATACGTGAAAGTTTTTTTGATCATTTCTTGGGTCTCCCATTACATCTGGTAAATCTATAACACCTTTACGAGTCAAATAATCTTTGTTCCCCACAATAATCAAG
>Ga0222628_1001018_pt1 | contig 10053 bp, 17 predicted proteins | sample AntAcemetageno95_FD_179860 | JGI IMG/M metagenome (GOLD analysis project Ga0222628, IMG submission 179860) | Saline water microbial communities from Ace Lake, Antarctica - #95 | ecosystem: Environmental > Aquatic > Non-marine Saline and Alkaline > Saline | place: Antarctica: Ace Lake | collected... | reverse complement strand
AATAACATTTATCAGAAGCTAAATCAGTTCCGATAATTCGGAACTGATTTTTATTTTTTTTCATAAAGATGTTATAATTTATCCAGCACTAAATTTTTTACAGCGCTTTAGTGTTAAAAATAATTCATAAAATTAGTGCTGGATTTAGATAATGTTTGATTTAAAAAAGATTTTAAAAATAATTTTTTCCAGTCTGCTTTTAGGTGGGTTGGCCTTTTTATTTTTCTTTGCTAAAAATAATCAGGATTTAGTCTGGGAGACGGTTAAAAATGTTCAAAAGGTTGTAAAATCTCCCATTATCTCAATTCCTGTTTCTGAAAAAGAATTGTCAGAACAAGTTAATCCAAAAGAAATTATATATAAATGGCAATATAACGGAAAGGATTATGAGTTAAAAGAAACTCTTTTTGAATCAACAAATATTTTCTATCAAAACAGTCCCAAATCTTATAAATATCATGGGGAGATGCCAGTCGATTGGGAAGAAAAATATTATGGAATGTTTTTTCAAGTAGCTTTAAATGATTTAATGATTTCTAAATTAGCTAGTGACTTAAAATCTTTAGGTGAGAAGAATAAATTATCAGAGGATCAAACTGTCGAGTTAATTCTAGCCTTTGTTCAAACAATCACTTATGATGATGCCAAGGCGAATGTAATTTTAAGTAGTGGTAAAGAATCAATTAACTATACCTACGAAACTCTTTTTGAACAGAAAGGAGTTTGTTCGGATAAGAGTATTTTGGCAGCAGCTATTTTTCGTCAATTGGGCTATGGAACAGCTCTTTTTACCTATGAAGCTGAGAAACATATGGCCTTGGGCATAAAATGTCCAGTAGAATATTCTAATAATGATTCAGGCTATTGTTATGCTGAAACTACATCAACTGGATTTCAAATTGGAATGCTTCCTGATTTTGATCAAAATAATCGAGCGGTAGTTGAAAAGGAAATAAAGAATTTTGAAGAAAATCAAATTGATCAGTTTAGTTATAAAAGATTAGGGGTGGCAAAAATTTTTCAAAAAACTGATGGGGAAATATATAACGGAATTGAAAAAACAATTTCCATTGCGAAAGAAATTGATAGCTTAAAAATTTCCATCAGTGACCTAAAAGAAGAAATTTCTTCTGATCAAAAAAAGATTAAAAAAGATGAAGCAGAATTAGCTGATCTTATTTCTGATATGAATAAATTAAAGAAAAAAGAAAAATATGATGAGTATAATGATGCGGTTGATGATTATAATGATCTGGCAAAAGATTTTAGAAATAGAATAAAGAAGTATAATTCATTGATTAAAACCTATAATCAAAAAGTTGCTCGTTATAATTATTTAATTAAAGGATTTTAATTTGACATTAAAATGGTAATTAGCTAAAATTTCCTTATAATAAAGGTTTTTAAACTAAATCTATGTTAGATAAAAAAATGCAAGAAGCACTCAATTTATTGGGTGGTAGAGCTGTAATAAAAGATGAGGATAGTTATTATATTTTGCTCACTTTGGATGAATTTAAGAAAATTCGTCAAGAAGGCACTCAGGGCTTGACAAAGCAAGAGTTAGTTGATAGGATTAATAGCGATATAGCCTCTTGGAAGTTTTCACAAGAAGATGACAAGATTGATAGTATTAATTTAGATGAGATTGAAAAGACGGAGGATCAAGATGATGAGGTTAGATATGAGAAATCAAATTAGTTTGGCATCCCGTAAAGTTTCGATAAATCGGAATCACGTGATAAACTTATCCACACTCTGAAGACTTGCCAAAAAATAGATATTGTATTAAGATATAATTTATTGGGTAACTAAATAATTTAATTCGTAATTCACTTGCGAAAGTGTTTTGTTTCTAAAGCACTTCTTATCGTAAATTGCGACTAATAAAACATAAAAATATGGCAGCAGAACAATTTGATAGATCAAAACCTCATGTAAATGTGGGAACAATAGGACACGTTGACCACGGTAAAACAACTTTAACCGCGGCTATGCTTCACGTCCTAAGTCTTTCTGGAAAGGCTAAAGAAAAAAATGTTGATGAAATCGATAAGGCTCCAGAAGAAAAAGAGCGTGGCATCACCATCGCAACTGCTCATTGTGAATACGAATCTGATAAAAGACATTATGCACATGTTGATTGTCCAGGGCATGCTGATTATATTAAGAATATGATTACTGGTGCAGCTCAAATGGATGGAGCGATTTTAGTAGTGGCTGCCACTGACGGTCCTATGCCACAAACTCGAGAACACATTCTTTTAGCTAAACAAGTTGGTGTTCCTGAAATTGTAGTATTTTTGAATAAAGTTGATATGGTTGATGACCCAGAATTGATTGATTTAGTAGAAGCTGAAGTTCGTGAACTTTTAACTAAATATGAATTTGATGGTGAAAATGCTGCTGTAATTCGTGGATCAGCTCTGAAAGCTCTTGAAGCTAAAACTGACAGCGAAGAAGATTCAAAACCTGTTATTGATTTAGTAGCCGCATTGGATGAAAAAATTCCTGATCCAGTTCGAGATACTGAAAAAGATTTCCTCCTACCTATTGAAGATATTTTTTCAATTGAAGGTCGAGGAACTGTTGTAACTGGAAGAATCGATAGAGGTATTATTAATGTTAATGAAGAAGTTGAAATTGTTGGTTTGAAAGCAACTACAAAAACAACTGTAACTGGAGTTGAAATGTTTAACAAATCCTTGGATAAAGGACAAGCTGGAGATAATGCTGGAATCTTGCTTCGTGGAACCAAGAAAGAAGATGTGGAGCGTGGACAAGTTTTAGCAAAACCAGGATCAATCACTCCTCATACTGAATTTGAAGGTGAAATCTATGTTTTAACAAAAGAAGAAGGTGGACGACATACCCCATTTTTCAAAGGTTATAAGCCTCAGTTCTATGTCAGAACAACTGATGTTACTGGTGAAGTAATTCTTCCAGAGGGAACTGAAATGGTTATGCCTGGAGATACTGTAAATATCAATGTTAAATTGATTGCTCCAGTAGCGATGGAAGAAGGAATGCGGTTTGCAATTCGTGAAGGAGGAAGAACTGTTGGGGCAGGAGTAGTAACTAAAATTACAAAATAAGTTTTTTCTTTAAGCCACTTGTTAATACCAAAAAGTTGACACAAGTGGTTTTATAGAGTAAATTTTATAAAAAGGATAATATTCATTAAAAATGACAAAAAAGGAAGAAGAAGTAAAATCTAGAATTAGGATTAAAATCAAGGCCTACGATCATAAAATAATTGATCAATCAGCAAAACAAATTGTTGAAACAGCCGAGAGATCAGGAGCTACCATTACAGGTCCAGTTCCACTTCCAACTGAAATTCGAAAGTTTACAGTTAATCGTTCAACATTCGTTCATAAAGATGCTCGTGATCAATATGAGATGCGGATGCATAAGCGTTTAGTTGATATTTGGAGTCCAACTCCAAAAACGATTGAAAGTTTGACCAATCTTGACCTGCCAGCTGGAGTTGACATAGAGATAAAAATGTAGGATGCAATTTTGCAAACTAGTTAAAGTCCCGAGCGGAGTCGAGGGATACTCAGCTAGCCAAAGTATTTAACTCAAAATTTGAGTTAAAACTGGCTCGTTAAGAACCAGTTTTTTGTTCTCAGAATAAGATTGAAGGATAAAAGTTATAAAGTTATGATGAAAAAGTTTATTTTAGGAAAAAAAATAGGGATGACCACTATTTATAATGAAGAAAAGAAAGCGTGTAATATAACGCTTGTTGAAGGTGGTGCCAAGGTTTCTAATATTAGAACTCAAGAGAAAGATGGTTATGGAGCTGTTGAATTAGAAATTGCTAAAACTAAAAATAAGATTTTTAAAAAAGAATTTAGAACTGAAAATTCAGAAATGAAAGTTGGAGATGAAGTTGAAATTGATATATTTGAAATTGGAGAAAAAGTTCACATTAGTGGAACTACTAAAGCTAAAGGATTTCAAGGTGTTGTTAAGCGCTATGGTTTTGCTGGTTCTCCTAAGACTCATGGGCACAAACATGATTTAAGAAAACCTGGTTCTATTGGTTCTGCTTATCCCGAGCATGTTATTAAGGGGAGAAGAATGGCAGGAAGAATGGGCGGAAAAAGATCAACTAGTGAAAATTTGAAAGTAGTTTATATAGATAAAGAAAAGAATTTAATCGGATTAAACGGAGCTGTCTCTGGAATCCCAGGAACAATCGTTGAAATTTATCAGAAATAAAATGGCAAAGATTAAAGTTTACAATTTAGAAGGAAAAGTAATTTCAGATTTAGAACTTTCTGATTCAGTTTTTGGTCTTCCAGCTAATGACGATTTGGTTCATCAAGTGTATGTTTCCTTGACTGCTAATTGTCGACAAGTCCTAGCTGATACTAAAACTCGAGGAGAAAGATCTGGTTCTGGTGTTAAGCCTTGGAAACAAAAAGGAACTGGTCGTGCTAGAGTTGGTTCTGTTAGAACCCCAGTTTGGAGAAAAGGTGGAGTTGTTTTTGGACCTACTTCTGATCGAAACTTCAAAAAGAAAATTAACAAGAAGATGAATTCAAAAGCAATTTTGACTGTTCTTTCTGGAAAGCTAAGAGATAAAGAGTTAACTGTAGTAGATAGGATTGAATTAAAAGAAAATAAAACCAAAGAGATGGCTAAGGCTATTATCAATTTAGATATTAAAGGTAGAATTCTTATGGGATTTTCTGAAGCTGAAAAAAAGTTCACAGTAGCTAGTCAAAATTTACCGAAAGTAGAAAACATTTTTGTTGGACAATTAAATGTCCTAGATTTGATAAAAAATAAGAATTTAATCATTTCCAAAGAATCAGTTGAATATTTGGAGAAAAAGTATAATCAGAAATAAGACCTATGGCTGAAGATAAAGCAAAAGAAAATAAGGAAATTCAATTAGGAGAAAGCAAAATTGCTGCTAAGGTTTTAATTGAGCCTTGGATTACAGAAAGTTCAACGGAGGGTTTAAAAATGAATAAATATACTTTCAAGGTTTCTGTTGATTCAACTAAAGAACAAATTAAAAGAGCTATTCAAGAATTATATAAAGTAAAAGTTTTAACTGTTAATACAATGAATGTTTCAAGGAGATTTGTCAGCTATGGGAGAACTCCTGGTTGGAAAGCAGGTTTTAAAAAAGCGGTTGTGAAACTTAAAGATGGAGACAGTATCGAATTAATGAAAGCAGCTTAAGGATTTATAATAAGAAAATATGGCAATTAAAATCTACAAACGAAATAATGCTGGAAGACGTAACATGTCAATTGTTAAGTCTGATGTTGTGACTGATAAGAAACCAGAGAAATCTTTACTAGCAAAACAAACTAAGAAAGCTGGAAGATCAGGTGGAAAAATTTCTGTTCGTCATCAAGGCGGTGGACACAAACAAAGATATCGAATTGTTGATTTTAAAATGGATAAATTTGGAATTCCTGGGAAAATTGCATCGATTGAAAGAGATCCGAATAGAAGCTCACTCATTGCTTTGATTAATTATGTTGATGGTGAAAAAAGATACGTATTGGCTTCTGAGGGAATGAAAGTTGGATTGGAAATAATCTGTTCTGAAAACGCTCCAGTGAAGTTAGGAAATCGTGTTAAGGTAAAAAATATTCCAATTGGAACAACTATCTCTAATGTAGAAATGTTTCCAGAAAAAAAAGGTCAATTAGCTAGAAGTGCTGGATCAGGAGTAATTCTTACTGCTGTTGGTGAAAATGGTACTGCTCAACTTAAACTAAGTTCAGGTGAAATCCGAATGATTTCAAATGAATGCTATGCTACTATTGGTCAAGTAAGTAATTTTGAACACAATGCAATTACTATCGGAAAGGCCGGAAGAGCTCGTTGGATGAATAAGAGACCTGGAGTGCGTGGATCAGCAATGAATCCTGTTGATCATCCACATGGTGGTGGTGAAGGACGTCAGGGAATTGGTTTGAAACATCCAAAAACTCCTTGGGGTAAACCAGCATTGGGTAAAAAAACAAGAAAGAAGAAACGATATAGTAATAAATTTATAATCAAGCGAAGAGCAAAGAAAAGATAAGGATTTAAATCGCGAATCGCTCACGAATCAAGTCACGAATATTCGCGAATAAATAATGAAAAAAAGATTAGAGATAATTAGTGAAAAAATTAGAGATTAATTAGAGATTTATAACATTATGACAAGAAGTTTGAAAAAAGGTCCTTACGTGGATCAAAAATTAATAAAGAAGGTTCTAGATAAAGGTCCTGCAGACAAATCTGCTATTAAGACTTGGTCTCGAGCTTGTACTATTACTCCAGAAATGATTGGATTAACCTTCAATGTTCATAATGGAAAAGATTTTATTAGTGTTAGTGTTAATGAAGAGATGGTGGGTCATCGTTTAGGAGAATTTTCCCCAACTCGTAAGTTTTCTCGTCATGGAGGAAAGATGCAGAAGGAAATGGAAATGGCTGCTAAGCAAAGAGATTTAGATGCTGCTAAAGCAGCAAAAGTTAGCTCAGACGCTAAATAATAAGCATATAGATTAATTAGATTTATAATATCATGAAGGTAACAGCAAAATTGAAAAATTTAAGAATATCACCAAGAAAAGTCAGATTGATTGCTGATTTTATAAAGGGTCAAAATTCATTGGAGGCTTTAGAGCAATTAGAAGTGACTGTTAAAGCTGGAAATGATGAAGTTAAAAATCTTTTACAAAGTGCTATTGCTAATGCTGAGAATAATTTTGGTTTAGATAAAACTAACCTGTATGTTTTTAATGTAATTGTTGAAGCGGGAGCAACTTTAAAACGTTGGAGACCAAGAGCTTTCGGACGAGCTGGAGCGATTAGGAAGAGAACATCAAAAGTAATTCTGACCTTAGAAGAAAGAGTCGAAGGAAAGGGAAGAAAAAGTAAGGAAGAAATGGAAAAAGAGAAGAAAGCTAAAATGAAAGAAACGGAAAAAAGAGAAAAGCAAAATTTGACTGAAATAAAAGAAGTAGAAAAAAGTGATAAGGGAGAAAAAATTGTTGAAAAGCCAGAATTAGAAAAAGGAAAGATTGCAGAAGGAAAAAGTAATTGGACAAATAAGATTTTCCGAAGAAAATCAATGTAGAACGATTTAAATCGCGAATCACTCACAAATCAAGTCACGAATATTCGCGAATAAATAATGAAAAAAAAATTAGAGATAATTAGTGAAAAAATTAGAGATTAATTAGAGATTTATAACATTATGGGAAATAAAGTTAATCCAGTTGGACTCCGAATCGGAATTACAAATACATGGAGATCCAAATGGTTCAATAAAAAAGAATACAGAGAGCTTCTTAAAAAGGATATTGAGATTCGTGAAGCTGTTATGAATAAGTGGAAGAACGCAGCTATTGCTGATGTTGAAATTGAACGTTCAGCGGCGATGATTAAAATTATTGTAAGAACTGCTCGTCCAGGTGTTTTGATTGGTCGCGGTGGATCTGGAATTGAAGATGTTCAAAAATTTATTCGTGATAATTTTTTCAGAGGTAAGAAAACAAGTTTAAAAGTTGAAGTTCAGGAAGTAAAGAATTTTGAGGAAAATGCATGTTTAGTTGCTCAAAATGTAGCCGAACAGTTAGAAAAGAGAATTCCTTTTAAGAGAGCGATGAAATCAATGCTCGATCAAGTATCAAAAAATAATATTGTTAAAGGAGCAAAAATTATGGTTTCCGGACGGTTAAATGGAGCTGAAATGGCAAGACTTGAATGGGCTGCCAAGGGAGTTCTTCCTTTACATACGCTTAGAGCTAATATCGATTTTGCTAAAGTAACAGCACATACAACTTACGGAACAATTGGAGTCAAGGTTTGGTTATATAAAGGAGAAGTTTTTGATAATAAAGAAGAAGAAAAGAAATAATCTCATTTGAATTAAGAAAAAATTATGTTAATGCCAAAGAAAGTAAAACATAGAAAAATTCACCGCGGAGGAGCAATCCGAGGCGTGGCTATGCGTGGCAATAAGGTGAGCTTTGGTAGTTTTGGTTTGAAGTCACTGGAAAATAATTTAATATCCTCTCGTCAGATTGAAGCCGCTCGTAGAGCAATGACTAGATATATTCAACGTGGAGGAAAGATATGGATTCGTATTTTTCCAGATAAACCGATGACAAAGAAAGGTAATGAAACCCCAATGGGTAAGGGAAAGGGTGCAGTTGATCATTTTGTTTGTGTTGTTAAGAAAGGGCGGATTATGTTTGAAATGGATGGGGTAAAAGAAGAAGTAGCAAAGAAGGCTATGGAATTAGCAGCCTACAAACTGAATGTAAAAACAAAGTTTATTGTTAAAGACGGAGAATAATATTGAAATTAAAATTATGACTAAGATTAAAGATTTAAGAGATAAAAATAGCGGAGAGCTTAAAAAACTTTTGGACGAAAAAAGAGAAACTGTTCGAAAACTTAGGTTTGATATTTCTGCTAAACAAATTAAAAATACTAAGGATTTAAGAAATAATAAGAGGGATATCGCAAGAATTTTGACCCTAATAAAAGAACAGATAAATTAAAATAATGGAAAAGAATAAAATAATCATTAGAAAAAAGGGAGTAGTTGTGAGCGACAAAATGGATAAAACCGTTGTTGTGGCTGTTGATAGCTTTAAAACTCATTCTAAGTATTTAAAGAAATACAAATCAACTAGAAATTACAAAGCTAATGATGAGACAAACAAATTCAAGGTTGGAGATAAGGTAGAAATTATCCCCTGTAAACCATTTAGTAAAGATAAAAGATATAAAGTAGTTTAAATTTATGATTCAAGCAGAAACAGTATTAAAAGTAGCTGATAATTCAGGGGCAAAAATCCTCAAGTGTTTTAAGGTACTTGGAGGAAGCCGTCGACGCTATGCTCAACTTGGAGATGTTGTAGTGGCTTCAGTAAAATCCGCTGAACCAAGAGGGCTAGTAAAGAAAAAAGAAATTGTAAAGGCTGTTATCGTCAGACAAAAGAAATCTTATCGAAGAAAGGACGGCTCTTATATTAGTTTTGATGAAAATGCAGCTGTTATAATTGATGGAAAAGATCCAAAGGGAACTCGTATTTTTGGACCAATTGCTAGAGAAATTCGTGAACGAGGATTTAATAAAATTATTTCTTTGGCCCCAGAGGTATTATAAATGAAACATTATGAAAATTAAAAAAGGTGATCAAGTAAAAAGTATTTTAGGTAAGGACCGAGGAAAAGCCGGAAAAGTTTTGCGAGTTTTTCCAGAAACCGGAAAAATTTTGGTAGAAGGTTTGAATATTATTAAAAAGCATATCAAAGCCAGAAAAGAAGGTGAAAGAGGTCAAAGACTTGAGCTTCCCGCTAAGGTTAATATTTCCAATGTAATGTTGGTTTGTCCAAAATGTGGAAAAGAATCTCGAGTAGGGAATAAGAGAATTGATGGAAAAGAAGTGAGATTTTGTAAAAAATGTAACGCAGAAATTTAATAGATAAAAGTGCATAGAAAATAATTAAAAGATATGAAACATATTTCAATTAAAGAAAAATATTCCAAAGAAGTAAGAGAGGCTTTGAAAGAAAAGTTTGGATTCAAGAACGTTTTCCAAGTTCCTCAAATTAAGAAGGTAGTGGTTAATGCTGGAATTGGAAAGTTTATAAATGATTCTAATATAGTTAAGGACATTGTCGCTTCGCTGGAAACAATTACTGGACAAAAAGCTATTTTAACTAAATCTAGAAAATCAATTGCAGGATTTAAAATTCGTGAAGACTTAGAGGTTGGTGTTAAAATAACTCTCCGAGGAAAAAGAATGTGGGAATTTTTAGATAGATTGATTGGAGCATCTATTCCAAGAATCAAGGATTTTCAAGGAATAAAAAATAGTTCAGTCGATGCAAATGGTAATTTAAATATCGGATTGAAAGAACAGATTATTTTTCCAGAAGTTGCAGCAGAAGATGTAAAGAATATTTTTAGTTTTCAGATAGTGGTCGTAACTGATGCTAGCAATAAAGAAGAAGGATTAGAATTATTTAAAAAATTAGGATTTCCAATAGTAATTAAATAATAGATCA
>Ga0222628_1001014_pt1 | contig 10083 bp, 4 predicted proteins | sample AntAcemetageno95_FD_179860 | JGI IMG/M metagenome (GOLD analysis project Ga0222628, IMG submission 179860) | Saline water microbial communities from Ace Lake, Antarctica - #95 | ecosystem: Environmental > Aquatic > Non-marine Saline and Alkaline > Saline | place: Antarctica: Ace Lake | collected... | reverse complement strand
TGCTTTTGCCTTAGTTCTTCCAACACCAGAAAATTTTCTAACTGTTCTAACTATCGCTCCTTGCTGTCTAGCCTTAGCTTGAGATATTTGTTTTTGAGTTGTAGGAGTTATTCTTCGTACAGCCTTCTCAGCTCCACTTGCAACCTTTTCTGATTTAGTCTTTACAGCCGCAACTACCTTATCTACACCCTTTGCAACACCACCAATAAAACTACTAAATGCTCCATCCTTAGATGGGTCAAGTGGTTTACAATCCCTAGAATTAATTAACCCATCAAAATCAGCGTCTGCAGTTGGGCTCATATTTGGGAACTTTTTCTTTAGTTGTTTCCAATTCATCTGTCTTGTTTTGTTGACGGAATATATAGGACTAACTTTATTATTAGATATTCTATTATTTATTGAAAAGACTAATGGGTTTTTTACAGGTACAACTCTCTTGACATTCTTGTTCTTATTCTTATAACTAAGTTTACGTTTAACCATCTTTATATTACTAGTAATTCTTTATATTTAAATGTTGCGTTAATCGGGTTAACTCGATTAGCTTTAATAGTCATATACAAATATCTCCTCTGGTTCACTGCTTCTTCCCATGAATAATTTAAAAATCATAGTTAAGATTAATAACAATAATATACCAGGTAATATCTTAATTATAGCTCCTTGTAATATATCATCTGCATATTTAAAATATACATAAGCTACTTCAATAGTAGTTCTATCTCTAGCATCATTAATAAGAACAAATGTTCCAGTGTCTTCGTCTACAGAGTAATCAAACAAATCTATTAATGTAATATCTATATCATCATCACCCCATGCTGCTTCCTCTATTGTACCATTGTTACTATTCCCAGATATATCATACGCTACATCTCCAGTCCCAGCATTTAGATTAAATACTCCTGTTAAATTTGATAAGTACCATATCGAAATATTTATACCCCAATGCTCCTCTGCAGCTGTATAGTTGTCGTTTCCATCATATGTTACATTAAAATAATAACTACCAAGCTCAAAGTCTGTTATATTAAATAATGGTGGTGAACCAGAATTGATTAATGAGTTGTCTAGATACATTTTTATATCTCCAAGCCCAATATTTAAACTTCCATTTAGATATTCATTCTTCGCAGTAAGATTATTACCTAAATAATTTGCTCTTAAGTTTCCTACATAAGCATATACTTCTGCAGTCGCTTTACTTATGATTAACGTAAATGAATCTATGCTCGCATTGGCAGTATAATTCTCCCCACCAGTAGAGTTATAAATATAATAATAAGTCCCAGCACCTAGCATTGTGTTATCTGGATTAGATACTGTAACATTATCTCTATATAATATATATGTTACATCACTATCATTATTATTTGTTTCATTGGCTGTTATGTTTGCTAATGAAGTATAGTTTATTGGTGAAGTCCCAGTTATAGAACCAGCCAAAGTTGCCTTATTAATAACAATTGTAAAGTTAGCATAAGCAGATGTATAGTTTGCATTCCCAGGAGTAGAATAGTTACCTGTAATAGATCCTGCTGCATAGATTCCATTCGATATATCAAGGGTGCATACAAGCTCTGCGGGGCATCCTGAGCCAATAAAATCAGTATCTGTGCCATATACTATAGGAGTTGTCGCATTAAGCGTTAAAATTGGTATGTTCTTGCTTATTGTATATGTCCCTGTCTCAGAATTATTGAAGTTCCCAACTGAATCATTAGCAAACCATCTATAATTATAGACCCCAACTGAAAGATTTAAGAAGCTTACATTGAATATATCCGCTGACATATTTGTTGCAGTGTAATTTATCTCGTTAAATTCAAATAGAACGGTATCTAAGTTGCTGCTATCTGTTATTGTAGAGTTAAACCCATAGATTACAGTTTGAGAATAATTTGTTGGGTCACTTGGATACTCAGTTAATATTGTAATATTAGGAGGTAATGAATCTATTGAGAATGTAACAGTTGTCGTATTAATATTATTATCACTATCATTAACCCACATCTGCCAAACAGATATACCTTCTCCTGGACTAAGCCCAACTACATTATTACCGCAAACTATAGTTGTGTTAACTAGGCCACCATTTAATGAATACCAACAAGTATTAAGATTCGTATCTGTAGCTGTATAGTTAAGTTCAGTAACAGTTGATTTATAAATGGCATTATTAATTGGGTAGTCTATAGTTATGCCTGGATTTACATTGTCACTAACAGTTAATGTCTGAGCATCCATACTGGAATTGTAAGTCCAATTTTGTCCAGCTGTATTATTTAATACATAGTAATAGACACCATAAGATGGGGTCCATGTTTCACCTGTACCGATAGAGACATTATCTTTAGATATAATATATACCACATCATCATCTCCTACTTGAGATTCATCTAATCCAATTGTTATTTCTTGAGTCTCATTAATAGCCCAACCTAAAGTTGAGGTTAAGTTCCCCTCTGGCATTGCCTTATTTATTATATAAGATGTTGTGTTTGTGCTTCCTGTATAATTAGCAGTCTCAGTATAGGAACAATTGAAAGTACTTGTACCTGCAGCTATAACTATTGGGCTTCCTGATGATATAACTGCCCCATTAAAATCTAATACTGCCGGGCCATCTCCTGAGAGTACACTACATGTTGGAGTTATAGCTGTTCCATATGTCTGTGGTGATGCTATATCAAATGTTAAAGATGTTTGCGATGCCGCTTTATTTACCGTGTAACTTCCTGTAGCGCTATTATTTACATTCCCTGCAGTATCATTAGCAAACCATACATAGTTATAGGTCCCAGCTGATAGATTAGTTAAGCTAACATAGAAATTATCACTGATATTGCTAGCACTATAATTTATACCATTAAATGTTAATATAATATTATCTAAAGGACTATCTGCATCTGAAACTGTAGCATTAAAACTATAAATTGTACTGCTAGAGAATGTTGCGGGGTCAGCTGGGTATTCAGTTAGAGCTGTAACTGCAGGTGGCATTGTATCTACAAAGAAAGTCGTAGTTGTTGTGTTAATGTTGTTATCGCTATCGTTAGCCCATACCCGCCAGGTTGTCCAACCCTCTCCTGAATTTAATCCAACTACGTTATCACCACAAGTTACAGTAGTATTTGCCAATCCTCCATTTAATGAATACCAACAGGTGTTAAGATTTGTATCTGTAGCTGTATAGTTTAACTCAGTTACCGCTGCATCATAGCTTGAACCATTAACTGGGTAATCAATAGTTATTCCTGGATTTATATTATCACTAACGGTTAAAGTTTTAGTATCCATACTAATATTCTCAGTCCAATTCACACCACCAGTAGTATTTAAAACATAATAATAAGTTCCGTAAGATGGAGTCCAAGTTTCACCTGTAGCTTTTGAGACATTGTCTCTTGAAACTATATAAACTACATCTGCATCTCCACCTTGAGATTCAGTTAATCCAATTGTTACCTCTTGAGTTTCATTTATAGTCCAACCTAATGTTGAGGTTAAACTACCTTCCGGTATTGCTTTGTTAATCGTGTAGCTTCCAGATTCAGTATTATTTATACCACCAATACTATTGTTAGCGAACCAACTATAATTATACACTCCAACTGATAGATTAGCTATATTGGCATAGAAGTTACTGCTAATATTACTAGCTGTATAATTAGTCCCATTAAAAGTTAATACTACATCATCTATACTACCTATGTCTGTAACAGTAGTATTAAACTGATAGATTGTTGATTGTGAGAATGTTGCTGGGTCAGCTGGGTATTCTGTTAATGATGCAACATCTGGTGAGTATACAACGCTTGAAGATGTTAAATTAACTTTAGTTGTATTTACAGTTCCATCTCCAGCCCAAACTTGTGCTATTAATATATCTCCTCCGCTGAAATTTCCACTATCTAATGTTCCTATTAATGAGGTAGTACCATTGGTTACAACCTGAGACTGCTCTGCACCTGCAGCTGTACCGTTAACATAGAACTGGACATAACCAGTTAATGTATCTGCGATATCTGTATCTTCAATTGTTAGGTTCACTAGATAATCTGTATTGGTATGAACTATATCTGGCTTTGTTGCGTTTGCTGTTATGTTTGGGGGGTTGTTTGCTTCAAACGGATAAGCAAAACCATCTCCATCTGCCCAGAGATTTTCCACTTCTGTTGAGTTTAATACTCTTGACCATATTCCTATTTCATCAAGTTTACCCTCTAATAAATCTGAAGTATGCCATCCAGAACTTACGGCAAATTGTAAATTAGCTGAAGATGAACTTATTGTTGTAGAACCGGAACCCGTTGCCACACCATTTATATAAAAAACAATAGAACCACTATCCGCAGTTACGACTAAATGATTCCACGAATTTTCTATTAAAACACTGGTAGAATTAGAAAGAACATTAGCTCCTCCTGTACCAAAAAATCGCACCGTTCCATTATCATCATTTACCAACGTAAGTTCATATCCAACTGCAGCGACTGGAGGTCTATTGGATAAAATTCTATCGTATTTAGTTTTAAATGTAGGATTTATCCACAAAGAAAAAGTGAAATCTGAAGAAGTGATAAAGTTAAAATCACTTGCCTCGTTAGTATCTAGATAATCCCCATAGTCTTCGCCATTAAAATCATAAGCCTTACCAATTTTTCCGGCTACATTAATAGTTGCACCATAATTAGTACCATCGTTAGAACCATGAGCATCATTAACAGTTGTTCCAGAAGCCTCATCTAACTTATAATAAGAAATTAAATCAGTAACCAAATAACTAGCCCATTCATAAATATTAAAACCTTCGATAGTCGGAATAAATTCTACATACTCACCAGAAATAGTATCAGTGAACAATCCAATAATAATATTCTTATGTGGCAACTCCTTCACTTTGCTAAATTCAATCCATTCTTTACCTATATAACTATGGCATTCCTCTGCATTTGCATTTTTCAAAGTTTTCTTATCTGCTTTTGCAGCATCATAACAATCTGTAACTTCAGTCTCAACTAAATATTTCCAAGTATAATCTTTATCTTTTATTTTATAATTATCTTTAAGATCATAGTAATCTATTTTCTCAGGGAACTTAACTTTATTATCCCAATCTACTAATAACCATTCAGCAACCATAACACTCTCTCCAGACTGAACCTCATTGTTGTATGGTGTTAATAATTCCATATCTAATAATATCTTATCATCAGAAAAAGTCAACTTCTTGCTATCTGTGACATATGTCTTAGTAATTCCATCATATGTATTTGTATTATCATTTTTTCTAATAGAATCAATATATCCTTTGTCTTTAATTTTACTCAATGTATCTCTCATATCAAATTCATAGATATCAGAATTATCCCCAATATGAAGTTTAAATCTATCCTCATTAGAATAATCATAAATTATAATTCTATCATCTCCAATTGTGTATCTGTCATCTGACATTCCATCTATCCATACATTATCTTCGTTTGTGGAATATTCAATTATTAAATTATTGTTATTAATATAAGAGTTTATGTTAGAATCAATATTGATATCATCTTCCATCTGAATACAACTTACTTCTTCTGTGTTAAAATTACTGTATAGAAAAAATACAGATGCTATTACGATAATAGCTCCTATACTTAAAGTTAATAATTTGCTCTTATTCGTACTCGATCGTACGTGCTCATTTCGTTCACCTTCCATTTAATAGTAACTCTGATAACTGAGACTGATTCATTGTATCATTATAAAATTTAATTGTATCTATACTTCCCTCAAAAAATCCTGATTCATTAATACCAAAATACCATCCAGTAGCATTCTTCTTAAATGGATTTATAGTTAAGTTGCCTACAGTGTTATTCCCTTCATAAATTAAATCAGATGAGTTAGTTATCATTATCCAATCACTACCTGAGGTGTTTGCCCAAAATACAACCGATACATAATCATAATCTGGGATAAATAGATAATCATCTATACCATCAAAGTCTAACCATGTACTATTTTTAGTTGTAACTACTGTTGATTTTATTCCATCACCTATTGGAGATAAAACTGTATTAGAACTAGTTGTTACTAAAAATGAATTTGTATCAGAATACTCATTCTCTGCCCTTGAGTTATCATACACATCTGGGATAATTCTAAATAATAATATAAATAATATTAACGCTATCATTGATACTATTATATAAAGAACTGCGTTGCCTTTTTTGTTTATTCTCATTCATTCACCTCAGGGTTTTTATAAATTGAATCTTCCATGCTATGACACCGAGGTTATGAAATTTATTAGTCCTCTGAAAAAATAGAATAATGCAAACATACCTATAGTCAGTGTCGCTAATCCTCCAACATAGCCAATACTAAATGTCATAAGAAAGATAAATACAATCATATAGTTCAGAAATGGCGACATCTTAGAAAGCATTCCTATTAAGAATAAGATTGCCGCTATACCTATTCCAGAAACAAGTATCCCACCGAATACATTCTCCACAAAGAGATAAAATAAATCAAATGCTGCTGCTACCATTAATCTGCATTCCTCCAGAATTTTAGCACAACATAAAGATATGATACCACCAGTGGAGCCGCAAGTATCAGCGCGATATATGAATTAGATTGTCCTAAAACTTCCCATTGACTATACCTAGTATATAATTCAGCAAAAGATATACCGAAACTAAAGAAAACTCCAGTTATACCGGCAAATATTAAGAAGTCAGATTTAGTCCAAAATGAACCTACAACTATCCCCACAACAGAGCTTAAGGCTAATGCATCTGTAATCAAATCCATTAGAGATAAACTCCCCCAATCTTGTGGATTTGTAATCATTGTCCAAAGACTAGACCCAGGTGGACTAGCTCCTACAAATATAACTATAGACAAATTAATAGCAACTATAAATAGTAACATTGGTAATAATTTTCCCATTTTATGTTTCCCTCGCAAATTTATTTAGTATATAACCAGCCGCGAATAAAGAAGTTATTAACGCAACAACATATTGATCCATCCAGGCATTTGTTCCTGTATAACTAATTCTTAAAAATCCACCATATGATGCAAAGATTATTATGAAAGTCATAAACCCTATTGCTCCGCCTGCTGTAGAAAAGTCCCATCCTGTACTATAACTTATATATCCCATAACTATAGAAAGCATAAGAAAGAAGAAAACAATTCTAGAAAACTCTTGTCTATTGCTATCATTACCGAATTCATTCAACTCTCTCGCATATTTGAAGAATGAAACTAATGTTCCTCTGTTTGGGATATTTGTAGTCATAACACTCCAATATGCATCTGCATCAAGAATTATATATCCTTCTCCCATATCTACATAGTAAATAGCCCTTATACTTCTATTAGTACCAACAGGAATAGATAAAGATAAATTACCACCTTTAGAATCACACCCGATAGTAGAACCTAATGATACTGTATTATTATTGACTAGTTCCATCTTACACGAAACAATATTACTTAAATTTGCAGTAATGTTAAATAAGAATGTTTGTGTAGTATTAGGTAAAATAATCTTACCAAGGTCTGGATAGACTGTCCAGAATAATCCTTCAGTGCTCGAGTTATAAGTTGCAGCTGAAGCTCCAGAGCCCATTACAACGGTATATGTAGAAGATGATGGTCTAACTGTAACAGTGACAGTTGAATAACCAGACTTAGTAAATGTTAATTCATGGTCATAATCCGGATTTAACCATCCAGTAAAACCTCCAGCTGAATCTGTAACACCTTGTTCAACCAATGTCCATACACCTGCAAATTCTCTTTTAACGACTACCTCTACTCCTTCTATCCCATTTCCAACCGTATCCTGTACTTGATATACAGAATAAGTACCATCTGCCGATGCCAACATATAAAGAGTTGGTGTTGAAGTTGTATTAGTTAAGTCTCCAGATGTTGACCACCTTCTTTGTGGATACCCTGTATCTGAATATTGTAACTCTAACGAACTTGTTATAGTTTTATCTGACGGTAAAAAACAAAAACCATAGGATTCATTAGCATCAGTAGTTGAATATAATAGTGTCTTATTGATAGTAGCATCACCTGAAGATAAATAGTAAGTCCACGTTGATGTATCAATTGAAGCATTAGTTGCTATAGTTGTTTCTTCATCTTCAAATGTAAAGTTTATATAAGGAGCAGTTAATGTTGTGTTACATAGGCCTAAGGCTATTCTTCCTGTAGACTGATTTATTTGAGGAGTGTCTATGTCTTCAGCCCCATAAGATATTGTCCAAAAAAATGTATTATTAATTGCAGTAGCTGTAGATATAGCCGGAACAATTATGTCCCTACTGAATACCATCTCAGAATTATTTCCAGTTTTAGTTGTATCATAATATATACCACCGGTAGGATATGTCCCACCGTAATATAGGCTGGCAGTTATAGATTGACTTCCATTTGCAGTTAAATTTATTCTGAATCCTTCTCGTGCAGTTTCATATGTTGTTAAGTTATATTTTTCTGAATTACCAAATATTTTATATGTCCAGCTACGAGTAAAGTTGGCTTCATTTGCTGCGCTGTCATTCGCATAAAATGTTACGTTTTTTTGATCAGTTAAAATAAATGATGCATTTAAGTCAGCACACGTTACTGTTGTATTTGTGTTGTTATAATTATACCAGCAACTTTCCAAACTGGTATCTGAAGATGTCCAGTTCAATGATATATTTTGTCCTGTATATGCATAATCAAAAGACGTTGTAGGATAAGTTATATTTATTATAGGAGTATTTGTATCTAAATATACTGTTCTATTCTCTGTCGCAAATCCACAATCCTCATCAGAATCACAAGCTTGGCAATTCCAATTAGTTGTTCCACTAATTGTTTGTGTAAATGAATTTGTATAATTCATTTGTAAAGTATTATAGTTTAATTCATATGTTTTGAATGTAGATGCAAATCCAGTAAATGAGCCACTATGACTATATGAAACTACTGTTTTTATCATTAATCCTTCAACATATTTATCTAAGACTACACTTCTGTTTACAAGAAGAGATGGGACAGCAGTATTATTTGTTGCTTCAACAGCCCATTCTGTTCCATTATAAGATTCTAATGTTATAACAATTGAACTTGTATCCATACTTCCAAGTCCCCAAGCAAATTGAGATTTATAATTTACAGTTCCAACTTTTCTGATACCAAATATTTGTCCTAATTCATTATCATGATTGTCAGTAGTACCTGAACTCCAAATTAATTTAGCAGCATAAGTATCATAATCTTCATCAAAAGCATTAGAAGTATTTACATTGCTATCTGGATTATATAATGTTTTTGATATACTTTGTGTATCTCTAATCCCCCATGTTCCAGTGCTATCATCGAATAAACTTATATTGGTTAATTCTGCGCCTCCAGTAATATTTGCTGAACAATTAAAAGTACTCTCAAGAGTATGTAATGTATAATTATCAGAAGGATTAATCAAAATAACTTCTCCATCATCACCCAAAGAGATATTTCCCCACGTCGCCCATTCATTCAGAGTTTCACCATTAGTTTTAATAACCCAATCAACAGTTCTAGATGGTTTCTTTTCTGCATTTAATTTAACCTTGTAGTTACCAGCAGGCATCTCTGTTCCTAGGGAATAAGTTTCTCCGTCTGCTTCGTTACCTTGTAACGTGGAATCATCAATAGATGATACATAAAATTGATAACTTCTAACGTCCTGCTTAATCTGAGACCCATCATCTTTAATGGTATAGAAATCTACATCATCAATTAGAACTGAATCTTCGGATAAATAAATTTGCATAGTAGAAGAACAATCTATCCCACAAACATCATCGTGTTGTGTTATTGCCCCACGGAATAATGTCTTACCCCAACCAAACATATTCTTAATCTCAATAGGCTTGTAAGTTTCCCAAATAGGATTGTATTCTATGTTCTTATTACCTATAGAAAAAGATTCTCCGCTATTTATATTTTTAGAATTCTGAGAGTTATCTATATTCATAGCTGAAGCTATCGGTACAGCTGCAGCTATAATAAACAACATTAATACAATTA
>Ga0222628_1001013_pt1 | contig 10086 bp, 6 predicted proteins | sample AntAcemetageno95_FD_179860 | JGI IMG/M metagenome (GOLD analysis project Ga0222628, IMG submission 179860) | Saline water microbial communities from Ace Lake, Antarctica - #95 | ecosystem: Environmental > Aquatic > Non-marine Saline and Alkaline > Saline | place: Antarctica: Ace Lake | collected... | reverse complement strand
AAGATCAACGTGCCTGTTATCACTATCGAGTTTAAAGAAGTTGAGAACAATGAAGCGAAGGTAATTGCTATTTTTGCCAAATGGGCTCGGGGAATGATGGCGGACCATATTATCCGCAATCAAATCACTGACCCTACTGAGCTACAGAATTTTAATGAATCTGGCTATAAATATTCAGAAAGTGCTTCCAGTGAAGATAATTGGGTATTTTTACGACCCAGACCTGAATAAAGCCTGGTTTACTTATTAGAGAGAGGTAAAACGATCGTGAAGGTGGTTCCCTGATCGACCGTGCTCTTAACAGAAATACTCCCCTGGTGGTCATCCACGATACTTTTAACGATGGCCAGTCCTAAGCCTGTCCCGCCCTGTTTATGGTGTGAAAAGAATTCATCGAACACTTTTTCGACCACATCCTGCTCCATACCATGACCGTTATCTGATATCTGGATGATCAATTGGTTTTGTTCAAGATGAGAGTTGATTTGAATCAGCCCCCCCTCACCCATAGCCTCCATGGCATTCTTGGAAAGGTTTTCAAACACCCTTCCAAATCTAACGAGATCCAGATCCAGGGTTGCCTCTCCTTTGAGGTTCATCTCCAACTTCATTTTCTGCTGAACCAGATTGAACTGGATGGTCGTCAAGATTGAGTTAAAGCAAGCAGGATAGCTCACTGATGCCAGGTTCAAAGATGACCCTCCTTTGGCGAAGGAGAGTAGCTCTTGAGCCAAGGTGTTGAATTGGGAGACCTGTTGGCTGATCACATCAGTATATTTAATGACGTCTGCACGAGGCATTTCTTTCAAACCGATCAACTGAGCGAACCCAGCGATCGTGGTCATGGGGTTCTTAAGATCATGGAGAATCGTGGAAGCCATGCGGCCAATGATTGAGAGACGCTCATTCTTAAGCATTGCCTGCCGCGTTTCCTGGAGTTCGATGATCGTCTTTTGTAGCTCAATATTCTTCTCTTCCAGGGTGCCGATAAGTGTCACATCAGTCCGGCGCAAGTAGTTGGAAATACTCTTGGCAACCTCCAGTGTAAACTGAGGAAATTGATTCACCAGCCCCAGGAAGCCTTCTTTTTGGACCACCAGCACTTCACTGTCCTCTTGGGCAATGATGCCAGCACTTCGGGGTTTATCTTCCACCAGGGCCATTTCACCAAAGAGTTCTCCAGATCGCTCAATGGTATTGAGAATCTCAGCCTCCCCACCTTGAATGCTCTTGATTACTTGTAGTTTTCCTTTGATCAGGATATAGAACTGGGTCGCAATGGCTGCTTCATTGATCAGCGTTTCACCTGCTGAAAAATGTTGGCGCTCCATTAGATCAGTGATCTTGGCCAGCTCATCGGTTGAAATGCTCGCCAGGGGTTCCAGGCTTTTTAAAAGATCAATAGTTGGAGGGGTAAGTGTCTGCATCGTGCAAGCCTTAGTTGAGATTTATAACCCTACCGAATGGTCTCGAAAGGAATTGGAAGTTGATGTTTAGACTTTGGTAACAGGTTGTATCCCACAGCTGGTAGATCAATGATGAACTTTGTGCCAACACCGAGCTCGCTTTCAATGGATATGATGCCATCATGTTCATCAACAATTCGTTTTACAATGGCCAGTCCCAACCCAGTCCCTTTGCGTTTTCCATGTGTGTAAAATTCTTTGAACGCATTCTCTCGCACTTCATCAGACATCCCAGGTCCGTTGTCCTCAATCACAATGCGGACGCCAGTTTCCACTTCGAGACTACTGATGGTGAATTTACCAGTTTCATCCAATAGATCGAGCGCATTGCTGGCAATGTTCTCAAGCACCCTAAAAAACCGACCCGTATCGATGCGAACCTCACCTTCAAAATTTAGGTCGCGAGAAAAGCTAACATCCTGCTCTTCAAACTTTAGGATCAATGAATCGCAGCATTCAGTGAGATATCCAGCCATCTGTACAGAACGCAGTCGCATCTGTTCACCACCTTGGGCAAAGGAGAGGAGGTCCTGAGTCATCGTGGTAAACTGAATGACCTGCTTGGCTATGATATCAGCATATTTAGCGAGTTGCTCACTACTGTGTTTTTTCATTTTGATCAACTGGGCATATCCACCGATAGTGGACATGGGGTTCTTCATATCGTGAAGAATCGTAGAAGCCATCCTGCCAATGAGTGACAATCTCTCTTTACCGATCAACTCTTCTTGAGTTTCCTGTAAGAGATAATTCATGTGCCTGAGTTCTTCATTTTCCTTTTTAAGCTTGTTGATCAACCGGTCATCTGTTTCACGCAGAAATTGAGAAACATTCTTCGCGACAGCGAGAGTAAAAGTTGGGATTGTTTGGACCAGGTCTAAGAAGTCTTCCTTCGAGACCGTGATGATCTCACAGGTCGTGTCTGCGATCATGCCAGCACTGCGTGGTTTATTCTCGAGCAGTGCCATTTCACCAAACATGCCGCCAACTTCATCATAAAAGCCCAGCAGCTCAGAGGCAGAATCACTCACCGCTTTCTCGATTCTCACTTTACCAGACGTGAGGATAAAAATGTGATCACCCAGCGTGTTTTCATGGATGATAGACTCTTCAGGGGTATAATGCCGATATTCAATTTTACCGTAGATATTATCTAGTTCAGCATCAGGAATTTCTGAAAATATTTTCCAAGATTTTAATGATTCAATAGTTGGTTTATCTAACTGCTTCATAGGCTGGTTCAGGTCTCCAAGAAGTCAATCCATCCAATGTCTTTATAAACCACCCCCGAATTGGGCTATAAAAACTGCTCACCCCAAAAAAAAGAATTCTTCTATCTCACCTACATCCTGATACATGGAATAATGCGTGAGGTTCAAACTATAGTTGGGTTTTCCGAATTCCTTCTTTATTACGAAGTAAGCTAACCCTGATTAAGAATAATCAAACCCACAATCACATCCCGCCGAGGGGGAAACAATGATATTCACTTTAAATACTCGCCTTTCATTAAGAATATTATTTGATTGATAAATGATAATTATATATTTCCGCAAGTATTATTAGACCCGCAGGGGATGGTCTCTATGGGGACCACATTCTGACCTACAAAACAATTATGGGGGTGATAAATGAGTAAATCAATTCATTTTATGCTATCATTTCTTTTAGCCTTGACAGCCATGGGGCAAGCGACATTCAGCAAAGCTGCTGGAACCGATCAATGTGTAATCCTGCAATCGGGTGTTGCCAAAGCCTGGTGCCCGGTATGTGGTATGGATCTGAAAATGTTCTATAAAACCAATCACGCCCGATTACTGGAAAATGGTGTGTTTCACCAGTATTGTTCAATACGCTGCCTGGTCGTAAGCCTCGACAGTGCCGCTCCAGATCTTTCAAGAATTCAGGTTGTTGATGCCCATAATGAAATTCTTATTCCTGTCCAAAAAGCCCGTTATGTCATTGGGAGCGAAGTCCCGGGCACCATGTCTGGGGTTAGTAAGCTCGCTTTCAAATCCAAACGAGAGGCCAAAAGGTTTTCCCATGATCACATGGGTGATAAAACAGTTGATTTCCAGGCAGCTTACGAGCTGGCGAAGGCTCAATTGAAGCACGACAATAGGATGCTCACGAAAAAGCGTGAATCGATGATTTACCCCAAGGGGAAGATGCTATACAATAAATTGGAGGTGTCAGATCTCACCTTCGAACCTGATGCATCCATCACCGAAATTAAAGGAACCCTTTTGTCCAGGCCAAATCTTTCGGGATTGGATCAAAAACAGCTTCAAGTTTTGGGCCTATACATCAAAGATGTGATCCTTACAACCTCTGAAGTCACCACTGCAGGACCAAAAATGGATATTCCCCGCTCTGCAAAATGCCCGGTTTGTGGAATGTTTGTTTACAAATACCCTCAGTGGGCGGCAAGTCTTCACCCAGATGGGGATCCAACGCCGCTATTCTTTGATGGAGTTAAGGACATGATGAAGTTTTATCTAGACCCGCTTAACTCAAAGCTATCCAAGTCGTCTCAGATTCAGGTTACGGACTACTATAGTCAATCCACAATACCTGGAGAGCAGGCATTCTATGTAGTCGGTGGTGATATCCTGGGTCCTATGGGGAAGGAATTGATTCCCTTTAAACAAAAGGATGAAGCAGAAAGTTTTCTAAAGGACCATGAGGCGACAACTCTCCTCACATTCCAGGATATAACCCCTGAAATACTTAAAGCTTTAGCTGAATAAATTCGTCCGTGGCTGTATCAATGAAGCGATCATCAGGTATTATGTTGATCCTATTAGGACTTGTCTCCTGTCTGGCAATTGGCCAATCATTCTATCTGGCAAATCTGGATCACTCTGAAACCATCGCATCAAAAAAAGCCGCCGTTCATATCACCGGGCTCCCCAATGTATATCTGGGATTCCAGAGCACCTGGTTAAGACACTCCGGATTAACAACTGTGGGTCAGATATTCCCAGATGATGGGACCCTACTTAGTCCATATCAAGGGTCCTTCGTTATAAGTATCCAGGGCTCAAAGTCTCCATGAACCTAAAGTTATTAAATTTTGCCCTGGGAAGTATTCGTAGGCATCTATGGCAAAGGCTTTTGGTCTATACAATTTTCACCACCTTGGTGTTTCTACTCATTTCAATTTTTAGTATCTCTGGAGCACTCCAAGCAGAACAATTATTAACCCTGGATGACTTACCAGAACTTACTGTCCAAAAAATGCGCGCTGGTCGCCAAGTTGACATTCCCATTGATCGGAGTTATGAGATAGAAACAATCCCCGGTGTAGCTCAGGCCTACCCCAGAGTCTGGGGATATTATAGTCCTGGTTCAAGCACTGCTAATCTCACATTGGTGGGTGTGGATTTCGCGTTGGCCTCATACAAGCATAGTTTTAATGATGCCATTCTTTTAATCAGACCGGATATTGATTCACTGGGCCAAGATTTCTATCTCGCCGGACAAGGAGCCCACGATTTGCTCAAGGAGTATGGCTATGGAGAGTTGTTCAGTTTGTATTCAGCTGACGGGGAACGCATTGCGCTGAACTTCGCTGGTACCTTCTCCACACGATCAAGTTTTGAGTCCCATGATGTCATCTTGACACCGGAGGAAAACCTAAGGAAGCTTTTTAAATTCAACCCCTATTTGGCCACCGACATTACTGTTCGGGTACCAAATCAGGAGGAAATTGAAACGGTCAAACGAAAGATCCAATATTTGTATCCAGATTGTCGGATTATTAGTCGTCCTGATCTAGAGGCGGCCTATCACAATCTGTTTGATTACAGAGCAGGGGTATTTCTCGCGCTGATGATTTCTGCCTTCATGTCCTTTTTTACTCTTATTCTAGACAAAGGCAGTGGGATTTCCTTGGATGAACAGCAAGAGATTGGGATCATGAAGGCCGTTGGCTGGAGTATTCATAATGTTTTAAGCATAAAACTATTTGAGAGTATGTACATTGCACTTTTTGCTTATATGTCGGGACTCACACTGAGTTACTTTTTCGTCTTTGTATTAGATGCCCCCGTCCTACGAATGCTTTTCACAGGAGCATCTGTTTTAAAACCAGAATTTCAACTCATACCGTATATCGATCTCCAGCTGCTTATGATTACTTTTCTAGCTATTGTCCCAATCTACGTTTTTGCGAGTATTATCCCAGCCTGGCGCTCTGCTATCATTGATGCTGATGAGGTCATGAGATGATTCAGCTACAGAAAGTCTCCCTTGAATACTCATCTTCGGGCAAGCAGCAGACAAAGGTAATTGATGAAATCACTCTTCATATACCGGCCCATCAGTTTGTGCTCATCACAGGCAGAAGTGGGAGTGGCAAAAGTAGTCTCCTTTCAACCATGGCCGGCATTAGAAGACCCACCAGCGGCGACGTGATTGTCAATAGCCGATCCATCTCAAAATTGCCTGACACCTTTGCAGCAGAAATGCGAAGGGAAAGCATTGGCTTCATTTTTCAAAAATACCATCTCGTTCCAGATCTCACCGTCCTTGAGAACACAACTTTACCTCTACTACCTTCTTCCCTATCACAGAGGGAGGTTGACAGACGTGGAACCGAAGTTCTTAGTCGCTTTGAGATGGAGGAGTTCTGCTCACGATCCGTTGACAGTCTATCTGGAGGTGAGCAACAGCGGGTAGCCATTGCCAGAGCTTTGGTGAATAGACCCAAGGTCCTGCTTGCCGATGAACCGACGGCAAATCTAGATGAGACTCTATTTGACGAGTTTATTGGCCTCCTGAGACAATTAAAGACCAGTGGAATCACCCTGATTATGGCCAGTCACGATCCTCGATTTTCAGGGAATACTCTCTTTGATCTCCATTACAAAATGGAGCAGGGAAAACTCATAAAGCTATGACCTTCTCACCTGAAGTAGTCACCCTGTTTCTCTTGGATACCTTGCTATTCATTTTTGCCACAGTGGTTGTATTTCTTGCCTATAAATTGTCTCTCAATTTTGACCATCGGAGTACCTCTTCCCGGCAGTATGGCATGGAACGCACGACCTACCTGGCATCAACAATTATACAAGCAATCATGCTCATGAAACTGATCAGTTTTCCACTCATGATATATACTCTGGATAATCTCTCCATTTCCCTGTCAGGTGCCATGTGCGCAGTGGGGACTCTCTCTGGGTCAACTTATGGCTGGTCGAGTTTACTCATTCGTTCACTTAGTCTGTACTTTTATGGACTCTGGCTAGTTTTACACTATCATGATATTAAAACTATTAACTATAAATATTCTGTTCCGAAATATAAACTTTACATCCTTATATATATTCTACTTACAGTAGAATTACTCATGCATGGTTTGTTCTGGTTTGATCTAGACCTAAACGCTGTTGTCAGCTGCTGTGGTACAATCTTTAGTGAGGCATCATCAACGGTCAGTGGTCGGTTACTGATTGTCCCTACTGCCTATATCCTTATTAGCTTTTATCTAGCCTATCTTGTTACACTTTTCACTGCAGCGATAAAGCACAAATTCTTATCTACGGTGGCCAATATTCTATTTGTCCTCATTGCAGTTTGGATGATTGTCTCTTTCCTCAGTCCCTATGTGTACCAGTTGCCGACCCACCAATGTCCATTCTGCCTTTTCCAGAGAGAGTACTACTATATGGGCTATCTTTTGTACCCACTGCTACTATTGGGTTCCTTTTTTGGGATCGCGCCTTGGGTTCTCTTGGTCGCTTTCAAGCTTGAGCTTGACACCTTAAAGATCTCTGCCTGGTTCAATGGCGCTTTTGTTGCTCTCTCAATAGCTTATCCCTTGGTCTATTTTGCCATAAACAGAGTATGGCTGTAGTGCTTTTCCCAATAGAAGAAGCCCCCTCAGGGTTTCCCAAGGAGGCTTCTTTTATGGTTTGCTATGTACTGTAAAAGCGCTGTGATCTAGCGAGCAGCGGCCTGTGCAGCAGCCAATCTAGCGATGGGCACACGGAAAGGTGAACAACTTACATAGTCGAGACCTACTCGGTGGCAGAACTCAACAGAACTGGGTTCACCACCATGTTCTCCACAAATTCCAAGTTTGATGTCAGGTCTGGTTTGTCTACCCAACTTGCATGCCATTTCCACCAGTTGTCCAACACCTTCCTGATCAAGCACTTCGAAAGGATCATTCTTTAACAATCCTTTTTCTAGGTAAACAGGTAGGAATTTTCCAGCATCATCACGTGAATAACCAAAGGTCATCTGGGTCAGATCATTGGTTCCGAACGAGAAGAACTCTGCACTTGTGGCAATCTTGTCAGCTGTTAATGCTGCACGTGGAATCTCGATCATGGTTCCAACCAGGTGATCTACTGAATCGCCAACTTCTGCGAATAGTTCCTTGATGGTATCACGAACGATCTTCTCTTGGAGCTCCATCTCAGCCAGGGTTCCTGTCAAAGGGATCATGATCTCTGGCTTGGCAACGATACCTCTGGCCTTTAAGGCTAAGGCAGCACCCATGATGGCTCTGGTCTGCATGACCGTGATCTCTGGGTAGGTATTCCCCAGACGACAGCCTCTGTGACCCAGCATGGGATTAAACTCAGCAAGATCATCTACTTTTTCTGAGATTACCTTAATATCAACTCCCATGACATCAGCCATTTCCTGCTGACCTTTTTCATCATGAGGAACGAACTCGTGTAATGGTGGATCCAGAAGACGAACGGTTACTGGAAGATCCTGCATGGCTTCAAAAATGCCTTCGAAATCCTTCTGCTGGATTGGCAGGAGTCTTTCAAGAGCAGCTTCACGACCAGCCTGGTCTTCAGCCAAAATCATCTCGCGCATGGCAACAATCTTATCACCTTCGAAAAACATATGCTCGGTCCGACAGAGACCGATACCCTTGGCACCAAATTCTCTCCCGATCTTGCTTTCACGAGGTGTGTCTGCGTTGGTGCGGACATACATTCTGGTGAATTTATTGGTTAACTCCATGAGCTTACCAAAATCGCCACTCACCTCAGGATCAATGGTTTTGATCTTGTCTTCGTAAATCTCACCCGTGGATCCATTCAAGGACACCCAGTCACCTTCCTTGAATAAATCGCCGGCGACTTTGAGGGTTCTGGCTTTGTAATCAATTTTAATCTCACCGGCACCAGAGACGCAACATTTTCCCATACCGCGAGCCACTACAGCTGCGTGAGAAGTCATTCCACCTCTAGCGGTAAGGATACCGTTGGCAATATTCATACCTTCCAGGTCTTCAGGTGAAGTCTCGATCCTGGCTAGAATGGAGTTTTTATATTTATTTGCTTCGTCAGCGTGGAAAACAAGTTGTCCAGTGGCAGCCCCTGGCGATGCAGGCAGCCCCTTGGTCAGAACCCGCGCTGAAGCCATGGCTTCTTTATCAAAAACAGGGTGGAGTAATTCGTCCAGTTTGTTGGGCTCGACACGCATGAGAGCTTCTTTCTCATCGATCTCACCCGCAGCCAACATTTCCATGGCGATCCTTACCATGGCAAAGCCAGTTCTTTTTCCTCCACGTGTCTGGAGCATCCAAAGCTTGCCATCTTGCATGGTGAACTCAATATCCTGCATATCTTTGTAGTGATCTTCAAGTCGCTGTTCGATAGCATGTAACTCAGTATAGATCTCGGGCATCAATTCTTCCAGCGAAGGAAAATCTTTTACGCGATCTGCTTCAGAGACGCCTGCCAGAACGGCCCAACGTTCGGAACCGATCTTGGTGATCTGTTGAGGGGTACGAACACCAGCTACCACATCTTCACCCTGTGCATTGATCAGGTATTCCCCATTGAAAATATCTTCACCTGTTCCAGCATCACGGGTGAAAGCAACGCCTGTACCTGAATTGTCGCCCATATTACCAAACACCATGGCCTGGACGTTTACGGCGGTTCCCCAGTCACCAGGAATCTTGTTCAACATACGATAATAGACTGCTCGAGGTGTTTCCCATGAATCAAATACTGCCATGACTGAGCCCCAGAGTTGATCCCAGGGATTGTCTGGAAAGCTGTGACCAGTCTTTTTGGTGACCGCAGCCTTAAATTTAACAACCAACGTCTTTAGATCTTCAACTGTGAATTCTGTATCTAGTTCATAACCCTGGGCTTCTTTCAAAGCTTCCATGATCTCTTCAAACGGGTCGATGTCTTCTTTTGATTCTGGTTTCATGCCCAGTACTACATCGCCATACATCTGGACGAAACGGCGGTAGGAATCCCAGGCAAATCTATCGTTACCCGATTTCTTGGCCAGTGCTTCTACAGCAGCATCATTGAGTCCAAGATTCAGAACTGTATCCATCATACCTGGCATGGAAACCCGGGCACCTGATCGTACGGAAAGCAGAAGCGGGTTCACAGGGTCACAAAACACAGCGCCCATGACCTCTTCAACATTTTTTACAGCTTGCTCAACTTCAGCCTTGATCAGAGCAACGGTCTCGTCTCGCCCTACCTGGTTATATTCTGTACAAACTTCTGTTGTGATGGTAAATCCAGCGGGGACGGGAATTCCCAGACCGCTCATTTCAGCCAGATTGGCTCCTTTACCACCGAGCAGGTTTTTCTGGCTGGCGTCGCCTTCGGCCTTGCCA
>Ga0222628_1001010_pt1 | contig 10104 bp, 15 predicted proteins | sample AntAcemetageno95_FD_179860 | JGI IMG/M metagenome (GOLD analysis project Ga0222628, IMG submission 179860) | Saline water microbial communities from Ace Lake, Antarctica - #95 | ecosystem: Environmental > Aquatic > Non-marine Saline and Alkaline > Saline | place: Antarctica: Ace Lake | collected... | reverse complement strand
CTCATGTAAGAAAATGGTTTAAAGACCATAACATCAGAGTTCAAGACAAAACTTATCGTGCTGTGAATGATGCACTTATCGAAATCTTAGAGAAATCTATAATTAGAACTAAATTGAGTAAGCGGAAAACAGTTTCTCCGCAACATATATGATGGAATTTGAAAACGATTTTTTATTATGCGGTGGGGATATTAGGATTAAAATTGCTAAGTATTTCGGAGCGGATGTAGATTCTGCAACTATATGGCCTGTTGATTATAAGAAGTGGTGTGAGTTGAATGATGCTGTTGATGGATTTTGGGATAAAGTTGAAGAGGTGAAGAATCATGGTTAATATTTTATCATTGTTTGATGGTGATGTTTTGATTGAGAAGTCTGATGGTAATTTCAAAACAACATGTCCTAGTTGTGGTGAGGATTCTGTTGGGTATGGTGGATTGGTTTTATTCCCAGAAACTAATACCTCTTATTGTCATGCTTCTGGTAAGTGGTTTGACTATGAAGAAACATTCGCATTAGTAAAAGGTATTATTTCATGTAATGAAGGGCGGTCTAAACATGAGTAAAGGGTTTTTAACAAAGGATCAGAAAGGGGAGGTTATGGAATTGATGGATGACGAAGGAGTTGAAAAACCTAGAGAGGTTGTCTATACTAAGAATATTGATTCAGAGGAGATTGGTGAGTATGATGATATTGGTTCTAGTAAATCCGGTTTGGGTTTTGATCCTTTGATTGAAATGATTAAAGACACTAGACATTTAAAAGGATTTGATATTTTTAATAAGGATTTGGGTTTAGATGGTGATTCTTATGATTCAGTTAAGAAAGCACTATATTATTTTCATCACTCTATCAAACAAGACACAAGAGGTTATGATATAAACAAGAAGGTAAGAATTGATAATAGATCTCATCTTCTTGCTGTTACTGCTCCTGGAATGGGAAAGACTACTATAAAAAATCAAATTAAAAGAGTTATGCGAGATGAGGAAGAACTTGATGGTGTTATAGAAGTTACTGGTTTGTCTCATCCAGAGCAGTTAGTTGGTAAAGTTGTTTACAAAGGTAAGGGAGATAATAAGGAACGAGTTGAAAAAATTGGTATATGTGGTTATAAGGTTGTGTTAAATGATGAATCACAAGGTATGTTAAATGAGATAAATGAAGTATATGCCAAAGCTCAGAGGATTAAGAGAATAGCACAAGACACTATGGGGGATAACGAGATAAGTAAGAAGTTAGTAGCTGATGATCCTAAAGATGTTCTTTCTTATTACAGCCCATCAAGATTCTGTGATTTTGCTCATCCTGATAAATTGTTAAGTCCTTTCTTTGATACAGGAAGTTTCAGAAGGCCAATGGCTTTCAATATAAACCATGAGGCAGAAATAGATTTAGATTATATAACAGATTTTAATTTTGAAAAACAAGATAAAGATTATATCTCATGGATAGATTATCTTAATAGAATATATAATAAAAAACATAACTACACACAATTTGATGATAGGACTTTAAGAATCATATCTCATTTTCATAAATGTTTATTGTATTATCTTCTTAAACATAAAAATCCTAATGCTTTTCGATACGCTCTCCAATCTAAATATGCTATAAGGGGGATGTTGTGTAAATATGTTTTTATCCTAGCAATAGCAAAGAATGAGAAAACACCATCTTTAGATACTGTGTTGTCGGCTTGTTCTGATACTGTATTGTTTATCCTTGAGAGTATTAAAACTTATAACGACTTAGGGGATATGGGAACGTCTGCTAGTGTTTGGGGTGGTTGTTGTGAGGAAGACGCACAAGCTCTTGAGCATTTATTGAGGAATAATTGTTTAACTAAAGAAACTTCTTCTATTAGTATAAAGAAGTTTATCTCACTCCTAGCTCATTTCTATGGTTGTAAGCCTACACAATCAAGAGGATATTATTATAGATTGAAAAAAGATGGTTTTATTCAGTCTTCACAGGTGGGTAATTATGATTCTAAAGTATGGCTTACATTTCTACCAACAGAGGTTAAGCTTGTTCAAAAAGAGTTTAATCCTTTAGATTTTTGGGAAAAAGAGTTTCAGGGTGTCGGCAACAATATGGCTGATTTTACACCCTGCAAACACTTCTTCAGCGACGGTAAACCAAACACTAAGAGTGCAGGGTTCACAGGGTTCGGGGTTTTGACCTGTCTATCAGTTAAATATATGCAATGCGTAGAAGTTTATGGAGATAAAAATAAAAATAATATATATAGGGACAACATACCCCAATTCCTAGAACCCTGCGAACCCTCACAAAAACCCAAACCAACAGCGACGATAAAACATAAATCTCAGGGTGTAAAAACACCCCAAAAGTCCCCGACACCCTCAAAACTAAATAAGGATGATAGAGAAACACAATTCAACAAAGCAAAAGAATGTAAAAACATAGAACCAAAATGCACAAAGAAAGAAATATTAAAATACTATAAGAAGAATTCAAACGCTAGTATAGATGAAATGTTCGATAAATTCGGTTCTGGATATATGAAGTTTAGGAATGAACTGAAAAAGGAGGGATTGATTTAATGGTAAGCGAGAATATAGGTGTGTTTGATATTGAGACAGATTCACCAAACCCAGAGAAAGCTAATCTAAAATTCTTCGGTTTTTATTCTTTCAAAGAAGATAAATATTATTGTTTGGATTACACAGAGAAGTCAAGAATTAAACAACTATTAGATTCTCATAAAATTTTAATAGGTTTTAATAATAAAGGATTTGACCAACCAGTTATAGAAGGATTCTTAGGAGAAAAGATATTCAAATATAAAATAATATTAGACTTATGGCAGATCTCCGCACCAAAAGGTAATGGAGAGTTTGGAGAATTTAATAAAAACAGATTACAAGGAATGGGTTATCACCTAGAAAATTATAAACTAAAAACAATCTGCGAAGCTTTAGAGTTAGATGAGTTTGGTAAAGGAGATATTGATTATAATATATTCAAAAAAGATAAGTGGACTAAGAAAGAAATTAAGGAGATAGAAAAATATACAATCCAGGATTTAATATTAACTAAAAAGATGTTTGGATGGTTTGATAAAATATTCTCTCCATTAAAAGATTTATTAAACATAACAGACCAAAAGAAACTAAAACATATTAACAGCACATTTGCAAGTTTGAGTTATTCTGTTATCTGTAACCAAGCCGGACTAATAGTTGAATGGGCTAAAGATGATGACAAACCAAAAGACTTCAAAAGATTCTCAGGAGGCCATCATATAAATCCTAGATGGAAATACGCAAAAGCAGATATTATAGAGATAGATTTTAGTTCGGCATATCCTCATGCTTTAATGATGGGGAATTTATTTTCTCCTTCAAACAAAGGATGGAAAGGAAATAATTATTTTGATATTGAAGGTTGTTATGATAATAAGAAATTCGGAGAGATTGAAACAGCATTAAATAAAATATTCCTAGAAAGATTGAAAGCAAAAAAAGCAGGAGACAAAGCAAAAAACTTATCTTACAAATTAGTTATTAATTCTCTTTATGGATTAACAGGTAATTGGAGATTTAAGACACTATACAATCCAACAACCGCAGGAGATTGCACCCACATAGTAAGAACATGGATGAAGAAACTAGCAAAACATTTAGAGATAAATGGTTATACCTGTTTATACGGATTCACAGATTCTATCTTTGTTAAAATCCCTGCGGAATCAAATAAAGAGGAATTAATGTTTATAGTAAATAAAGTAATGGATGAGTTTAAATCTAATATGCCTTTCCCTCTTGAAACCTTTGGTATGGATGTAGAGGAAGAATTAAAGATGATCCGATTCTTCGCTAAGAATTGTTATTTGTTTGTTACTAATGACAACAAGATAAAATACAAATCTACATTATTAAATAGAAACACACCACAAATAATTATGAATGTTTTTGAGAATTATATATCTCCTAAAATAATCAAAGAATTACATACAGACTTTACAGAAAAAGAAATAATCAAAGAGATTCGAACCCAAATCACAGCAGACTTAGAACTAGCCTCAACAAAATACAACACAAAAGAATTAAGTGAATACAATGTTAAAACCAGTTTGAATTATCAAATAACAGAAGCCTACGGATCGGGCAACCATCTTCTAATACCCAACTTAAAAGATATTGGAGTGGGTAAGAAACCACACACAAAGAAAAGAATGTCTGTTAGATATTGCACAATTGAAGAATTTAATAAAAATAAATTAACACATGAAGATGTTGATGTTTCAAGATTGATTAAACACCTAGACAAATTTATTAAAAAACCAAAGGAGGAACAAAATGCTAAGCTGTCTTAATCAATCATGTAATAAGAAAGTATCTTTGAGTTCTCGTCCTGGTGGTTACTGTTCCCAGTCTTGTTGGTGTGTTGGGGAGAAGTCTGATATGGATTTCAATAAACAAAAGTTCATACATAAGGAGTTAAACCTATGGTAAAAACAAAGTGTGAAATCTGGTCTAGAGTGGTAGGATATTTACGACCTGTGAAAAATTGGAACGAAGGCAAACTTTCAGAGTTCAATGATCGCCTTCACTTCTCACTCAAGAATAATAAGGGAGGTAAGAATTAATATGGAAGATAAAAAATTAAAAAAAGTCTATGAAAAGATTAATGACATAAGGATGATGATAGGTGGAACACTCTCAGCTGAAGGTGTCACACATGAAGATTTTGTAAAAGACTTAAATTATGTCAGTGAAGAATTAGACAAGATAGTAGATGATTACAACAAACAATAAATTATTCGCCCCATTATTTTCGGGGCTTTATATTCACCGCCCAACTTAACGGGCAAAAAAAAAAACGTGTTGGTTTACACGTAAAACTAACCGCCCAAAACAAAATGGTAAATAAAACCTACAACAAAATATGCAAGAAATGCAAGAAAGAAACACCTCATGTAATTTATATGGTTTCGAGAATGAAAGGAGTGAAACTTTCCTGTATCAGATGTGACACACATAAACCTAGGCATTTTAATCTCAAAATTTTGGAGGATTCAGAATGAAATATCATCCTAGAAAATCGATATGGATTAGGAGGTGTAAAGTCTGTAACCATGCTTTAGCAACCTGGAATAAAAGCGGATTATGTAATTCGTGCCATAAAGATATTTACAATGATAAAAGAAAAGAAAATACACTCGTAACTAAATTGGAGGAAAAAAACAATGGAAAATGAAAAATGTGAGTGCGTAGATTTGCCAGTTTCATTCTGCCAGAAGTGTGAAACTTTCTACGTAACGCAAGAGAATGGCGATAGGACAGAAATCGTTATCAAAAACAAGCTGGGGTAAAACCCAGTTTCCAATTAAAAATTAAAATGGAGGACAAAACAAAATGGAAAAAGAAATAGAAAACCCCAACAGCTCAGCCTTTAACGAGGCCGTGATGAAGATGGCTCGGTTGAATAAAATCCAGGATAAATGTAATGACCTAAGAGAAAACCATTATGCTTTATGCAAGAATGGTAAATTTGGTTTTCAAAATCATTACTTCAGCCTTGACAGTTTGTATTTAGAAATCTCTGCTAAAGTAACTGACAAAGAGAGAAAAAAGATAAAACCTATGTTAAAAGAATTGCGTGAGATTGTGATGGAGTTAAGGAAACATTTTAAGACTGGAACGTATGCTTATGAAAACAAATGTACATATTCCAAAGAGGTTGAAGAAATAAAAGATAAACTTTATGATAAGGTATATGATGTTGAAGAAGAACTCAGACTTTTAATGGATGTTCACGGATTTAGTACTTTAACTGCAGAGGATGAATTAGGAGACGGATATTAAAATGGTAAGATTGAGATATAACCACAAAGAAAAAGTATGGGATGAAATTCCAGAGGGTGAACCAAAGACTGATAGGGATATAGTTTTTAGTCGCCTCTGGAAGAAAACTTTAGATAGAGCAAAAAAAGATATAGCCCGAGATTTAGATGTGGCCATTTTATTCACGGGTGAGGTAGGAGCTGGAAAAAGCACGATGGCAAAAATCTCATGTAGGTATATGAGCAACGAAAGGTTTAATCCGCGAAAACATATGATTCGAAAAACGTCAGATATTAAGCCAGTAATCAAAGGAGCAAAAACTGGAGAGGACGCAGTTCTTTTTGATGAGATAATAAAAAGTGCAGCAGCCACAAGAACGATGGAGAAGGGAACAAAATATTTCAATGAGGTCATGGATGTCTGCCGACAAAAAAGATTATTCCTAGCCCTATGTGCACCAAACTTTCACCGACTAGGTTCTCAGATTGCCATAGACCGAACAAAATGTTTAGCCAGAATTTATATAAATAACAAGACAGGGCAACGAGGATATTACGCTTATTACGGTCCTAAGAAAAAAGAACAATTATATAGATTTGCTAAATCAAATCATGGAAGTATGCGAGGTTGTCGCCCAAAATATCGTGGAACTTTTGGTGACGATCTATTGAATCGAGAAGTCTATATTGAAATGAAAGACGAAACATTGAATGATACACTAGATAGTTTTGATAAGGATAAACCAAAGGCTCCCAACCCAGCAGAGATTATACAAAAGTTTAAGATAGACCTGGTAAGGAAGCATATGAATAAGCCTGTTAGTGAGGTTGCTCTAATGCTTGATGTGTCCAACCGAACTATTATTCGTATGAGAAACGTAGTGAAGGATGAGTTGACACAAGAAAATGAGATTTCCAATAATGAAAAACAACTAAATAAGGTGTCAAGCGACATCTCGAACTAATTATATATTATTACTTAAAAAAAATGGATATTCCCACACCCTCCCCATTGAAAGAGAACAAGCTAGGAGATGAGAACGAAGATACATCACCACAAGAAGAGGACACAACAGAGGATAATGAAGATGGTATACCTCACGCTCAGGAGTTTGTTGAACTAGCTTACAAAGATTTTAGTTTTAAAATGGGGAGTTGTGTTTATAATTCTGGGCAGCTCGGAGACATGGCTTTTAAAATGTTTAATCTAATAACTAAACCAGAGGTGAAGAATGAACCAAATAATTCTACAAGTTATCTTCAATAAGTTATGGTTTATCAGATTGTTGAGGTTTATCTTTATGGTAAAAGATAAAGATAGTTCTAAACAGACAGATAAAACTCTTCACAAAATAGGCATAATACGAAATAGGTGTTTATCTTTAAGAGTAAATTCAAAAGAAAACAACAAAATAAATTCACAAAAACAACAAAACAATAGTAAAAAACTTAAAAAGGAGGTATTAAAAAATGAACTCATTTGATTTAGGTGGTTATTTAGTCCCAGTAGTTATTCTCCTTATAGGGATATATTTCGGTTATAGCAGTTATAAGAAGAAGAAAAACGACCCCTCACAGCCTCGCTGAGCGAAGATAAATGGATAGTTGAATAAAGGCTTACGAAGATTAGCCTTTAATTAAATAATAAAATGAAAAATAAAACATTACCCAGTATAAGAATATCTGAACAGACACGATCTAATATAGACAGAGCAGTAGAAAAGTATAACGAAACTTCGTTACAAGAAATAACTACACAAGAATTTAGACGGATAGCTTATGAATTATTAAGCCAGATGATTTTAACAGGTCAAAAAATACCTCTTAAAATTACTGCGAAATAAAAAGGAGTGGGGACAATGTCCCTCAACCGTTTATGGATTAAACAGAGAGAAAGAGTTTGAGTTGTTTATGTTTTTAATAGTATCATCATTATTACACTAACTGCAATCATTCCAAATATAAATACTGGTGATAACGAAAAGAACCCGATTACATTTACAAATATTACTGCCACATTTATAACTACTACCCCAGCAACTGGATTCCACATCATTGAGAATCCAGCAGTAAGTACAATTAACATCCCTAAAAACAATCCATCGTTACCAAATATATCTCTCGCACTCGTTATTATAAGTTGTATTATGTTTTGAGATTCTCCATTCACATCAGCAAAAACAGTAAACGTTCCGCTATAACCACTTAGGTCACAAATTAACGTAGCGGATGATTCAGTTGAGTTTACATCACAAAGGATAACGGATGTTGAGTTAGTTAAACTGCTTTGGATTACTAACAGTTCTCCAATAGTTACAAACCCTGTAGTATTTTCAATATAATCGAATGTAACTATGTTAGTATCTTTATCAAATGTTAGGTTAGTTGAAACATTAATATTATCTCCAAAAGAAGTCCAGGGGAAATCTAACATATCACCAATAGTAAATGTAAGGGTGTATGGTGTACTTTTTGGTATTACTATCTGTTGTGCTGTTTCTAATAATGTTTCTCCATTCTTTATAATTATATGTTTATAATCAACTGTTTCTATTTCATAGAACCCAGCAGTTTCACCGTTTGTATCTGTCTTTGCTATTTGAACCGTTTTAAATGTCCCATCCAAAGGATAGTATTTTTGTATATAAACCAAAGCCTCTGTAACTGGAGATAACTTTTGGTCTTGTACTTTAATTATAAATGATGTTGAAGAAGCGTCCTCTAGTAAGTATAAGTTTATTTCTTCTGATATATTAGTTAAACTTTTGTTTTGGAAGAAATACTTTCTAGGTACGAAAGCTGTCCCAGTATCTTTATATTCTATTTGAGTATCAGAGTAGTGTGTTCTGTCTATAGGAGAAATACATAAGGATAAATTAGATGTAGATGCTTTATTAAAACTGGAAATTCTATAAATTTCTCCAGCCCCTAACCAAGTTCTAAATGTTCCAACGATATAAAACGGATTTATTCTTGTTAGATTACTTTCGTAATATGCTGTGAAGTTTATCGCCTTTGTCGTATATGTTCCATCACATTCTTCTAAATGTATTCTACTCACGTTCTGTATAGTATCATCACTTTTTAAAGTATATGAAGTAGTACCATCAAATAATGTTAATGTCCAATAAAAAGTTCTATTTTCTGATTCTCCAGTAGCAACCAAAGGAATATCTAAAGTTTTACTAAATTCACAAGCACCAGCAGTACACGAGGAGGATGATGTATAGTTAGTTCCATTGTAATTTAATATTCCACTTTGTGTTAATATCGAAACTCCTGTAGAGATATTTATAGTGAATAATTTTGAATCAGTTTCATAAGCAGAAGCAGAAGCAGCAGTTGATAATCCAAAGAAAAGATAATTCCAAGTTACTAATTCACTAACTAAATTTCCATAAGTATCATTTGTATAAACAGTTAGATTATATACATCCTCAACTAAAGTAAAGTTTGTTGAGTTAGTTACTCCAGATACGCAAGGCATAGTTGTATTTGTAAAATTATAACTATACCAACAACTATCCAAATTAGTGTCTGTAATTGTAAAATTTAAGACTTCACTCGACCCTGCAAATCCATAATCTAATAAACCAGTCGGATCATGGACAGTAATTGTGGGGTCTATTGAATCTATTGAGAATGTTACATTATCAGAAACTACATTACTATCGCTATCATTAGCCCACATAAAATAAGTATTAGAACCTTGTGTTGGTGATATAGCTACATTTAAATCTCCGCAGGTTACTGTTGTATTTGATACTGTTGAGCTATTGTACCAACACGCTTCTTCTGTTCCAGTATCTCCCAATGTCCAATTTAGCGTCTGTGGCATTGATGTATAATTAGTACCATTTATCGGATATGTTATCGTTATATCTGGTACTGGAACAAAATATGTTATATTTAAATAAGGTCTTTCTGTAACGTTTTCTTCTTCTTTAGATCGAATGAGTTGTCTATCATTGAAAGTATTTGCTGCATTAGTTACTGATAAATATATTGAAACATTATCATCATTATCTATATAAGATTTTGATGTCATAGCTGTAGTAGCAAAATTTACCCATCCGAACTGTTCTCCAGCTCCTCCAAAAAAACCTATTGTTTCTTCTGCTGTAGAATTATAATCAGGCTGATTGTTCCATGTTACCGTGTCTTCGTCCCATTCCTCGGTGATGTGATGAGAACTTATATCGTATGTTTCAGAAGCACTGTCTAAACCATTATTATATATATATATATATAAAGAGGCATCAGATATTATTACATCGGAAGGTATTGA
>Ga0222628_1001009_pt1 | contig 10117 bp, 19 predicted proteins | sample AntAcemetageno95_FD_179860 | JGI IMG/M metagenome (GOLD analysis project Ga0222628, IMG submission 179860) | Saline water microbial communities from Ace Lake, Antarctica - #95 | ecosystem: Environmental > Aquatic > Non-marine Saline and Alkaline > Saline | place: Antarctica: Ace Lake | collected... | reverse complement strand
CAAACACTCCAGCTGTTTGTATTCCTGTATCTGCAGCTGCGGCTGAAGTTGTTCCCGTTCCAACACCTAAATAGGCATTAGTATTGTCCCACTTTGTACCACCTGCTGAACAAAGAATTGTCCATAGTTCATTTATGCCTTCATTACACATAACATTTCCTTCAAATTCACTTATCTCAAAAGACTTTCCTGCTCTATAAGAATCTGCATCAGCAAATTTTTCTATTTTCCACATTACACTGGCTTCTTTTAATCTTTCAGCTAGTCTATTCATTTCTTAAGTCCTCCCTTTAATTCCAACTCTTTTAATTTTTCTAATAATAACTCTTTATAGTTATTACCACTACTTTTAAAACTATCCATGCCGACTGCTCTAGTTTTTATACTTTTTACAACAACTACTTTTACTGATTCGTCAAATTTCATATTTCTATTTTGCTACTTTTGCTTCAGCTGCTATCTTTGCTAATTGTGCTTCTACCTTCTTTGCACTAGCAACAAATTTTTTAGCTACAGCTATGCTTACTTCCCTAAATGCATTAGCTGCTGGGTCATACATTGATATCTTTTGTTCAGCCATTTATTCCTCCGTTATTTTACTTCTTTCTTTGTTAAACCAAAAAAGTCTATAGCTTTATAAAGAAAATCTACTATCTTATCATCAGATTTTGTAGGGGTCAACTTAGCTATAACACTAAATGCACCTAAAACTGCCAATAATGCTGGTACGTATTTAGTAACTACTTCAGTTATTAATGTTAAATCCATAACTACCTCCTGTATTATTTCTTTATATCTTCCTGTTCATATATAAAGAAAACTAATTAAGAGATAATTTTTATTGAATTATAATTAAATTAGGTAAGATTACTTAGAAAGGTCTACTACTTTAACTGATATCAATCCTTTATCTAAATCAGCTATCTTTGCAAAAGCTGATTTACTCAAGTCTACTACTCTTCCTAGCTTTTTAAAACTACCAGTATCGTTTGCCCATACTTTAACTGACTTACCATTATTTATATTTGTTACTAGATACCATTTATTCAATTGTTCTACTTTAGGCATAGCACAAGTCATTTTAGTATCATCAAACTTTTCTCCATTCTTTGTATATCCACCCCACTTTGCTCTAACATCTAATTCTTCATTCTCGCTATACCAACTTGCTGTTCCTTGTTCTATCTTTCCAGCCCAAGCTTTATAATTATCTGAAAGAAAGAATACCCCTACTAATAAAATAGCTATAAAACAATAGATTGATATTAATAGATTCTTAATGATTGTTGCATAAGGTTTAGGTGGTATAAATGTCATCTTCATTTATCACTCTCCTTTAAGGTTAATTAAATCAGCTTGGTCAAAATATTTATTCTCAACATTTGATTCTTTAAGTAATTTGCAAATACTTGTTAGAATACCCCCTAATTTTTTATTCTCCATTCTTAATATTTCTGCTGTTACATCTGGAAATCCTGCTATTAGGTGGTAAGATTGAAGAACTTCTATTGCTGTGTCAAATGCTTCAGCTGTTTTATTATATATGCCATAAGTTTGGGGATTATTCCTAAGTCTTTCCAATACTTCTACTGCTTCTTTAATCTTTTTATCTTTCATAACTCTTCCCCAAATATTCTATCTAGTTCCCTCTTTCTTTTGGCTCTCCTAAATTTCTTCCTATTTCTATCAACTATCTTTGTTGCAAGATTACCAATATTAAATCTAGTAAGATGTTCAATTACTTCCTTACCATCTTCTGTTAGATACACTTTGTACCCTTTACCTTTTCTAATCAGCTTCTTTTTCTTCATATCACTAACCCATCAAATGTTACTATAAAATTAGCTTTATCATAAGTACCAATAACTGCTTCTCTTTCCTTGTCTAATATTTTATTTCTTAACGCACTTTGCACCTCTTTTCCTCGTTCTAATCTAAAGCATCTTGTTTCTTTATAACCACCTTCTAAATATATTCTCAAGTCTGCTGTTGTTAAATCTAAAGCATATAGTCCCTCTACTATTAATATATCTACTGAATTATCATCAAAGAAGGTATATTCATAGTCATCTATATACTTATTCAACTGTCTAAATACATTTTCACTTTCATTTGATTTAAATACATCAATTGTTCTGTCTAATAACTCCCAATCTATTTCTAAACTACCTACATCTTTAGCTTGATTTTCTTCTCTTATCTTATTTCTGATACTCCATTTAATTCTATAATAGTCATCTAATGAAATCATCTGTACTCTTATTCCAATATCATAAAGTATTTCTCTTAAATAATAAGTTATCTCAGTCTTTCCAGTTCCTGATTCACCACCCAATGCTATTACATATTTAGCTCCTGCTCTATAGTAGTGAGATAAAAGTCTACTAACTATTCTTCTAGCTTTTAACTTGTGATGTTTCTGAAATAATAACTTGTCACCCTTCATCTATTACCTCATCCCAAGTATATAAATCTGTTTCTGCATCAAAATATCTTTTAAACTTCCTTTTACATTTAGGGCATTGATATTCTTCAATATCTTTGTGGTGCTCAAACTTTAACAATATTCCACATTTACATCTACCTGTTATTTTACTCATTTAATCACCTCGCAAAGTCTGCTACTGTTTTAACATCATTAACTACTTCCAATACTTTCTTTAACTTACCAACTATTGTTTCTCCTGCTTTTGCAACGTTATAATTAAATGTCACACTAATATCTGAACCGAATAATATAATAATTAAGATAACTGCAAAGAAGAAATATTTTAATAATTTAAATATTTTTTTCATCTTTCTTTTCCTCTATTTTAACTAACCGCTTTCCCTCTGTAAATGCTCTTCCTTTTTCCATTCTAAATTTGGATGCTTGTCTTTGAGTTGCCTCAATTCCTACTGCTTCACAACATTTCTTAAAATGCTCATCTTCTTTGAATTGGCTGTTTGTTTTAAATTCACTCATTTCATCTCCTAGTTATATTATATATTATTTTCATATTAACTTCTGATAAATCTACCAAATGGTCTAATGATACCAAGCTTGTTTAATGCATTCTTATACCCGCATCCTCTGCATTCAGCAAATAACCACTGCTTATTTTCAAAGCCATCTACTACCCAACCATCTTCATGATCATAAGCTTCTACTTCTGGCATAAGTACTCTTCCACAACTTCTACAAATCTTGCCTTTCACTAATGCTCTGTAATCTGCTAAACTTAATGTTGCAACCATTTTACTTATCCTCCTCGTTGTATTTACCATATTTTAATTCTAACTCACCATAACTCTCCATGATCTCAAAACATATTCCTTCTGGTAAACCACTTAATTCTTTTACTGTTGAAACCAGCCACATATTTGTTACTCCAGAAAACTGTACTTTTCTATAAGCATCAAATTGTTCTTTTGTTATTTCTACTGCTTGTTTTTCTGTCATCTTATTTACTCTCCTTTTTGTATACGTGATGTTCTGGTGTTTCATGAATCACATAATAGCCATCTCTTACATTATAATTATCATTCCATCTACCTTTACTATCTTCTACTTCTGTACAAACAAATTTTGCTGTTCCTCCCATTATTTCAATCTCTCTTTTAGCCATCTTATTTACTCTCCTTTAAGTTAATTAATTTATCTACCTTCTTAATATCTTCTTCCAAAGTTCTCAATGTTACATCTAAACTAAGACGGCTGACTCTTCCGCTCATTGCATATTTACTTATTTTTCTGTAGCTGTAATCATCCATTGAACCATAAGCCATAATCCATCCACTCTTTACTTTTCCTGCATCTACTAAAGCTGAGATTCTTTCGCAATTATTTTTCCAAGATGCTATCAGACCATTAGGATTGAAGTAATGAAAACAAGCTGTGTCTCTTATGTTTAATCCCTCATCTGTTTTTATGTCTTCTGTTATTGCCTTGAAACTCTTTCTTTCCATCTTGCACTCTCCTTTTTGTGTTTGTTTCATATTCATCATACATTGATCTTAGCAAAAATATTAGGTAGTGTCAAGTAAAAAAGAATAAAAAATACCCCTTATTTTTAGGGGCATTCTTAAGCTATTGGTAAGGTATTATAAATTGCAGGAATCCCCTTCGCACTTCATGCGGTGATTTGTCTTTCTTTTGAGTACGCCTTCTTTTGAACCATCTCTGAATATTGTAATGCCTTTACATCCCATCTTCCAAGCTTCCATATATATCTTCTTAACATCGTCTATGCTAGATTCGTAAGGAAGATTAATTGTTTTGCTTATTGAACCATCAACCCACTTCTGCCATTGTGCTTGTACTTTCAAATGCCAAAGGGGTTCTATATCATGAGCTATTCTTAAATATTTTGATTTATATAATTCTCTTGTCTCTCTTATTACCCCAACAGTTAAATGTCTTTCAAAATCTGAATCAAAGACTGGCTCTATTCCACTACTGCAATCTCCTATTAAACTTAAACTTCCAGTAGGTGCTATTATTCTTTTCCAGAAACAATCTTTAGCTAACTTATCTGTCACCTTCTTATATACTTTTCCTATCTCATCAATAAAATCTAAGCACTCTTGGCTATCATAATAAATTCCTAGTTTAATTAAACAATCAGCAAACCCCATTATACCAACACCAATTGGGTCTAACTCTTTCATTACTTTATTTATTTCAGGTAATGGATACCAACTAATTGCATTCATGTTTCTTAAAGCTCTTACTGCTACTTCTAAAACTTTCTTAAATTCATCAAACTCAAATTTATTATACTTAACTAGATTACTTAAATTAATACTTCCTAAACAACATGCCCCATAATCTGGTAATGGTACTTCTCCGCATGGGTTAGTTGATTTAATTTTTACCTTTGGAAATAATATATTATCTTTATTTATTGTATCGTAAAATAATAAACCGGGATCTCCATTATGCCAAGCTGCATGAGCTATTACATCAAATATTGTTTTAGCTTCTATTGTTCCAGTTGTTGTATCATCTTGAGGATTCTTTAATTCTATTATATTCCCATCTATTATATCTTGCATGAACTTATCACTTACCATTACTGATATATTAAAATTGGTTAAATTACCAGTAAGCTTACTAGATATAAATCTCATGATCTCATCATGTTCAAAGTTCAATACTCCCATCAATGCTCCTCTTCTGAACCCACCTTGCTTTACTGTCTCTGTTGCTACATCATATAGCTTCATAAATGATACTACCCCGCTGCTGCTTCCACCACCGCTTAATGGAGAATCTTGTGGTCTAAGTTTACTGAAATTCATGCCTACACCACCGCCGTGCTTAAATATAATCATCATATTCTTTAATGAATCAGTTAATGATTCCATATTATCTTTTACTGGTAATACAAAACAGGCATGTAATAATCCTTTCTTCTTTCCAGCATTTCTTAGACATGGTGAATTAGGTAAGAACTTACCATCTCTCATTAGTTTGTTTAATCTCTTTCCAAACTTGGTATCTCCTAAAGATAATGCTCCAGATACTCTTTTAAATACATCATATGGTTGTTCCCCTTCTCCACAATATCTACTGCGTAATAAATTCTTTGCGTTTTTTGATAATGCCATTATTCGATTCCTCTCTTTATAGACTAAATTTATACATTCGTTCTATCTCATCAATCACTTTTGATAATCCAGCTTTCTTTTCTGCAAATACTAATCCTAATGTTTTATGACAACTACTACAAATCTCTTTTCTATCTATATCAAATTTTTTATTGATCCCTAATGGTTTAAAAAATACACTCTTCAATTCTTCTTGAAGTTCTATTAGATCAGTTTCTTTAATAGAAATTAAAACAAACTTTTCTTCATGAATCGGGCTATCACATATATCACAGAATGAAACATCCATTTATTTTCCTTTCTTATGTTTTTTATAAGCTTCCTTGCATTCTTCGCAGAAATAATGGTTTCCATTCTTATCTACTATATGATATTTCCAAGCTTTCATCTTCTTGCATCCAGAACAAAATTTCATTGTAACTCCTTTAAATATAGAATCAAAGTTCTCCCTAAATTTCTTTCTTCCATCTTTTATTGAACGATCTACATCACCCTTACCTGATTGGTTACTACCAATTTGCATATGGCCTTCAAATTTCATTTTTTTACCTTCCTTATCATATTAGAAATAAAGTTTCCTTTTCTCTTTTTTATTAAGCTAGTATAACCACAAACTAAACAAACTCTATTACCTTCTTTTGTATCTATTAATCTATCTGAATCACATCTTTTACATTTCATTTTATTTATCTTCATCTATATTATATATTATTTTATATAAGTAATTCATCAGAATCTAACTTAATTCCTTCTTTAGCATCTCTTCTTCCTTCATCTGTTATCTTACCAGCTACTATATAAGTGCAATTATGAACTACAAAATCTTTAGCAATAAAACTTTCATCTTCTTTTACAGATAAATTATATCTTTTTTGTAATTTAATTAATTTTTTCTCAATTTTAGAAACTCTACACCATTCATAATTAAATTGATTATTATGATTCTTTAATAAATTTTTTAAAAATAAACTATTTTTTTTCTTATTTAATATAATCTTTGCATCCAAGTGGAATACATCCCAACCTAATTGTTCTAATTCTTTATTTCTTTTCTCATCTTCTTTTCTTCTCAATGAATGATAATAACCGTCACATTCTATAATCAATTTTAATTCCGGGAAAGCAAAATCTGCAAAATAATATCTTACTCTATTTAATTTATCCCTAACTAATCTTTTAACAGGATATTGTTGTATAAAATTATCAATACCCAATTCTAAAAGAACTCCTCTTGTAAATCTTTCTAATTTAGAATCACCGTGATTTTTTTGCCCCCGAATTTTAGCTGCTTTTTTCATGCTTTCTGGATTTTGAAATGGGTGTAATCCTAATTTAGCAAGCTGTTTCATTTTTTGTCTTGCTTTCAAAGTCGTTTTAAATCTATCCCTGATTCCTGATTTATATTGACTAATATTTGTTTCTGATATTGATTTACACATTCTATTTCTTATTTCTTCATCTTCCCATTGTTTATGAGTATTATATTTACTTCTATGGCTTTCTGAACAAAAATTATGCTTTGAACCAGGTATTTTTTTATTGCAATATTTGCATTTAGAAGCCAACATTAATATTTCATCGTTCGTTGTCAAATCTTGTGCTTCTACCCACCCTCTTTTAGTTAAAAATGGGTGTTCTGATGTAACATTTAGATTGTAATTACCTGTCTGAGTATATTTATCATATTGAGTATTAATTGTATACGTAATAGCATTTTTAGAACAACTTCTAATTATTTTAGTAACTTCTTTAAATCTTCCTTTGTGTGTTAGAACAAAATCGCCTTTTTTAATTTTATTGATTGGTTTATACCCGTTAATAGTATATATTGGAACATTCCAAGATGTCAAACATCTACAAGCTACATGCAATGGAATCAATGGTGCATTATCTACTGGAAACTTTCTTCCGTCTAAATCCATACAGTCATCACAAACTCTATCATCACCTGCTGATAACCATTCTACTTGTTTTATTCCTGTTCTTCTATATGCATCTAATCTTCCTTGATTGATTGCTCTTGATGATTCTGTTCTAGCTATCATCTCTGCATATCTCTTTTGAGGTATTATATATTGATACCCAGTTCTTACTTCTTTACCATTTACTATCTTAGGGGCTACTTTTACTATTTTAGGACCTATTTTTATTTCTCTTAATCTTCTAGCTATCTCATATGGATTAACTCCTTCTGTTACTCCAGCTGCTACTACTCCTTTTACATGTTGGCCTAAACTATTTGATATATGTAGTAAATTTTGAAATGCTAATTGTCTATATGCTGCTGTTTCTCTAAATAATTGCCAATCAGCTTCGTTACTTGGTATTCCTAAATCCCCTAAACCAACACTCATTCCTTGCCCATATCCTACCCCTAAGATACCCCACAATCTAGGTTCATTATGAATTCCAAATACTGCTAATTCTTGATTAAATATTTTCTCATATATTAAATAATCTGCTGCACTTAATGCTTTTATACTAATTGATTTTTCTTCAAATCCTTTATGAATATCTTCTAATAAAATTACTATACCTAATTCAACTACTTGTCTTATGTAATCATCAACAAATTTAACCATCTCATTTATTACATAGCTATCATCTATTAGTTTTTCAGCTAGTTCTTTTCTAACCATAACTATCTGTTTACTCCAATCTCTAAATGAAGGATAATCTAGCTCATCTTGATAAGCATCGAGTTGATTATCTAACTTTACCAATTGTATAAACTTTTTTATTGTTATCATTTTATTTCTTTGGGGCCAGCGAAAGGACTTGAACCCTTAACATTCTCATTACAGGTGAGAAGCTCTGCCATTGAGCTACGCTGGCTATTATCTTAAGCATTGTGTTCTTTATTTCTTTTTCAAGAACGCATAAATCACTAGACCAACTAACAGTATCACAAATATCCCGTACATCATCTTAAACCTCCTCTGTTATTTCTTCTTTAATTGGTTCACTTGGTTTTAATAACGCATCTATTCTACTTTTTATCTCTCCTAATTTATCTTTATGTTGAGCTTTACCTAACTCTTCAGATATTTGTTGAAGTTGATTAACCATTACTAATTGGTCTCCTCCCTCTTCTAATCTATCTAATCCTATCATTGCTCTTGCTTCATTAATTGTTATTACACCTAACTTACCCATCTTATCAGCTTTATCCACATTCTCTTCTTGAGATGCTTCTTGAGGGGGTTCTATATACCCCATCTTTATATCATCATATCCAAAACCTTGTTGAATTAATACATCCGTTAAGTGATGTGTTTCTAATTCAATCAAAGGTAATACTGCATCTGACTTAAATTGCTCTCTTTGCTGTTCTGAATTTAGTTTACCTGTGTTAGCAGTTATAACTCCTAATACTATCGGTTGTAATCCATAAACCGCCATTATCTTGACAAGTATCCATTGTTGATACTCCATGAATTGCATCTCTTGCTGAGATTCAACTACTTTAGTAAATTTAGCATCTACTGATGTTAATACTAATCTTGCTCCTTTCTTTCTTGCCTGCATTTTCCAAAAGTTCTGATTCTTTTGTAACTTCTTAGAACTCATACCTGGAAATGATAATACACCAGATATCATTCCATCATTATCCAATCTTCTTCTATTCATTATAGCTGCAGTTATATCTGATTGAACTGTATCATATAATGTTTCTATTGGAGATAATCCATATACTCTACCCGCTGTTGGATATTGTACAAAGTAAATTAATTCACTTTTAGAAAATTCTGCATCTGGTTTTCCAGAAGTATTATTCTTATAAAAGTAATATGCAGGTTGGTTATCTTTAAAATTACCATTCTTATCTACATTTATCTTTATGTTTACTCCTGCTACATCATAAAGTTCTACTGGCAAGTTACCTTTTTTCTCAACTGCTTTTTGAAGTTCAGTTAATTGTTTTTTATATCCTTTAGATTTATTCTTTAAATCTTCAATCTCAATATCTAAATTTTTACTGATATCTTTATCTGTAGTTACCTTTCTATTTAATGTTAGTTGCATTAATTCTTTATTTAACTCTTTCAAGGAAGCTCTAACTTCTGCTTCACCTGAATTAGCAAACACTATCTCTAATGCACCTGCATCATATACTAAAATATCTTTTAAATATTTTCTTCTAATATTATCAAAGGATTCTATCTTATCATTTGGGTTTTCTAACAATGCTGTTACTTCATCAATATGTTTCTGGGTTTCTGGTGATATAGCATCTGAAGATTCCTTTGGTACTGCTACTATTCTATACTTAACTACCTCTTTAATTATCTTGTCAACGCAAGCTCTTACCCATTCATCTTGAACATAACACTCCCACATCTCTGCAGTAGTTAGTCCAGTCTTTTGCATTATTCTATTTACATAAACATCTCCATAGCCAATTCCCATTATAGACGATTCATCTATAGGTACTTTTGAAGATTTCTCATCAAAATCATCTCCTGGAATTAAGTCAGGGTCTTCTTTTCTTTTCTTCGGTCTTCTAAATATCATCTCTTCTCCT
>Ga0222628_1001008_pt1 | contig 10136 bp, 7 predicted proteins | sample AntAcemetageno95_FD_179860 | JGI IMG/M metagenome (GOLD analysis project Ga0222628, IMG submission 179860) | Saline water microbial communities from Ace Lake, Antarctica - #95 | ecosystem: Environmental > Aquatic > Non-marine Saline and Alkaline > Saline | place: Antarctica: Ace Lake | collected... | reverse complement strand
ACATCCGCCGCGCCGTTGGCATCGGTCAGATTCGTATGGCTTACAGTTCCGACTTCCGTAATGAAGTTCGACGGATTGCTGGCGGGATACGCCGCTGACGCCTTTGCCACGGTCTGCGTCAAGTCTAATTGGTCAGACAGAGTTCCACTGATATTGCCCCATACAGCGTTAGTATCACAATCTGCGGAAACATCTACCCTAAATATACGCTCGTTGCTATTTGTTTCTATCCGTGCCGTGGTGTTCGTGCCGTCTAATATGGTGTATGTAATCGTGTCAGCCGTCTTGGTATAGTCCCCAGCAGTTTCCGTTGACATCGTGCCAAGCCCGTGGACGTTCGTACCATCCAAGGCGATATGTATGTCAACGTTGCTCTGGACCAGTGCCTCGGCATCGGTCGCCCGACTGGTTTCTGTTTCAATCAATCCCTGTAAATTAGTTGTGCTATTCGTTAAGTCCAACCGGATAAGTGTTTCCTCGTTGGTGGCGCGGGTATATTCGTTGGTGAGATCAATCCTTATCAAATACTCCTCATTGGTTGCTCTGGACATCTCCGCATCAATGTTGCTCTGCAAAAGGGTTATGGTGGGGCCGCTCATTACCCCGCGAACCTCAAGGTTGCTGTGGATCAGACCAGATCCAGATACATCAAAATTCGTCGTTGTGGCTGTAACCCAAATATTCGTGACATAAAGATTTGAAACTGTCTCTGTCCCAAAAATATTTAAGTTGCCATATAAATTGTACGTCCCATATAGGCTGTCACCACCAGAATTATTCACCTTCCCGGTTTCGTTGCCGGTAATGTTTTCTGCATTCGTAGATATGTTCCCGGCGTTGGTACTGATTCCACCAGCATTGATCTCGATGTTCACTACATTCGTTGAAATCCCACCAGCGTTGGTGCTAACGCCTCCGGCATTGATTTCTATGTCTGTAGCGTTCGTGGCAATATTCCCGGCGTTCGTGCTAATCCCACCGGCGTTGACATCTATATCCGATGTGTTCGTGCTTATATTTCCAGCATTGGTCGAAATGTTTCCGGCGTTGACGGCGATGTCCGTGTCGTTAGATCCGATGGCAGCCAAGTTGGATGATATATCTGTCTTGTTCGTCGAGATATTCCCGGCGTTCGTCGAGATATTCCCGGCGTTCGTCGAGATATTTCCCCGTAGCACTGCTTCCGCGTCGGTGGCTCTTGTGATTTCATCCGTCAGGTTGCTCGCTACTACTGCGACTTCCCCGGTCGTAGCCAGCCGTTGGCCGTCAACCCGCACTTCGCCCGGAGCAATAACGAATCGTCCATCCTCGGTGTAGGAGTTGTTGTTCATGGCGCCAAGACAAACCGTCGCCATTGCACACACCATTAATCCAATAAGTTTTTTTATCATTTGTTTGCCTCGATTTTGTAATCCGCCACAGCCGCGTCGCAACGCGTTCCGATGGCAATCCATTCCACGGTGTCGTTGCAAGGGGTTTCGGATTCGATGTCAAACGCCACGCTCGAGTTGACGCTGGCACATCGCACCTTCGTCCAGCCGGCATTGTTGTACACGACCACCGTCAGGTTGGTCAGCATGGCGTCCAGGGTCTGCGGGATCAGGCCGTAATAAGTGTTCAGGTTCACGCTGGCGTTGCCGTTGACGAGCGTGGTCTTGCCACGATAAAGCAGTTCAATGTTTGGACTTTCCATTGAGGAATGAAACAGCCATTTATTTTCATCTTTTGGATGGGTTATTCTAAATGTTTTTGATCCCGATACAGACAGTGTGGCGCCGTAAAGCCCATATTGTGCAATAATGCTTCCGTATGGTGCGCCAAGAGCAGGAATCGTTGCCGCCAGGTACGCTGGGCTGCCGGCAATAATATCACCTTCCGACGCAATGTGCGCTCCGACTTCTGCAGACAGAATTGCTATATTCCAATACGACGGATTTTTCCATGCAAGAAGTCCAGCATGGGCATACGATATTCCGTATACGTTCATTGTGCTTCTGGCGTCTACGGCTCCGTCAAACCTCGCATACCCAGCAGCATAAAGAGATGAATCACCATACGAGCCACCTGTTTTGTTGGCCCTTATTCGTCCTGTAGAGGTTTGAGTTCCAGAGGAGTTGACTGCCTTGGCGTTTACGGTGCCGTTGAATGTGGCTACTCCATTATGGGTTTCCGTTGAGTTAAACGTAGCCGCTCCGTTTATAGTTAACGTACCAACGCTGGCCAGCGCGTTTCCGTTCATATTTACCGTGCTGCTCGCTATGTATGCCGACCATCCCGCCAGGCTCGGTGTTGCCCATGATCCGTATCCGGTGGCATCCGATGTCAGCACCTTCCCTGTGCCTGCACCTGATGTGACTTGCACCTTAAGGGCGTTTTTTAATTGCTTGCCATTCATGTCAAAGTCAGCGGTTGGCAGTACCGTACCGTCTTTCTTAAACACGCTGGCACCGTCAACCAGGTTGGCAATCGTTCGCTGCTGCCACGTCCCGTAACCAGATACGTCGCCGGCCAGCCAGGTGCTGGCGCCTGGACTTGATGGGAAATAAAACGTATTCATTCCTTGGGAGCCATTGTTCAGGTAGACATTGGTGACGCCGCCTAATGGTTCCAACGATGTGCCGGACCAACTTAAACCTGCACCATCATTGGCCTGCCAGTCCACGCGGTATGCATTGGTGATAATCGCGCCTGACGATACGACAACGAACGTGACGTTGCTGGGCGTTACGTCGAGAAGGACAGGGGTTAACAGTTGGGCGATGTTCGTGCCGAATGGGGTCAGTGTTATGAACGGGATAGTATCGAAGGTGTGGCAATAACTGACGGTCGTCGTTCCGGATGCATCGATGCTTGCGGTACCGTGGATGGAGTTCGTCGTAATGTATAGGAACGACGGCATGGTCGGGAATTTAATTACAGCTTCCCGCCCCACCTTGCTCACTTCCCCGCTTGATGTGCCGGTGTCGGCGCCCTTGATGGCGTTGGTAATGGTCTGACCGAGTTCGTTGGTCAGGCCGGGGACGTCTGCCATGGAGTCTACACCGCCGCCGGGGTAAATAACTTGAGCGATGCTGGCGGAAGCACAAAAGATCATCATCAAGAACGCGGTCAGATATTTAAATGTCATGCGTCCCCTTCGTTTAGGGCAGGATCGTTCGGTCAATTCGCAAGATGGAACCTGTAGCGTCGTAGGTGATCGCGGGATATGTAACGCCTTGGCCCAAAAACGGAAATGAGATTGCTGCTCTAACTGCCAGAACCTCTCCGTTGATGGTCACAGTTGCAGGACCGTAATTAAAGAAGGATAGGCTTGAGGCGCCTGCCGCCACTATTCCCTCACCGGAAGGTACCCCTGTGCCGTCCACCGTTTCGCTCGGTGTTGAGGCAACCTTCGCCGCGGGGTCCGTCACAACGACTGTGGCGGTCACGCTGATGTCGGTGCCACTTGGACAAGCTGAACATATAGACATGCATGCTCCCTTCGGGTTGAGTGGGGCGCGGCGGAAAGGAACACCGGCCCCACTGAGGACCTATACATGGTCCTCAACCCGGAATGATTGTTAGAACGTCCAGCGGTTCGTACCGATCAGGATGGTGTTGGAAACCTCGTTCACAACTCCACCAATGGCGATGCAATTCTCACCGATGGCAACAGAGCGCTTCTCTCGAGTGCCGATGGCGATACCACTCGGATCAGTGGCAACACTTCCCCGGCCAATGGCAGTACCAAGATTTTCGTCTTCCGAAATCTTAATATAGACAGCCATCGTTTTGGTGGTCACCGGCGCATTGGTCTGCACGATAGTAATGGCGGATGTGTGCCAGCCTGCCGTCAAGTTGGTTGTCACAAACGTCACGGTAACGGAATCAACCTCGCCGGTTGAGATCGCGGTTGTCGGGCTTACGGACAGCCAGGTGTCGGCATCCGGAACGGCCAAGGTGATGTAACTCGTACCTGAACGCGCGCCGTTATATACGCCAATCTCGGCCGCCGTTGCGCCCTGATATCGCGTACCTGTAACGGACAGTTTTGACGGAGTGACGACAAGCGTCTGCGCCAATCCCACATGCGCGAACAGCATCCCAAGAGCCACCGCGCTTAACATTGCAATAAACTTCTTCATAGGTCTGAATCTCCTCGTTTTTTTATTCATTCGTTCCTCAAGGGGCGGATGGTTTTACCCATCGCGCCCCCATTAGGACTTGTTTTGTTAGGCGCAGGTTACGGTGTTGATCCCGTCGCCGTTGGCAACCCAATCCGCTGCGGTAGCGAACGTGATTACATACTTGGTCGGGGCATTGCTGTCGTCAGCAATGATCGCCGTTGCGGTCGTCGCGTCGACGAACGTCACGGTCAGGGCGCCTACGGCTTCACAGGCAAGACCATTGGCGTCGCTCAGAGTGACTTCAACCTGGTAGTAACTCCCAGTGCCTTCAGGATCGATGGCTACTGCGGCCGACACGGTCTTGGCACCGGCTGTGGCGTCAGCGGCCGGATCACACAGAACCACTGGGGTCTGTGGGCAACGCTTCACAAGCATTGTCACGGCATACTCGGAGTTTTCCATCGGCTTGGCGAAGGCTTTAAACCGACTGAAGAAGAAACCTTTTTCCTCCAGAATGTTCGTGTCCTTGTCGGGGATATTAAGCCACCGCAACTCGCCGTTGTTCGACGGGGTCGTTCCGAACGACGCTTTACCTACACGTCCGGGCGCTACCGGAGGTATCTGCTTCTCGTACACATTCTTCAGAATGATGTTGACGAGCGCATACTCGGCGTTTAAGTAATCGCGATCGGGCTCCCACCGACTGCCCTGCGTTACCGCTTCTTCTTTGAAGGGGACAACGCGTTCGAGGACGAGGTCACCGGCGGCGTTCTGGCTGACAACCTTGGCGCGAGGCGCCTGAAGATCGAATGTCAAACCGTAGCCACGGAATTTCTTGACCTTGCCGATTCCATCGATGAGGACTTCGGGGCTGGAATACAAGAAGGCTTCGCGCAGTTTCTCGTTGCGGTCAATCACGTCATCCCAATCGTAGGGATGCATGACCAGGCCGAACACCGGCATATCGCTATCAATAGCCAGCGCACCATCGCGAGCCTGTAACCCAAGCATCTGATGCATTGAATCAAGGTGTTTGGGCGTCAAGGTAGAGACCTGCGTACCTGCTGGCACGACGATATTCTTTGACGTAAACGGATCATATGTGAAGTTAACGGGGGTCAGCGAAGACGTGGCCACAAACTTATTCGCAAAGTTCATGTACATTTCGCGCCCGAAGTTCTCCCATATCTGCAGGCCGGTGTCACCGAAGGAATCAAGAATCATCGCGAGTTGCTGCTCAAACTGCCACTCGTAGATGAAGTCGTTGATACAGTAGTTGGGACTGCGCCGGGCAGTGCGCCAGCCGCTGTACGTTTCGGTCTTGAATCCGTAGCCAAGCATGTACGCTTTATAGGTACAGGGGTCTACGCCTATGTCGTCCTGGCTGTTGGTGCCGGCGGCGCGGTAGCCTTCCTCGGCTTCCCAGCGTAACAGGCCTGCCTGGTCGTCCATGCCCGGATAGAAGGTATGCACCTTGCGGATGTAGCCTTCGCCCAGCTTGAACGTGCCGGCGGCTTGGATGTTGCGGTAAATCGAGGGGGTTTCGCGCAGTTTCTTACGGATAACGGGATCGAAGTTCTCCGTGATCCGTATCATGATTCTGTTAAAAGATTCTGTACTTAAGGGGAGAGCAGCAGCGACAGTCATAATGACCTCCTATTCCAAAGTGAATTAAGAATTTACACACACGGATCGCCGTGCGCGCTGGTCGGGGAACCAGTATTCACCCTAATGGAACGCCATTATGCGCCGGTCGGGGACCGGACTACGCCCTCGGTGTTACACACACCTCAGCGCCAAGCGGGGACTTGGAATACTCCTATCGGTTGAGACCGATGACTTTTTTCTCTTTGATTGTGCTTATACACTGTATCACAACGTTTGTCAACAACTATTTTAATATTTCTTTTTGGACTTTCTTAACACCCACGCCGTTTTTTGGGACGCTCCCATTTTTAAGCGTGTGGTTTCCGTCATATTCTGGTGAACCAATTTCATCTTACGATGGGTTTCCAAAGAACATCCATGACCCATTTGAGACACACTCATTTGCTCACGTGATTTGGCGGAATGTCCTTTGCCCTTAATCCACGGAACATATTTTCCCTTTTTTGCAAGACTCATTTTTGTTTTGGCTGTTTTGGTATGCGTATGATTCGAAAAACTTTTGTTTCCGACGGCGCGTTTGTTTCCCAAAAGGGATAAAACTATTTTTTGTTTATGTTCCTTTGAGAAAACAAGTCCAGCCATACCTTCTCCACCATCGGTTTCATTTACCAGATTAACGCCTTCATCTCTGAAATACTTTATCCATGCCACCTCATCTTTAAATCCGTCGCCGTCCACTTTGCCAATGAGAGTTATTGACGGCAAGAATCCACGGAACAGCACCGATCTAATCCAATTACAACGATGGCCTTTTGCGCCACGTCGCGCATCTCTAAGATGGCCCATCAATCTTTCGCTCAGTTTTTGAACCGTCTTGCCAATATATCGGATACGCCCAGACTCATCTTGAAGGGCGTATATTTTTGTTCTCATTTTCAGCTACCCATTTCCTCGCGCAGTACGCCGGCAACGGCATCCTTGGCCGTAACACCGTCTTTATTCTCGCGTGGCGGCTCCGGTGACAGGTTGCTGTCAAGTCCTGGCTTCGCGCCATATCGCTTTGCCATCTGTTTCTCAACTTCAATTCGGCGTGTGCGTTCCTTCTTAAACATAGCAAGGTAGACTGGCGCAGTAACTCCGAGGATCAGGGCTTCGGATTGTTTGACGGGGTCGTTCTGCTCAAACAGATACCGAACCTTTTGGTGCAGCGCCGCAACGTTCTTGTTCCAGTCCTCATTGCCTTCGATGGTATTCAACACAAAGTGGCCATCCTGCATGACCTTGGCCGCTGCCTGCTTAAACATCTCCGCGCGCCCGGTCTGGTCGGCAATGGCATGGTTCTTGGACTGTTCAATATCAAGTGCCTGCCGCAGTTCCTTGTGCTTAGACAGGTCCATCTGCTTGAGGCGTTCGATGTGATCGTACTGGGCCAACAGCGGAGTAAGGACCGGCATCATGTCAGGCGCCTTCTCGTTGATCAGTTCGACGCGCTGCTTGGGCGTGGCCTTCAGGAACGCGCTGATATCGTCATCCTTGATCTCCCATTCCTTGGCAATATCCTTGACCTGGTCAAGGATGGCGTTTTGCGGTCCTTCGTATCTGGCCCTGAATCGCGGATCGGCAGCTAACGAGAATTTTCCGATTTCGTCATACGCCTTGTCCAGTTTTCCTTGCAGGTCTTCCGCCTGTTTCTTGGACTGCATCACCTGTTCGACAACTTGGGTGGTCTGGTCACCGCTTTGTTCGATTGGTTTTGCGGTCTTGGCCTGATTGAGTTCGTCCTGCACCTGTGCGAGTTGCGTGCGTAGCTGCGCGAAGGCGTGGCGTGTTTTCTGGTTTGAGTTCTTGATGTCTTCGGGTTCCGGATCCGTAGGCGGTACGTCTTTTACCGGTGGCGTGACTTCCTTTTTTTCGCCCAGGGCTTCCGGCGGGATTTCCATTGTCGACATGTCAAATGCTTCTACCTTCTTCGCTGGCGTGGCCGGCGGGGTTACTGGGGGCGTCGCCGGCGGAGTAGCTGGCGGCGTGACTGGCGGTGTAGCCGGAGGAGTTTCTACCGGCGGTTTTGGGTTTAGTTCTTCATCCATCAGAGAACGGGCGATTTCCTTGGCAGTTTTTTCGTCTTCAGGCATCGGGTTGTCCTTTCGTTTCGGGTTTTTGTTTTGCTCCGGGGTACATTGTTTTCATTAATTCGTCGGCGCCGTAATCGGCCGTGGGTTCTTCACCTGGCTTCCGATCTTCGCATGCAATATTCAAGGCGTGATCAAGTGCGGCGTGGTATCCGATATTCATGCCTTGAGCAAGTAGCGCGTGTTCTCCTGTGACGCAGTCGCGGTGCGGGATTTCCATCCGGCCTTCCATTCGCAGTAAATCAACCACAAGTTGCGTCATGGGATCGTTACACCACTTTAGATATTCTTCGCGCAGTTTCAGGTTCGTCGCGATGTCAGTGATCTTCATTCGTTTCCTTTCGGTGCGGCCGGCGTGGGTGGAGCGCTGGCTTTAATGTTTTCCCGCTGGATATCAGACGCCGCGCGTATGTCAGCAAGTCGCATGCCGTGAACAGCTTTTTCTTTACGAATCTCTTGTTGCCCTATCATATTTTTCATTTTTACCATTAGATTTCCCTCGACCTCGGCCATCTTCGCTTGCATGTCACGGTCCTGCAGGACTTGCTGTGCCTGTTGGACCTGTTGCTGTTGCTCCTGCTGCTGTGCTTGCTGTTGCTTGGCCTGCTGCTGTGCCATCTTCTGCATGGATTGGAACACCTTGCCGAGTTGATCTAACTGCTCCTGCATCTGTTCGACCTGGCCTTTGCGCGATGGGTCTTTGGCGAGTTCCTGTAGGTGGCCGGTCAGGTGCATCAGTCCGATGTTCATGGCCGGAATCGCGACTTGCAGGTTCATCATCTGCGGCTGTTCAATGAATGCCTTAGCGAGTTTCATCATCATCGGGATGTGGACAATCCAATGGATTGCATGTGGCTGGTCAACGCCGACGACCACTTGCTGGCCTGCCATGATGTCGTTGTTCTCAAGCATGGCGAGCGAGTGTTCGCTGGTCGGGATTTGGTCGCGGCCGGCTTCAGGAGAATACCTGTCTACCATGGTGTACCCAACAAGCGCGGCCAGCCGGTCCCGGACCGCATTACGCCGCCCGATTTCGTCAAGCGCCGGCGCCATACTCAAAACTTCCTTGGTCACCATGTCATGCATGGTGGCGGAGCCAAACCCGATCGCGCGCATTGCCGTAACGGTAACATCACCCCACGCCTCGTCAGGAACGCCCTTGTCCCTGCAACGTTTTTGGAATTCCTTTGCCTCTTTGTAGCCGGCGGCTTCTTTGGGATAATCCTTCTTCGATATGCGTCTGAACATCTCCTGGTGCAGAGCGTCAAGGTGCAGGTAGTGAATGTTGATCTGATTCTTTTCCAGCTTGGCCGACTTGCGTTCCTCGGTCTGGACTTCCGTGGCCGTGCGCTCCGGCCGGTCCGGGCCTTCAAGTTGTTTCTTATAAACGCCGGTGTTGTTGTTCAGTATCTGGTGCAGCATGTTCCTGACGCCGATTAACTTCGTTAGATCCGGCGCAAATGAATGTTGAATTGCCCGAAACCCTGAAGGCAATACCGTGATCGGGCCAAGCCGGAGCAGGTTAATTTGCTGCTGGCTGCTGCCGGATGGTTCAAGGATGAAGCTGCTCGTCATGCTGGCGCCGTCGACGGTGGTATTGATGAATCGGTTACTCAATTCAACGTGGGGGAATATGCGGTGGCCGAGCCCCTTGATCGACTTGTAATATCCATCACCGATGTTCCAGATAAACAGGCAGATAGCGTGTTCCATGCCTTCGTATTCATCCTGGCCGGTGTAAAGGAATCCAGGCAGTTCCTCGTCCTCATAAATCATGTGGCGCGAGACCTTGCCGTTAAATTCTTTGACCAGCAACTGAATCACACGGATTGGCGAGCAGTCGTTTTGTGACGATGCCAGGTCGTTGTTCTTCAGCTTTTGCTGGATGGCTTCGAATACGGTTGTTTGGAATTTGCCTTCGGCTGGTTCGGTGGTTCGCGCCGACTTGATAATTACTTCCTTGATAAGGTCGGTGTTCCAGCCGGCTGCCTTGGCAATATCGCGCGATTCATCATCCTTGATCTTGGCGTATAGTTCGTGCGCCTGGTAGGTGTGACGGAACCCGATTAGTTCAAGCTCGCCGATGGTGGACTTGCTCTCTGCCGGCACCAGCAACGATGCACGCTTTGCGGCCTTCGGGCGCCAGTCGTACTGATCGGGCCAGAACATCGGGCCGATGCCGGTCACCAGCATTTCTTTAGTGCAGAGCATTCGGTTGAAGAAGTAATCCGGCCATGCGGTAACAGCGCGCGTGTATTCCTGTTCGATGATGTCGCTGTAGTTGATGCCTGGG
>Ga0222628_1001004_pt1 | contig 10157 bp, 4 predicted proteins | sample AntAcemetageno95_FD_179860 | JGI IMG/M metagenome (GOLD analysis project Ga0222628, IMG submission 179860) | Saline water microbial communities from Ace Lake, Antarctica - #95 | ecosystem: Environmental > Aquatic > Non-marine Saline and Alkaline > Saline | place: Antarctica: Ace Lake | collected... | reverse complement strand
TTCTGTGATTCGTCTTTTCCAGAAGCGGTCTCTGATATGCAGCAGGTACTGGATTGGGAAGAATTCTTGTCAGGGGATGATTCGCAGTCTAATCTAGAACGACCCTCTCGGAGAGTATTGAAAATGAAGGGTTTACTTGACAGACTCCGAAAAATGATAGTTATAACGCGCATAACGCTCACTTGTTATATATGATGAGCTGTAATATTTAAGTCCCACGGGATGCGAGGAGAAGGCGAAGCATGAAACGAAAATTAATTGTACTGTCACCAGTCATTTTAGTGGTGCTTGGATTTGCGGTCATGAAGGTGTTAATGTCCTTCAAAGAGGATCAACCCAAACGGAGTACCGTGGCTAAACCGCGACTTGTTGAAACTCAGATCGTTGAGTTGGGGGACGTTCCAGCTAGCCTGACAACCTTTGGTACACTTGCATCCAGCCAGCCGGTGAGCCTGATTAGCGAAGTGTCAGGAACCCTTAAATCTGGGACCATAAAATTCCAGCCAGCCCAGTCCTTTAAAAAAGGGGACCTCCTCCTCAAAGTCGATGATCGCCAGATAAAATTACAATTAAACAGCACAAAGAGTGATTTATTGACTGCCTTAGCGACCCTTATGCCAGAGATCAAAGTGAGTACCCCAAAGATCTTCCAGACCTGGCAATCTTATTTTGATTCCATCAGTTTTGAAAAGCCCATCGGTCCGCTCCCAGCAGCAGATGACCAGAGACTCAAAGCCTTGCTGGCTCGCTATAACATCTATAAGCTTTATTTTTCAGTGCAGGATCTTGAGATTCGAGCCTCAAAGCATTACTTCTACGCACCATTCAATGGTTCCATTGTGAGTGCCCAACTTAGGGTCGGTAGCACGGCTGCTCCAGGAACGCGTCTGGCTGAGATCATCAACCTAGATGAGCTGGAAGTCGAGATACAAGTACCTGCAGCCGATATTCGCTGGATAAAAACGAATGCCAAGGTCGATCTCACGACGCCAGATGGCGCTATCAATTGGAAAGGCCACATTGATCGGATCGGCAATGTTATCGACACAAGATCTCAATCAATATTTGCCTATATCAAATTGGATGATACTGCCAATGTGACACCTACGGCTGGCGTTTTTTTACGGGCTGATATTGTGGCTGAGACCATCCCAAATGCGATGAAAGTGTCCAGAAGGGCAGTCTATGAGGAGTCCTACGTATTTTTGGTCCAGGACTCAAAATTTGTCCAGCGAAATATCAATATCGCCTTTGATGAAGGTGATTACTACATCCTGAATGGCGGCTTGACACCTGGCGATACATTGGTTTCTGAGCTCCTCCAGGGTGTCTCCGCTGGGATGCCAGCCAAGGCCATTCAAAGTCTTGAATTGAACGACTAGGAGAGCGTATGAAACGTGTCATTGAATTTTTCGCCCGCTATCCCGTATGGACCAATGTTCTGCTCGTTGGGGTTTTGCTGTTTGGTGGAATCTCCTTAAGTAATCTCAGGTATTCAACATTTCCTGAAATAGAACCCAATCTGATCTCCATTCAAGTCCTCTATCCTGGTGCCTCTCCCGAGGAAGTAGAAGAGGGAGTCATTCTAAAGATCGAAGAGAACCTGGATGGTCTGGATGGGATCGACCGCGTCACCTCTACGTCGAGTGAAAACGTTGGCTTTGTCAATGTTGAGACCCTCAGCGGTGCCGATTTAGACAAGGTCCTTACTGATGTCAAAAATGCAGTGGATCGAATCGGCTCCTTCCCCCTAGGGTCAGAAAAACCGATCGTCTTTCAACAGAAATTTAGAAGTCGAGCCCTATCTATTGTACTTTATGGAGAAACTGATCTACGAACCATGAAGATTTATGCTGAGGATCTTAGGGATCGTCTTATTGCATCCCCCACCATCTCACAAGTAAATATACAGGGTTATCCTGGTCTGGAAATCTCAATTGAGGTTTCTGAAGCAGATCTCAGACGCTATAAACTATCCTTCGATGAGATCTCTCGTCGCGTTCAGTCCGAGAATGTCAATCTATCTGGAGGAAAATTTGAAACCCGAGATGAGGAGATCCTCATTCGAGCCTATGGTAAACAATACACTGCGGCTAATCTGGAGAATCTGGTTCTCAGAGGTGATAGTGACGGCAACCTGATTTATCTCAAGGATGTGGCCTCCATTCGTGAGCGTTGGGCAGATACACCAGATAAAACCTATTACAATAACCAGACCGCTGTCGTGATAAATATTGACAAGACCAAAGAGGAAAGTGTTCTTGATGTGGCTGACTTTGCCAAACAAATGGTGGCCGAGTTCAATGAAGAGAATACTGTCATTTCAGCGCTGATCTTAAATGACAATACAATTAGTCTCCGCCAGCGAATAGACCTGTTAATAAACAATGGGTTTATTGGCTTAGTCCTGGTGGTCCTCAGTTTGAGCTTCTTCTTAAATCTGCGAATCTCTTTCTGGGTAGCGATTGGTATTCCCTTCTCATTTGCTGGGACGTTTATCGTTCTCAGCTTTGCCGGTATCACTCTCAACGTCATCTCACTCTTTGGGATGATCATCGTGATCGGTATCCTGGTAGATGATGCTATCGTGGTCTCGGAGTCCATTTTCTCTGAATTCGAGCGCGGTAAAAAAGGTATCCGGGCAGCTATAGATGGAACCGTCGTCATGCTAGGGCCGGTTACGACCTCGGTGATGACCACGATCCTGGCCTTCACACCCTTCTTCTTTCTGGATGGTTTTCTAGGGCGCTTTATCTGGAATATGGCTGCCGTGGTTGTGGCGGCTCTGGTGTTCTCGCTCATCGAATCCTTCTTGATCCTGCCCGCTCACCTGGCGCACTCTAAAGGTCTTCATGACCATAGCAAAGATTCCAAAATGCGCAAAAGGATTGAGAAGATCATTCACTTTATGACCCACAGAATGTACGCTCCTTCTTTGAAATTCGCCCTGGATCATAAATGGTTCACCATTAGTGCACCCATTGCAACAGTACTCATCACTTTGGGACTTATGGGCGGTGGTTTTATAGGCTTTACTTTCTTTCCATTTATAGATGGAGATACCATGCCTGTCAACGTGAGCCTTGTCGCTGGAAGACAGGAGGCTGATGTTGAAAGGGTTTTAAAGAGGATTGAGACCGTTGTGTGGGAGGTTAACACAGAGATGAGCGCTCAACGGAAGGATGGTGAGCAATTAATTCTGGGAATTAAGCGCGATATTGGCTCCAATGATTTTGGAGATGCTGGTAGCCATACAGGCAAATTGACCCTGCAGTTGCTGGATGGTGAAAAGCGGGGTATGGATAGTTATATCATTGCCAACCGCGTTCGCGAAGCTGTGGGTTCCCTCCCAGAAGCCCAGAAGTTGTCTTTTGGCCGGGCCAGTCTATTTGGTAAACCTGTGTCGGTTAGTCTGCTGGGTAGCAATATTGATGAGCTTCGTAAGGCGAGTGTCCTGCTAACTGCAGAGCTGGAACAATTCTCTACCCTCAGGGATGTGTCCTTAGGGAGTAAAGAAGGTCGCAGAGAGATAGATATCACATTGAAACCGCGAGCCTATTCCCTGGGGTTGACCTTAAGCGATGTGGCTGGACAGGTTCGCCAGGGTTTCTTTGGACAGGAAGTTCAGCGTATTCAAAGGGGTCAGGATGAGGTCCGTGTCTGGGTCAGATACTCTTCTGAGGATCGTTCCTCTCTGGGTCTGTTGGACCGAATGAGGATCAGGACCCAGGATGGATCTGAATATCCCTTTGGTGAGCTGGCTGAGTACACGCTAAAAAGAGGTATTACCTCTATCAGTCACCTCGACAAAAAACGTGAACTCACTGTTGAGGCTGATCTTTCCGATGCCAGTCTGGATCTGCCCCCCATCTTGGCTGAAATCCGCGACGAAGTTGTCCCGCGGGTACTGGCTCAGGTCCAGGGCGTACAAGTCTCTTATGAAGGTCAATCTCGAGACCAGGCCAAAACAAGTGCCAGTTTTCAGAGAACCTTCCCCCTGGCATTCGCAGGGATGTTTATCATCCTGATCCTGGTATTCCGGTCATACATGCAAGCCATGCTGATCTTTGGATTGATTCCCTTTGGGGTCATCGGAGCCTTCTGGGGTCATGGGATTCAAGGGATTCAGGTAAACACCTTGTCAGTCTATGGAATCCTGGCCCTCACAGGGATTATTGTCAACGACAGTATCGTGTTGGTGGACAAAATCAATCGCAATCTAAAATCCGGAATGTTGTTGTATGATGCTGTCTTCGATGCTGGCGTTTCTAGGTTGCGTCCCATTCTCCTTACAACTTTTACCACATCCTTTGGATTGGCTCCCCTCATTTTTGAAACCAGTCGCCAAGCCCAGTTTTTGATTCCCATGGCTGTTTCACTGGCTTACGGCCTGATCTTTGGAACCTTTCTGATTCTGGTTGTACTACCCGCTGGCTTCCTGGTGATGAATAGGGTCAGGGTGCTCTGGGTGAAATTGTATTACGGTCACATCGTTAGTCCCGAGGAAGTGGAGCCAGCCATGAAAGAACTGGCCTTTGCAGCAGAGACAAATAAAAAAGCGGCCTAACGCTTGAGGTATATTTAGTACTATAAAAAAGAGGCTGTCTCATAACTTGAGACGGCCTCTTCATATTTTTAACCACGGATGTACACGGACTTTCACTGATTTGTGTAAAACCCGTTCTGGGATTCACTTTCTTGTCTCCCCACTTACTCTTTCATCCATGTTTTCATCAGATTGTGGGTAATTGCAATCAATTATCAGGTGACTTGTTCATAAACAACTATTGTATTAACAGTAATATATACAAGTCTGCTATTTGACCTGATACCCATCAAAAAAAAGAGGCCACCCTTTTGGGACAGCCTCCTTTTTAATCTCATCAACCAATTGAGCCTATTTCAACAGTAAGACCTTCAGGGGTGTTCCATGCATTTGGTCAGATACCAGGACAGCAAAATAAACGCCTGACGGTAATGTCTCTCCTAGACTTGTTTTGGCGAACCAGGGAATCCAATGATGGCCAGGACCTAAGTGAGACAGGTCAATGGTATCCACCAGGCGACCCCTTAGATCATATATATGCAGCATAATTGGTGTTGAGAGCGCTGTTTCACCGAGCACGATATGAAAATTTGTGACGGGGTTGAAAGGGTTGGGGTAGGCTTTCAATACTGAAGATTCATCTGGCATGACGCTTACAATGTCGCCAATATCGGTAACGACCTCTTCATAATCAGCAAAATATGCGGTGTAGCGACAGCGCATTTGATATCTCAAGCTCAAGGCAACCGAGCTGTCTTTCAGGGCGTCCGTCTCTCCATAGATATCGATATATTGTTCCAGAGCATCAATGGACCGTTTGGCCCATAAGTAGGCTGGAATGTCCCAGTCTGTCGTGTCATTACTAAACTCCAATGGGAATCCATATTGCTGAGAACCAGCCACACCATCACCCCAATAATCCAGGGAGGTAGCGCCAGCACTTGAATACCGGCCAGTGTGGAGTGAGTAGAGTCCGGCATATGTGTTGGGTACATTCTGTGGCAGTACCGAGTGGACATCAGCTTTATTGAAATTCAGGCTCACATGGTTGAAGACAGGCGTGTTAATGGTCTGAAAAACGCGATACATTTCCTCTGTGAGGTTGCTCTCTTCATTAAGATAAGTGACAAACCCAAGATTCAGACGAGCCGTCATATCCAATCTGGAATGATCGACATTCACACCAATGGCAATGGGAAAGATAGCCACATCATGGACATTCAAATTAGCCAGCCCAATGGGATCAATGGGTGAACGGCCATCGGTAAAGGCTAAGATAGCGTTATGGTAGTCAGCGTTATCAAATTGCGATAGCGATGTTTCCAGTCCATAATCCAAGCGGCTGCCACCGGAGGCAACCAGGCCATTGAGGAAGTCCTCGGCAGACACGATATTGGCTGCACTGGCCTCCACCAGATCGTTTCTAAACTTTTGGGTATAGTAATCGTAACGCACGATATTGAACTGATCCGTGTTGTTCAACTGATCCAAAGCCAATTTGATGGCCGCCACTGAAGCCTCTAATTTGTACCCACTCATGGTTGATGAGGTTGAGATCAGAAAGACGATATTTCGGTTCAATATCTCATCTGGTGCTACGATGTTTGGGGGGGTCAAAAAGAAAGCGAAGTGGCCATCCACTTCCGCGTTCAGGGCCGAATAGAAGTCGCGCCCAAAGGAGTTATTGGCCAGCTCATATGAGAATTTCACATCTCGGTTGAGATAGGCATTGGGTTGAACCATGGACACGGCTATTTCATTGTCGCCCAGTAGGGAAAATTCGTAATTGCTGTGGGTTTCCATGGCGAAATCACTCATATCCCGCTCAGAGCTCAAATTGATATTGAGTTCCAGGTGTTCTACAGGGTAGTCGATGAAATCATCGGTCTTCAGTGGATACTGATACTGAATGGCGCCCTGAAAGAAATCCACCAGGGAGACATAGTGGAGCTCCACCTGCTGGATCGCTCCAGGGGCGATACCACGTAGCTGGAGCCTCAGACCGTTGAAACCGATGTAGTCGTTCACCAAAGCCGCGACACCACCCTCGCCTGTTCCAGGGTTGGTAGATTGACTTGATTCAATGAGAATGGCTTGAAAAACCGTATCATTGCGAGTGTACAAGAGTTTAATGGAGCGGGCATCATAAGGCAATGGGAAGGACCAGACCGCATCTGTGGGCTGATTCCAATCGTTGACAAATTCCTGGTAGACGATCGTCGTGGCATATAGTTCTTCAATATTCACATCGATAATCGATGAGCGATGGCGTAGAAAATCAGTGGGATAATCTTCATGGTTGGACATGAGGACACCATCAGCTAAAACTGTCGATAAGGTCAGGAGTGCGAGTAAAATAATTCTGGTAAGTTTCATGATCTCAGCTCCCCTAGTTCGTATGAACAATTTTTAAAAGTTGACTGCTTTCATCACCGCCGCCAGTATCTCGAAGCGTGATCTGAACCAGATAAAGGCCGGCCGATACCAGTTGACCTTGCCCGTTGGTGGCGTTCCAGCTTAGTTGATGTGAGCCAGAGCGTGACAATGAATAACGACGAACAAGTTGCCCCCTGACGTTATAGATTTCGGCTTCACCCACATGATCGACGGGAACCTTTACATCAATAATCACACTGGGGTTAAAGGGGTTTGGATAGCAGCGAGCCCACTGGTCTGAGTCTTTGCCTAACAAACCAGCTGGTGGGGCATACTCAATGGTGGCAACACCACCAAGACCAGCTTGATGCACTTCGACAGTAACCGTCCTATTGCTAACTTCAGTGTTTGGTGTGGTGTAATTGATCAAGTAATTGGTGGATCCGCCCAGATTGGCAATATCCAGCAGGATATCGAGGAAGTTTCCATTGATATTATACCAGTCACCACCTGTGGGGTAGATGATCGGGTCAATATACTCAATCCGGATACTCTCCCCGGACACGCCGTGACACGTCACACCATTGGCCAGCATGGCATCTACGATCTCGGCTTGAGTGTAAGGGGTGTGGCTGTTGTTGATATGATACCCAGCATCTGTGATCCAGATAAAAATACGACCGGCTGAATCCCTAAATTGAAATTGAGTTGCGGCGTAGAGAGCATCTAAGGAATTCTCTGGCACATCACCGCCGCCGTGGGCGTATTGAGCATCGATATAGGTCTGAAAAAGCGCCACGTCAGATGTAAAATCATAAATGTTCTCTATGACATCCAGGAAGGTCACCATGCCCAGCCGAAAGTCTATGTTCTGGCCTGCTAAAGCGGTGGCAAACTGGCCCAAATATGTTTTTACCTGGTCAATCTCACCACCCATACTCCCAGTGACATCCAGAACAAAAACCACATCAGCGGCCCCGACCCCTGACGTTGTATCAGACCCAACACTGAAGTCGTAGATTCGAGTTTGATCCTCCCAGACAAAGAAATTTTCTGGCTCAAGATCAAAGAGGGTTTGGCCACTCACTGCATTGGTCACATTGACTCGTGTGGCAACCTGGGGATAATCCGTTGTGATTACCGTATCAGCGACAACAACCAGGCCAGTATCTGAATAAAAGCTGGCTGGAATAAACAGGGGACGCTGGATTACGGAAAGGACTGTGCTGCCAGCCATGAGTTCCAGTGTAATTGGATACACCCTGTCTTCATAAAGTTCCGGGATAGAGATTGGTACCTGTTGAAAAGTCTTGTTTGTATTGCCAATGGTGAAAGCGGGGCTGGTCCATTCCTGGAGAAACGTATCATTTCTTAAAATCAACTGAACAGACTGGGTCGGACCACCATTGTTCTCGATAATGGTGAAACAATTGAGATTGCTGGGGGAGACGACATTTTCATAGACATCCAGCATTTGTGGAATCTGGCTCCGTAAGTAGGGTCCATTGGGGAAGTCGCAAGCTGTGAGTTCAATGTCAAACGTGGACTCTATGGTTTCACTTACAGCCAGAGTCTCCGAGTTTGATAACCACTGAATGGCAGCATCATAGAGGTCTGTGATCTCGGCTGTTTGATAGCCAGCCAGGGCGTACCAATTGTCAACCAGAATCTCATCTGGGAGCGCATCAGGAAAATTAATAAAGAGCTGCATCCCCGTGTTGAGGAGTCTCCGTTCGTCGATCTGGATGGTGGCGATGGATGTATTGCCAGTATAGCTGGTCTGGCTGCTAAGCGGTGCGCTCTCGATTGAAATGGCTCCGTCGCCCCATTGACCCAGTGCTGGATCAAAAATGAAACCAGATCTCACGCTGTGCTCAGCAATATCAACATTAACGGAACTCAGGCTGAAGTTAATCATGTTCTGTTCCTGGGTGTCCAGTTCGATGGAAAATGTCGTGTTGATGATGCCATTGACACATACCAGTTCCATGCTGGTTTCACTTAATTCATTGATATGCATCTGATCTTCTGTGTAGTAAGTGTCCAAACGGTAGATTACAGCATCAATTTCTAGCAGAGCATAAGATGTTTTAGCCAGCGGGTGTCCAAAAGAGAGGGGCTGATCATTATCCAGCACGCTGGCATCCGTACCAAGCAGTGTTCCCAAGGTAAAGTGGCCGGACCTGAGGAGGTCGACTTCAAGGATATTATTTCCCAGTTCGCCATAGTCCCAACCAGGATAAGGGATTCGGGATAGTGAATTTGTGACCGAATTGGAAGTACCCTCCTGATATTCAATAATATCAAAACTTTGTTTCTGCACCCCGAAAACCAGAGTGCTGATGCATAGAAAGATAAGAAATTGGTATGAATGTCTCATAATATCCCCTTTTTGCTGAGGAGTCAGATGTGAGTCAAATTGATTTGACAGATACTCCCCCAATGAAATTTGTATGTGGAAAAATATAAGGGATACCGACTGGAAAGTCTAATGCTTAAGTATCACAACTGAGTAAGTATCTTTGGGGTTAGAAATAAGGGATTGAAGTCTAAGTGAAATGTGGACATTTTGTGTTCTCGGATGGCGTTGAAAAGACCGAACAGCGCAACCAGGATTAGCTTAAGCAGTCGGTTCTCAATAGATATCTGCGTCATCGTGGCTCAACGCATGTCGGTGCAAATAGCTATTTTATAGAGTGTGTTGGCCAGGGCCTTTGGCTTTCAGCCTCGATCCATGCGACAGCCCATTCAGGGAGTTGGCCATCCCAATCCACATCAGGAAATTCTGCCATAACGGTAGATGCAGGGACCAGACCATCTTTTGAGATCACTCCCGCCTTGATCAATGCCGAGGAACAGATGCTCTCTCCACGCCACATCTCTTGCAGAAAATAGAACCAGCGTCCGTCGTGACCAATGACTCTGGAGTGTAGTTCAAATTTCTTGAGAAAGGGGATTCGACGACGGTAGCGGACACTAGAGCCCCCCACGGCCAGCCCCCATTTCTTTTTTTTGATCAATTCTAATAGTCCAACGCGGGCTCCCAGATCATAACGCCCCAGGTCCATGAGGGTCAACTGGCGTCCATTGTTGACCTCGCCATAATTGTCTACATCAAACACACCGGCACGAAGTTTAAGAATGCCGGCCTCATTAAATTCTAGACCTGGTTTAAAGCGGGCGTTTATGAGGGTCTTGATAACACGATAATAGGGGTACATCGGGGGTTCTTCCA
>Ga0222628_1001003_pt1 | contig 10164 bp, 9 predicted proteins | sample AntAcemetageno95_FD_179860 | JGI IMG/M metagenome (GOLD analysis project Ga0222628, IMG submission 179860) | Saline water microbial communities from Ace Lake, Antarctica - #95 | ecosystem: Environmental > Aquatic > Non-marine Saline and Alkaline > Saline | place: Antarctica: Ace Lake | collected... | reverse complement strand
ACACCGGCAAGTATGCGTATGCCAGTTTGGTGCTGGTCAAGACGGCGGCTGCGCCCATACTTAGCTTGGGTGTTAGTGATGTCAGTTTGGCCGATTCTGTTACCAATACAGAGGTGGTAATAACTGGCAACCTGACGTTTAATCTGCGTGATGTTGTGCAGTCAATCAACAACTGGCTTGATACCACATCAACTCAGGCTGTTCTGCAAGGTGACTTCCAAGCCGAACTCTACAATGCTCTATACTCCGACATCTTCGGCAACGCTACGGCGGCACAGTTTGAAACTGCTGCCGGTACGGTGCAGTTGAAGAATGTCTGGGGCGATGCCTTAATCAAAGATGATAATGCCAATGGTTCTTCGCATACGTCCTTGATGATTGCTCCGCCTTCGATGAGTCATGGTATGGTTGTAATCAAGGAAATTACGGGTCATCCCGGCACTTCCGGCACACCGACTGTTGTGCGATCCATTTATGATATGGACGGCAACTTGCTGGCATCCAGCGGTTCTATTGGTTCGGCCACCGATGCTCTGTTGGCGGCTGCTTTGCCAGCGTTTGCGGAACCCGTGATCCTGTGCGATGGCCCTGTCATTGTGCGTGATACCATTGGGACATATTTGCACAATACCGCCACGACCATGAGAGTCATGTATTCGTTCCCTCAAGCCAAAAACTTCTAATCGGGAACACTAAAGTCTTAATCCGGTTGCCGTGGCGTAAAAACTACGGCCAACCGGAAGGACAAGGAGATATGATGATGAATGGAATTGTAAAAAAAGTTGGATTGTTTTTGGCTACGTTGGCTGTGGCGTGGAGTTGTCAAGCACTTGATTATAGCCAACATTTCGGGAGACCGCCACGTATGTATCGTGTTTCTCTCGGTGTTGGTGGTGCTCCGTCTGCGGCTGATATGAATACGGTTTACATTCGGCCTGGTGATATGGTGGCAAACGCCGATGATGATGCGTTGTTTATCATGTCAACTACGAATGTTTATACCAAGATAGAGGCGGATGGAACTGTAACAATAGTGTCAATGGATATTAGTGACCGCATGGACATCGGTGGATGGGGTTATGCAGGTGAACACGCTCCGTTGGCTGATACAGACGAGACTCATACTATGGCTGGTTTCGGCCAGTTTAACGAGGTTTCTACTGTGGTTTCGGCTGGCAAGGTCATGGCGGCGAAATATTCCAGGCTTCTGATAAGTGAAAGCCAGACCAATTCGTCTACCTTTATTGGAACTGAGAGTCAACTAAGACTTCGTGGAGCCAACATCGGCGAGGGAGTTCATGCTGGACTCTGGGCTTATGCTGAGCAATCCGGGGTTTCGACTCAAAGCGATGCTGGCACGTTTGACGCCATAACCGCAACTGTTGAATCTGAAGCAACTTATACTATTGGTGCTACTGAGCAGATTTCAGGCATTACGCTTGATTCGTCTATCAATACAGGTGCAACGATAAATGCAAGTGCTAACTTCTCTGCTGTGTATATCAAGTCGAATGGCCTTGACTGGTTCAATGGTCTTTATATTACCGGTTGCGACAACGCCATATTGTTTGATGGCGGGGCTACGATAGACCAAAGTGATACTAACACGCTGACGATTACGGAGGCGAATGTTGCTGTAGTTGGTGACTTTGCGGCCAGTACGATTGCGGCTGATAATGGATATACTGGAATTATTACTAATGGCCCTACAGGTTATACTAATGTGACGACATTTGTTAATGGCATTTGTACATCCAATGTATTCAATCCGTAACTAATCGCGATGAGAGAATTGGGCGGGTACAGTTGAATTAAAACCTTACCTTGCCCGCCCGTTCTTTCCTGATGAAGGAGGGATGCTCATGGCGATGATGACAAAGATATACGCCCTCTGCTCACCTACTGCTGAAATCCGATACATCGGCAAGACCGTTAATTCTCTTGTAAGAAGGTTGGGCAGTCATCTTTATGTTGCTCGTCGTGGCGACCAAAATCATCTTTATAATTGGTTGCGTTCCGTATTATCCACTGGTCATCTTCCCCTGATACAACTAATTGGCGAAGTCATAGGTAATGGAAACAATGAAGAACGTGCCTGGATTATTTATGGCAAGGGTGAGGGATGGCGACTTGTAAATTCTACTTCAGGTGGAGAAGGGATATTAAATCCTTCGGAAGAAACACGTCGTAAATTACATGATTCTCATGTAGGCAAGCCCAATGGCTGCTTAGGAACTCATCGGTCAGAAGAGTCTCGGCTTAAAATGTCATTGGCTAAAAAAGGGAAACATTTCACCAAAGAACACCGCCGTAAAATAGGATTAGGAAATAAAGGAAAAATAATTTCAATAGATCAAAGACGTAAAATATCAAAAGCGAATAGAAATCGTATTGTTTCTATAGAAACACGTCAAAAATTAAGCAAACTCACAAAAACACGATTAGCTCAAAATGGACATCCCCTTTCAGGAAAACATCATTCTGAAGAATCAAAACGAAGGATGTCGGAATCTCATAAAGGTGAAAAGCATTTTAATTATGGCAAACATCTTTCCGAAGAAACCAGACGAAAAATAGGGTTGGCAAACTTGGGAAGACATCAGTCAGCAGAAACTCGTCAAAAAATAAGTGAAGCGACCTTAAGGCAATTTGCTGCAAAGGGACATCCAAGACAAGGTTGTCATGCCTCGGACGAATTAAAATGCAGAATGAGTGAAACAACCAAAAAGAGAATGACTCCCGAATATCGTAAAAAAATAAGCAATAGTCTTTTACGTTATTTTCAATCTAAGAGGGTGGTATGAAAAAAACATTATGTTGGTTTTTATTTTCTATATTTTCTTTTGCGCTTTCTCTTTTTGCGGCTTCTCCTTCTATTACATTTAGCGTAGACACAGAAATTCCCAGTGTTTTCGAGGTGCAAACCTATGCAGGTAATACGCCTACCATTACAGTAAATATCCAATCGGGCGGAAGCAATTTTACTGGACTTGGCGCGGGGTGGTCAGCGGAATTTAATTATTCTAAATCGGATTATGCTACTGCCTTGAAAACAATTACCGGAACCGTGAACGCGGCAACTGGGGTGGTTACTTTTAATTGTGCCACGAACGCATTTCCAGCTTCAGGCGATTATTTTGGCGAGATATTTTTGCAAAATGGTTCCACAAAAATAACAAGCGGGCAGGGTTTGGTAAGGGTAAAGAAATCCCCGAGTTCAGGATCAACTACTATTTGGGATTTGAATAATCGCGTGAACTGGGATATTTTGACTTCGATTGGAAATTTGCCGTGGAGCGATTTTGACACTAACACGCTCCAAAGCCAAATCACCGCCAACCTCGCATCCGCCAACGCAACCAGTGTGGTATTCCAGGCGAAGTTTGACGCACAGGCGAACACTAACGCTGACTATGAATCCCGTATTGCAGCCGAGGAAACCCTGTCAACAGCCCAGGCCAATACCAATGCGGCATTATTGGCGGCAATAGTGGCTAACGGGACCAGCGACGTATCGCTTGTAACCTATAACGCCCATGTAGCCGCACAAGCCGCGACCAATACCGAGGTCTATACTTTCCGGACGAATCAGGTGGCCACGAACGCGGCATTGCTGGCGGCGATTACCGCGAATGGCACAAGCGATGTTTCACTGGTAACGTATAACGCTCATGTGACGGCGCAGGCTACTACAAATACGGAGTTTGAATCTCGGATTGGGTCAAATGAAACCTTCCGAATTACGACACAGCCAGCGACTAATGCCTCTTTGTTGGCACAAGCCGCCTATGGGATTACTGCTTATGGGTGGGGCGATTGGTCTGGACAAGGATTTATAACTTCTGCCACGAATATCTTTACTTCCCTCTATGTTGCTGATCGCTCTCAGTTGGACGCGAATATATCAGGACTGACGCAAGGAGTTTATACCGGCTCGTTGACTACGGTGGCTTACACTGGCGCTACTGCGCTGGTGTCTGGAAAGACTTACGTTTACGGCTACAGCAAGGTCGGGGCAAGTGGAACTTCCACGCTTTCGATTGCTGGGTTTACGCTTGGGCCGCATACTGCTGTCAACAATTACAGCAACTATTTCTCCTTTGAAGATACTGGAAGTAATTTAGTGATAAAACTCGATGGCTCTGGTTTGTCGCTATGCAATGCGTCGAATATATACGTGAGGGCTTCCACGGGGGGCACTATCAATGCGGCTGGCGACATGAATGTAGGAGGAGTTATACGAGCTTATGGCGCGATAATGACCAACCCTGCGGTGCATATTGCTGACACGGCTAACCCTCACGGCGTTACGGCGTCACAGGCCGGGGCGGTGGCGACAAACGATGCCGATTATCTTGTCGCTCTGACCAACGCCCGTCCGTGGGATGAACCTAATTATAACACGATTACAAACCCACCGACTATCCCCACTACAAATGGGTTTATAAAAACTGGCGAGGCAGGTGCATGGACGAACCTATCCGAGTATAATGACGACCTTGCGGCCACATCCACGAACCTATCAGACTATAACAACGATGTGCCGTTTGTCACGGGAACGGTAGTCCGTGCCGAATCCGATCCCATCTTCACCGCCTCCGTAGCCTACGCCATCAGCGCAGGTGACACGCAGTCATGGACGCAGGGCGCAACCGATGGTTCTACCGCCACGAATTTCATCGGCACGAATACGCTACAGACGCAGATAACGGCTAATGCCGGATTTACAAATTACGCTTTCATAGCTTGGAATTGGGGTAACTGGGCTACGAATCTCTTAAATTGGGCCATGATGACTGGCACGCCGACGACTATTGGTGTTGGCGGATATGGTGTAACCGATGTTTATACGAAGGTCGAATCGGACGCCGCCTACGCCACAACCGGCACGGTAGGTGTGATTGATGTTGCTTTTTCCGCCCACACGAATAACGAGAGCGCGGACATCCAGCACTTGACGGCGGCAGAGAAAGCACACGCGGCGGCGGCAATCACTAATGAGCCACATTCGATTGCATATAGCAACCTGACGTATTCTTCCATCCTGCAATCCATGACCAACTTCACCTCCGTTGCCAGTTCCAGCAACTATCTGACCTATGACCCCGTTACACGCCTCTTGAGCGGGTGTGTGACGAATGCAGGGGCAGGCGGCACCGGCACGACCAACGCCAGCGGAATCAACGTGGCATTCACGGCGACGAATTACACCGCAGACGCCAACGTGGAAGCGCATTTGGTGGCACTCGACAGCATACAGGAAACCAACACGGTATCGTTTGACGGCGAGAGCAATGTTGTCATGCGTGTGAGTGGTACGAAAGTGTACTTCGGTGCACCTGACCTTGCAACCAAAGCCGTGGTGACGATTGTTAGCAATGCGTTTGGGGCGGGTGACATAATCGTTTCAAATGCTGCCCTTGCGTATGCCGACTCCGTAGGAACTGTCGTCAGCAACGCGGCTCTTGCCTATGCCGACTCCGTAGGAACTGTCGTCAGCAACGCGGCTCTTGCCTATGCCGACTCCGTGGGTACGGTGGTATCTAATGCCGCGCTCGCCTACGCTGATTCAGTCGGCACGGTTGTTTCCAACGCTGCTATTGCAGCCGACCTTGTGGTTTCCAACGCCTACACGAACACGAAGGCACTTGCGGCGGCGGCGTTGCCGAAGACGGGCGGAACGATGACGGGGCCGCTGACTAATGAAGTGGCAATTTATCTTCCTGCTGGTGGGACTTGTTATTTTGGTGGCACTAATTATATCACGGATCAAGGTTCAAATTGTTTGTTTCACTTTGGAACGAACTCTGCCAATTTCGGATGGTAAAATGAAACGAATATCAATCATCATTGTTGCGGTGTGCGGGTTGCTGGCGATGGCCGGTGCAACGGACTATCGCATCCAAATCGCAGAAGTAAATAATCAGATTATCGTTATTACTAATCGTGTACAAATAATGGATGGTTACACCACGCTCCTTGTTCACTTTGACGGGGCGCATGCAGTTTCAAATTATACAGCCGAAACAGGCCAGAAGCTAACTTTTGTATCTAATGCGCGGTTGACAACGAGTACTAAGCAATTTGGAACCGCCTGTTTGACATGCGATACAAAAGGGGATTATGTGACTGTCCCGGCCACTTCGGATTGGGATTTTGGGAGCGGAGATTTTACGATTGAATGTTGGGTTCGTTCGGACTTAATAACGAGTGATGACGGCGTGTTTTCATTTATAACCGATGTCACTAACAGAATAAATCTGGCTGTATATTCCAGTAGTTTTTATGCTGAAGTATACTCGGACGGGAGTATTTTTACTGGGACATTTGGGGATACAATAATACAATATGCTTGGTATCACGTCGCCGTTGTGAGAAATAGCAATACTTTAACATGGTATGTAGGGGGTGCGTCAAAACTGACCAACGACGTGTCTGGAAAGTCTTTTGATTTAAGTGGTACGACCCCATTCATCGGGCAATACTCGGCTCATAGTTTATATGGTGAGATTGATGAGTTCCGTGTCTCGAAAGGCATAGCGCGATGGACGGCCAATTTTACGCCGCTGACGCATCCATATTAAAATGAAACACCTATTAACAATTATCTTAGCCCTGACCTGCGCCACGCTCCACGCGCAGACCGTGATCATCAAAGGCACGGGTGCGGGGAGCGTGCGGGGGACGGGCGCGGGGAGTGTTAGGGGGGTGGCGACGGAGGCAGTACCGACGACCTACACAAATTACTGCGATGGCCGGTTCACGATTTTTAATACGAACCAAGACGTGGTGTTGGATAACGACAGCGGCAGGACGTGGGTGCGGGATGCGAACATTGACGGTACGAAAAACTGGACTAATGCGATTGCGTATTGCTCCAATCTGACATACGCCACTTACAGCGATTGGCGGTTGCCGAGCCTCACAGAGTTTAGCAGGGGGTATGCAACCAACGGGTTGGTTGACGAAGCTTATAGCGCAAATGATCCAGCACTACCGCTGGGCCATCCGTTTACAAGCGTCCAATCTGCCTCTTACTGGACGAGTATTCAGTATACGGCCATTGACGCGAAAGATGGCCAAAGGGATTTAATTGATGAGACTTTCGCCTTATACGTTTGGCCCTGCCGTGGGCTGTGAGGAATTATGTCATCAAAAGCATTTATAGTCTTGACAATTACGGCAACCATTTTTCTGACGGCGGTTCTGTATCGGTGGCTTAATAAGATCGTTAAACGTGATAATGAAAGGCGAGGGATAAAATGGCCGATATAGACCCACAGGTTTTTGGCGGCTTGATTGCAGATGTGAAAACGCTGATGAAGCAAACCGAGCAATCACGCGATGACCAGACAGTTGCCAACAACATTCTATTTGCCAAGATTGATAACCTGTCGGCCAACGGATGTGTCCAGGGCGAGGGATTGCGTAACCGGATAAAAGTGCTTGAGGAAAAACCCGCAAAACTGGTTGCTATAGGCTCAATGATTCTTGCCGCCCTTGCGGTCATCGGCGGTGCGTGTGTTTGGTTGCTTGAGAAATTCAGGACGTTATAATGCCCGACTCCCCACAGCTTAAAATGATGCGCGAAAGACTGGTGCAACTGAAAAATTGCATAGCTTGTGTCCATGACAACCACGACCGCAAGTCGCTTGAGGATGAGGCCGCAGTATTAGAGAAGGACATTAAACACTTAGAGAAGTGGGAAGCGCAGCCTAACAGGGTGGGAATATCGTGAAAACAAAACTTAAGTCTATCAAGACATTAAAAACATTCCTTTTTTGGAGTTATGATCCAGCCAGCCCTATGTCAAAACTGACTATCCGCATTACCGGAAATCAATTACCCGACAAGTCTGATTCTTGGTCACACTCAGGATTGGGGTTTGAATTATCAGACGGAGAACTCGTTTATTATGAGAACCTTTTTTCAACTGGCTTTCAAGGCCCGAAACCTGTTGCAAAGTTGATAGAGTTTGGGCGGACAACTGGACGCGTTGAAATTCAATATGTAGATTTTATCTATCCAAAAGAATCGGAACAGATAAGGCAGAAGTGCCAAAGCTGGGTAGGCCGACGTGGGTATTACGGCTGGCAACTGGTTTCGATGTGGGCGTTTGAAAGGTTCGGCAGATTTGTGGGTACTCACCTTCCGCGTAGTCCCGGCAAAGGTGTGTGTTCAGAAGATGTAGCCAGATTGGTGTTTCCTTGGGTTGATCTTCGTGATTCTATTCGTAGCGGTTTTGACGAAGTGAATCCGAACAGCGCGTGGCGGCAGTGGATGAAAATACTGGCCGAACGTGATGCCGCCGCCAAAAGGAACCTTTACGAACACGGAATGAGAAAAACACCGGAATAAAAAGTTATGACAAATATCATCCATGTACTATCTAAGGCAACAATAGACTACATCTCACTCGACCCCAAAGGCGCGGCGGCGGTGCTGGCGCTGGGGGTTGCCGTGATTGTTGGGAAGTGGGTTTGGAATGAACGAAAGGGAAGGAAAGATGCTTCCACTGATTGTCCATAGCAAATTGTTCTTTTACTATCGTGGTAAGATTGACGGGTGCTGGTATCTCGGCTGGGGCGACGGAACGTCAGTTGCCAAGCAGGACGCCTACATGGATGATATGGACAAGTTCGGCATAAATACGGTTACGCTTAACATCTGCAATGAAGACTTATCAAGCCCGTTCACTGGCGAGTTCATGCGGAGTGCGCTTGACGAAGCCAAGGTGCTGTCTCTTCTTAACTTCATTCGCCGCCTGAAAGAACGCGGCAAGCTCGTCGTGATAATGCTGTTCGATTGCCCACAGTCTGACACGGCTAAATACCCGTTTTGGCGGTACATGGAAAGAATCCCCGCGTTCATCGAAATCGTGGTGAAGGCGCTGGCTCCGCTGGTTGACGGGTTTATGCTGGGGATAGAAACAAACCGGGGGCCGCTTTCAATAGATATGGTGGAGATTGGCATTGATTACATTCGCAAGTTTGCCGTGCGGGGCGGCATCGTGCTTCCATGCGGGACACACGAACAGAACGTAGGCCGTGATAGGGGCAAATTGGTAATGCGCCGCCGTGTTCCGCGCAATGCTGACTTTGTGGGCTTTGAAACCAGCAACCACCCCTATGATGGCGACAAGGTTCCGGTGGCACAGATGGTCGAGGAAATACAGTTCCTTGTTGCCAATTCTAACGGGATACCCGTGTGGGTGGTTGAGAGCAACGCTTCCGAAGGCTCACACGCCCGCGCCCAAAACAGGGCAATGGCGGCGTTGCCGGGGGTTATTGGCGTGAACGGGGTGCTATAAATTAAATCGAGGGACGGCTCAGTCGGAAACCTCCTCCTACCGCGCCTTCTGCGCCGTTCCCTCAGCGTAAAACAGGAGCAATATGGAAACATTAGGAAACATAGTAGAAACTACTTTAAGGGCTTTGCGCCGGACAGGAGACAAGGAAGATGAAGCAACAGTTAAGTCCTTCATCAACAAATTCTATTTCTCGCTGTGTTCGTCTATTCCCATCGCTCCTCTCCGTCGAAGAATTACGGTAGACCTTTCCGATTCTGATTACTCCGAGGGCATGTGGCTGCCTTCTAATATGTCTGGTCTGTTCAGGGTAAAGGATGTAGATGATGGATTTGACTATATCAACAGAGACAGAGCTGCTGTAACTCCAGAAGAAGCGACCGACCTTTGTTATACTTATGTTCCTTCTGATGACCCATCGTTTGTTGGAAGTGATTGCTATTTGATTAAAGGTAGGACTGCCTTTACGTCAGATTCTCTTACAACCGATTACACTGGTGACTATGTTAAGTTTGGCGGTGAGCCGGGGTACTATCTCTTGTCTGCAATAAAGACATTTTCTCCCACTTATCAAGGCGACAATCTTGACGGAGAAGAGTTCGTTATTCGCCCTCGCGGAACGCAGAAGCTCGTTTGCTTGGATGCTGGTGGAGATGCAATAACTGATTTGTCGGTATATGTTGACTATTGGGAATATCCGCAGCCTCTTTATCAGGATACTGATATGCCGCTACTTCCTTCGACAAGGGCGTTGGAACTGTTGGTGATGAAGGAGTCTATGTCTGTCATAGGGAAGAGGCAGTTGTCTTCCACTACGTTTAGAGCTGAGATTGAAGAGGCTATGAACGAGTTAAGGA
>Ga0222628_1001002_pt1 | contig 10169 bp, 9 predicted proteins | sample AntAcemetageno95_FD_179860 | JGI IMG/M metagenome (GOLD analysis project Ga0222628, IMG submission 179860) | Saline water microbial communities from Ace Lake, Antarctica - #95 | ecosystem: Environmental > Aquatic > Non-marine Saline and Alkaline > Saline | place: Antarctica: Ace Lake | collected... | reverse complement strand
TTAAGCAGGAGAACCAGGGCGAAGACTTAAAGAATAAACTCGATCAACTTGATAAGCAGAAAACCCAGGCTCAACAAGACCTTAATAAAGAACGTTCCAAACAACAAAAAGACCTCAATAAGCAACAACAGGATGACCTTAATAATGATATGCAAAAACAGTCTAAACAGCTTGAGAATGAGTTTGATAAGAAAAAAGAACGTCTTAAGCAGGAGAACCAGGGCGAAGACTTAAAGAATAAACTCGATCAACTTGATAAGCAGAAAACCCAGGCTCAACAAGACCTTAATAAAGAACGTTCCAAACAACAAAAAGACCTCAATAAGCAACAGGAGAATCAGGACCAAAAGTCACAAGGAGCAAGGGGTAAGGAACAAGGAAGAGACCAGCAGCAAGATAAAAAAGACCAGGAGGCTCAAGATAACGACCGAGGACGCAATGCCCGAGGAAGTGCCGAGAGCTCCGCGAACGGCCAAGATAGCCTTAACAACGAGAGCTTACAATCAGATAAGATCGGGGATAACAAGAAATCTCTTGATAGGGAGGATTCAATAGATTATACTAAAAGCGAATATGGTCAGGAGGAATCCAAGCAAGTCCCGGAAGAGCGGCTTTCGAGAGAAGAAGCTAATCGGCTATTGGATGCCTATAACCGTAACGAAAAAGGCCTTTTAAGGGATGGTAAAAAGGCCTATCCAGCAAAGAATTACTCATACAACGACTGGTAAGAGGTGAGAGTGAGCATGTTTTATAAAATTTGTTTTGCTGTTTGTTGCGTAACTTTATTTTTTAGTACTATAGCAACATCGGCACAGGATAAAGAGATAGAGCTGGTTCTTGACAGCAAAAATATTCCTATAAGCGGTAGCATAAGATTGGATATGATCTTTCCTGATACGCAGGGTATGTCTGCTCCTGAACTTGCGGAGATAGATGGGCTAAAAATTACTTATCTACGATCAACAAATGCCGCATCACGTGCGAGTGGCATGCTTAAGTATGCCACTAAGCATACATACGTAATTACTCCACAACAGGTAGGCGTATTCAGTATCGGTCCGTTTAGCGTGAATTATAACGGCGTTGACTATATATCAGGTAAAGCGGATATTCGGGTAGGTAGTAGAATTTTAGGTGTCAGTCCACATAAAGACGAAAATGTTAATGATGAAGAAGCTAGAGCCAGAGATGATATCTTTCTTCTTATGGCAACGGATAAGAAAAAGGTCTATATTAACCAGGTTTTTCATATAGTGGTAGGGCTATATTATAGGGATATAAGTATTACGGATATTCAATATCCCCTTCTTGCGCATGAAGGGTTCTCAATGGATGAGTTCCATGCGCCTCAAAAATCGCGAAAAACCATAAAAGGATATAACTATAATATAATTACGTTTCGAAGTAGCCTTTTTCCTCTTCTGTCTGGGGATTTAAAACTAGGACCGGCTACAATAGCATTTAACTCACAATCCCAAAGCCCAATTGATTCTCCTGGATTAGGTGAAAAGGCTTCAAAGAAACATTCGCTTAAGCTTAAGTCGACAATAAAAGAGATAGCTGTTTTACCTGTGCCGGATGACGCAAGACCAGAAAATTTTAACGGCGCGATTGGAAATTTTGATTTCAATATTAGCATCGAACCAAAAGGCCCCGTGAAGGTTGGTGATGCAATAGTTATAACAATGGAGATATCGGGAAATGGTAATCTTGCCCTGCTTTCTGCGCCCGGCATAGATCAAAGCGAGGATTATATTTTATATGAGTCTTATCTTAAAGATGAGGGCAAAGCACGTAAGGTTTTTGAACAGACTTTGATCCCTAAGTCAAGTGCTTTACAAAGCATTCCCCTTGTGAAATTTAGTTTTTTTGATCCGGAAGAAGAAAGATTTAAAGTGATAACCAAGGGGCCCATTGAAGTCCAAATCATAGAAGCGGGTGAGGAAGAAAAATCTCGGATTATGGAAGATGCTGATAATATGAACTCAGATTATGATCAGCCGCTATTAAGTAAAGGTATTGTATATATTAAGGATTTTCCCGGCAGATTCAAGAGGAAAGGGAGCTACCTACATAACAACAAGAAGTTTCTTATTTCTCAATCTATACCACTCTTTTTATATGTATCGTTGCTACTTATTTACAAGAGGCGTGAGCGTTTTCAGAATGACATACGCTACGCGCGTATTAAGATCGCTGATAAGCAAGCCAGAAGCGCCCTAAAGAAGGCCCGGTCTTTGCTTAACGATAGCAGTGTTGAAGAGTTTTATGTTGCTATCTTTGAGTGCTTGCAAGAGTATTTCGGCAACAAGTTTAACTTGCCATCAGCAGGCATAACCTCGGATATTGTAGAGCATGTTTTACGGCCAAAGGATTTTGATCAGAACATTATAATCAAGGTTAGCTCTTTCTTTAACGATTGTGATATAGCGAAGTTTACGCCATATCGGTATAAAGAGAAGGATATGTTGCGTTCTTTTAATCAGGCAAAAGAGATCATAAGTTATTTTAAAAAGGCATAGATCGAAATGTTGAGAACTTTTTTTACTATTGCGCTATTTATTGCCGCCTTATTTTACATTGGAGGCGATTCTTTTAGCGAAGAGTTTCGTTATGACCCTTACGAAGATTTTACAGAAGCATCTTCTTTGTATGGAGAGTCAAGATTTCAAGATGCCGTAAATCTGTATGAAGGTATACTAAGCCATGGATATGAAAGCGCCTCATTATATTACAATTTAGGTAACGCGTATTTAAAGCTAGGTTTTTTAGGTAGTGCCGTACTTAATTATGAGCGCGCAAAACGTTTTATTCCCTATGATAGCGACCTGAAAGCGAATTTGGTTTATGCTGATTCTCTTAGGCGACAATCTCCAATGGAAGGTAACCGTTTATGGTTAAGCAGAAAGATCAATGTTTTTTTAGATATTTTTACAATTAATGGCTTGACCTTGGCGCTTTCATCTATTTACCTCACTATAATACTTCTTCTTAGTTCGATCGTCTTTAAAAAAACTATGCGTAGATTTATCTCTAAATTTGTTATCATTCTTGGTGTAATGTTTATGCTTGTTCTTACGTTAATGACAATCAATATATATCGAATAGAACATATACATTCGGCAATAGTATTAGCAGATGAGATAAACGCAAGATTTGAACCATTGGAATCAACGGCTGTGAATTTCAGGTTATATGCGGGCACAAAAATAATTGTCTTGAGAACAAGAGACCAGTGGAGTCAAATTAAAAGAGAAGATGGGAAGATTGGCTGGATTGAATCATCAAATTATGATATAATATAATATACATATTGAAAGGAGTTTTTAAGATGCTTACAGAGGTGCAGATGGTAATAAGGCTTTTGTACGCTGCTGTTTTAGGAGGAGTTGTTGGAATTGAAAGAGAGGTTCATGAAAAAGCAGCGGGGTTTAGAACTCATATATTGGTATGCATAGGTTCATGCGTAATAATGCTTACCTCAATGCACATATTTGATATATATAATGGTATTGCGGATGTGGATCCCGGCAGGATAGCCGCGCAGGTTGTAAGCGGAATAGGTTTTTTAGGAGCAGGCACTATTATTAGATCACGTGTTTCAGTAGTAGGGCTAACAACAGCTGCCAGTTTATGGTCTATAGCCGGTGTTGGCCTGGCTGTGGGGTCAGGACTTTTTATTGTATCAGCATTTGCGACTGTACTTATACTTGCAAGCCTTCTGGTACTGAGCAAGGTGCATGATAAGGTTAGCTGCAAACAAGGTAAGTAGGATTTGGTCAAACCGTATAACCTTTAAAGCAGGGTAAAAAAGGAGGGATGATATGGCAAGCTTAAGAAGAGTAAAAAAGCAAGATCAGCCAGTAGAGAAGGTGCTGGATATAAATGCGACAATGCAGGGGACTATGGTATTTAAGGATCCTGTTAACCTGAGAATAAATGGTGAATTTGAAGGCAAGCTCGATACAAAAGGGAAGCTTATCATCGGAGAAGATGCCCAGGTAAAAGCTGATATAAATGGTGAAAATATTACTGTGGCAGGGAAGGTAACCGGCAATATTGTAGCGACAGGAAGGCTTAACCTTATCGCGCCGGCAGATATTTTAGGCGATATAGTTACTCCTATGCTTACTGTTTCTGATGGCGCTATTCTCAACGGTAATTGTAAGATGTCTTATTTATCTGAACAGGCCACAACATCAGGCAAGGCCAAGGTTATGGCCCTTGATGAAGTTGCCCGCTATCTGGAAGTAGATACCTCGCTTGTAAAAGAATGGGCTATGCAGAACAAGATACCTGCGAGGAAAGAGAATAATACATGGAAGTTCCACAAGCAGGAGATAGATAGCTGGATAGCAAAGGAGAAGGTTTCTAAGTAATTAAGCCGCAGATTAAAGTTTTGTTATTTTAATCTATAGTTTATAACGTATAACGTACAACGTACAAACGTAAAACCTGCGAGATAGAACTAAATTATGGAAGATAAACTTTTGACTCTTAAAGAAGCTGCCCAGTGTCTAAGGCTCTCCGAAAAAGAGCTGCGCGATCTTGCTGATAGCGGTAAGATCCCCGCATATCATGTTGGTGGAGTGTACCTTAGGTTTAAAGAAGAGAATATATTTTCCTTAAGAGGTAAATATGGCGGTCATATCGCATCCGAGACTACAAGAGGCAGGTTTGAGGAATCAGCTAATAGAAATACATTCTTATCAGGCATAAGAGATTTTTTCTATTTTAATGATTTTTACATTATATCACTTGCCCTGATAGCGTTTCTTATCTATGTAATATTAAGGTCTATAGGATAGATGAAACTGTTAAAGTATCTTATATTAATTGTTTGCTTCGTTTTCCCGTTTAAATCGGCAGAGGCAGATACAGTATGCCTAAAAGACGGAGGTCAAGTGCAGGGTATAGTTGTAGAGAATTACCAGCAGAGTATAGTCTTGAGTACCATCAATGGTGAAAAGCGTTTCGACAAGGTAGATGTAAAAGATATACTCTATGATAAGAAGGAACAAAACCTGGTAAAGCTTGGAGACTACTATCAGCAGAATAGAAATTTGGCAAAGGCATACACCTATTATAAGAAAGCGTATGAGCTTAATCCGGATTACAAGGAGGCAAAAGACAAGTTTATATATATACGCTCAACACTTCTAAGAAATCCTGAGAAGCAGTTCAAGGATGACATGGCAAGAAAACAGGCGCTATTTAAGGAATCAGGAAAGCTCTATAATCCCAAAGTGGATAAGATCTCTATTACAGAAGAAGAGCGCTTTAAAGAAGCTACAGGGCTAGTTCTAGTCTCTGATAACGGTATGTCAAAGGTAGTAAGTGTCGCGCCTCATTCCGCGGCAGCCGAGTCGGGCATGAACGTCGGAGATATTATTGTTTCTATATGGGGAAGGCTGACAGGTTATATTGATCTTGGTTTGATAATGGAGATGATTCTAGAGAGTCCTTCCCCGGAGATAATTATGAGTGTAGAAAGAAGAGTGGTAATGCATAGCTCAGGCAAACAGGTCAGATCACTTGATGATATAGGCTTATCCTTAAAGATGCAGGAGGATGGTTTGACAGTATCCTCTTTAAGCCGCGGTTCTAAAGCAGCCCGTAGCGGACTCATGGGAGGGGATATAATTACTGATATAGACGGAGCTTCAGTGCGTTACATGCCTTTTAGCGACGCGAAGAGTAAGATTTCCAATTCACTTTTTACCGGTAATCTTACTTTTGATATAGTAAGAGACCTGGTTTTGTGGAGAAAGGAGATACGGGAATGAGTGTTGTGCCGAGGAGAAATTATCTCGTTAAGAGAGCTTTCCAATTACGATACGCTCTTATAATATCGTTATTTATACTATTAACAGCCGGGATATCAAGCCTTACGACATATTTAGCGGTCTTTCCTTATCTTTCTGAAAAACTAGCGAATGTCTATCCTCAAGGTAGGCTTATTGCGATCCTGCGAATAGCGAATATGAAAATTCTTTTTTCTCAAGTTATTATAATACCTATAGCGGCATGGTTTAGTATTATCATTTCTCATCGTATAGCGGGGCCATGGTATAGAATCGAGACCATGTTAAGAAAAATGGCCGGAGGTAGCCTTACTACAGAGATAGCTTTAAGAAAAGGGGATGAGCTTCAAAGCCTTGCGGATTCCCTTAATATGGTAATACGAAATTTAAAAGAAGCAGAGCAGAAAAGCATGGATCATACAAAAGCGATAGATGATCTGTTAGGCAATATTGAGCAAGAACTCCAAAAAACCCCTTTAGACCCGATGAAGTTGAGCCTGCTCATATCTAAGATGCATGAGATATCGAGTGCACTAAAAACTTCTCATAAAGGATCCGATTAATATCTTATATTGTTAGAGCAAATCCCGGATTTGTTAGACAAGATAAATGATTAAAATGTACTACATAAATTAGCTTTAAAGATGTTAACTTATATTCTTGACAAGGGATATCGATTTGTGTATATTATACGTAAATGAAAAGTAGGTATCGTTCTTATATAAGTATATTAATATATAGTTGTGCTCTTATTATATTATTAATGCCCACCGCTTCGCAAGCCGATCCTGTATATTTACAAGATGGACCTATAAAGGAATTCGCTAAAATAGCAGATATGAAGCAGAAGCAGGCGCAGGAGAGGGTAACCTCTATTAATAAGTATTTTAATAAGGGTAAGTCATATTATCGTTCTAAGAGATTTGCCGAAGCCAAGAACTGCTTCCAAGAGATTCTTAGCATAGAGCCTTCATACGAGCCAGCCAAACTTTACCTTGAATGCGTTGTTATACAAGAAGGTATATTAGATGCGCGCGGTAGGATAGAGGTAGTAATGCTTAAGATGACAGATATACTGGCAGAGTATGATAACCGTGTTAAACGCATGGACAGTCTTGCGGTAAAGTATTTTTTAGAGCAGGCGCAGAAAGAATGCCAGCTCGGTAATTTTAAGGCCGCGGAAAGCCGCTATAATTTATGCTATAAGATTTACCCTTACAGTAAGGCTAAGATAGAGTGGTTTGTAACGGCTACATATGATCTCATAGAATTATACAATAAGCTGGACGAAGAGAACGTGGAGATGGAAAAGCTCATATCTTCCTTAGATTAGTATTCTTTAGATATTAATAAGTTTTATACGATTTTGCTGTTATCTTTTTTTGATCCTTTCTGAATTTTTAATCCTTAATAAAAATGGAATAAGGCTATACATATGAAAAAAAAGAGGCTTTTTATAATTGATGGTAACGCGTTTTGTTATCGCGCCTATTACGCTATTAAGAGTCTTACGAATTCTAAGGGTTTACCGACTAACGCTGTCTATGGTTTTGTGATTATGCTTAGGAAACTGGTGGAGTCAGAATCCCCGGATCTTATCGCTGTATCATTCGATCTAAAAGGGCCGACGTTCAGACATAAGCTTTATGAGGAATACAAGGCACATAGAAAACCTATGCCGGAAGATCTTGTCGTCCAGATGCCTATTATAAAAGAGGTTCTTAAGGCATATAATATTCCGATATATGAAAAGGGCGGTTTTGAGGCTGATGATATAATAGGTACAATAGCGTCACAAGCAGATAAAAATGGGATAATGACATTTATCGTAACAGGGGATAAAGACGCGCTTCAACTTGTATCGAAGAATATTAAAGTTTACTCAACTCACAAAGAAGGCTTTATATATGATGAGAATAAAGTAAGAGAGCGTTATGGCGTAGGCCCTGAGAGAATCGTAGATATAATGGCCTTGATGGGGGACGCGAGTGACAATATTCCCGGAGTGCCCGGCATAGGAGAGAAGACAGCTATAGAGCTTATATCGAGTTTTGACGGGCTTGATAATCTAATTACTAATATAGAAAAAATAAAGAGTGAGGCCAAGAAGAAGATAATAAAAAGCAACCTGGATAAAGCACATTTTAGCCGTGAGCTTGCGACAATAGACAGGTCAGTTGATATTGATATAGATTTTAGAGATATGCTGTTAAAAGAGCCGGATAACGAAAAGCTGCTTATTTTATTCACAGATCTGGAATTTCGCAGGCTCATTGATGAGTTTTCTCCCAAGAAAGAACTGGAGGGGCGCTATGAGGTTATATCGTCAAAGGAAGAGTTTGAAAAGCTTTTATTGTCGCTAAGCAAATATAAGGAGTGGGCCTTTGATTTTGAGACCACATCAACAGACCCCTTAGAATGCGAAGTTGTGGGGGTCTCATTCTGTTGGGAGAGACAAGCGGCGCGATATGTAAGTTTTGTTAAGGCTCCTGTTACCTATTCGCAGAAAAATGACATACTAAAAGCCTTAAAGCCGATTTTTGAAAATCCGTCTATTAAAAAGATAGGTCAGAATATTAAATACGAGAAGCTGCTCCTTAAGAAGCTAGGTATAGAGCTAAAGGGGATATGTTTTGATACTATGGTAGCTTCATATCTTTTAAACCCATCCAAGCCTAATCATAATTTAGCGGATATAAGCATGGAGCATCTTGGTATAAGGATGACGCCTATAAGTGATTTGATCGGCAAAGGCAAGACAGGGATTACCATGGCAGAGGTACCTATACCTGATATATCGAGATATTGTTGCCAGGATTCCGAGGCGGCTTTTCAGCTAAAGCATATTTTGTCCAAATTACTTAAAGAGAAAGAGCTGGAGGAGCTTTTTGATAATATTGAATTGCCTCTCATCGGCGTGCTCTCTGATATGGAGTATTCAGGCATAAAGATAGACGAGAAGTTTCTTGCGAATATGTCAACGAATATGCAGAAGAGGCTAAATGATTTAAGCAAGCAGATATATGAGATCGCTGATTGTGAGTTTAATATAAACTCACCCAAACAGCTTAGTAGCGTTTTATTTGAGAAGCTGAAGCTCCCTGTAATAAAGAGAACAAAGACAGGTTTTTCCACTGATGTAGAGGTTCTGACAAGGTTAGCCTTTAAACACGCGCTTCCAAAAGCTATACTTGAATACAGAGAGCTGGCAAAGCTTGTAAGCACATATGTTGACGCGTTACCGGGGTTGATAAATCAGGATACCGGTAAGGTGCACACATCTTTTAATCAGGCTGTAACAGCTACGGGCCGCTTGAGTTCATCAGGGCCGAATCTGCAGAACATACCGATTAAGACAGAGATTGGAAGAAAAATTCGCAAGGCGTTTGTCCCATCTTTTAAGGACGGTCTTATATTATCAGCTGATTATTCACAGATAGAACTTCGTATTTTAGCACATCTTTCACAAGATGACGTATTGCTGGACGCATTTAAGAATGATATAGATATACATACATATACCGCTTCACTGATATTTGATTGCGACATTAACGCGGTAGATAAGAAGATGCGTAGCCAGGCAAAGACCGTCAATTTCGGAATTGTCTATGGAATGAGCCCCTACGGGCTTTCAAAAGAACTTGGTATCAGCCCTGAAGTCGCAAAGAGCTTTATAGATGCTTATTTCTTGAGATATCCAAAGGTAAATGAATACATGCAGAGTCAGATAGATATTGCTAAGATAAAGGGCTACGTGCTTACTATGTTTAATCGCAGGCGCTATATACCTGAAATAAATTCACAAAATCACAATGTGCAGCAGTTTGCCGAGAGAACAGCCATAAATACGCCTATTCAGGGCTCAGCCGCGGATATGATCAAGATGGCTATGATACATATACATGATGCGATAATCGATAAGAACCTAAAAGGAAAGATGGTGCTTCAGGTTCACGATGAGCTTGTCTTTGATATACCAGAAAAAGAACTCGCGGATATGAGCGCTCTTATTAAGGTCGGAATGGAAAATGTAGTCAAATTAAACGTGCCTGTTAAGGTAAATATTTCTAGCGGGAAGAGCTGGATGGAAGCTTGATTATGAAGATACTTTTTTTATCGAGTGAAGTTGTGCCGTTTGTGAAGACAGGTGGTTTGGCGGATGTAGCCGGCGCTTTGCCTATAGCGTTGGAGCACCAGGGCGCGGATGTAAGGATAGCCTTACCCAGGTATAAGGAGATAAAGGCTGAGGGTAATACCGCGCAGATAGGTAAGGGAATAAAGGTCTATTTTATAGAAAATGACGCTCTTTATAACAAGGATGGTATATATGTCGATGGAAACGGTATAGACCATCCTGACAACTTA
>Ga0222628_1001001_pt1 | contig 10188 bp, 3 predicted proteins | sample AntAcemetageno95_FD_179860 | JGI IMG/M metagenome (GOLD analysis project Ga0222628, IMG submission 179860) | Saline water microbial communities from Ace Lake, Antarctica - #95 | ecosystem: Environmental > Aquatic > Non-marine Saline and Alkaline > Saline | place: Antarctica: Ace Lake | collected... | reverse complement strand
AATATCATTTTCATCATATTGTGCTGTTAATGGAGTGTCATTTGTAATATATGCACTGTCAGTACCTGAAAAGCTTTCATCTGAACCTATAACCCAATAATTAACACTTGCTGGGTCATCTACTACAGTCCAGCCATTTCCTGCAAAACTACCACTTAACCATTCTTCAAGAAAATCTACTGACCAAAGATTTTCAAAATCTAAGTAAGAAAATATTGCAATGTTATCTACAGCTATAGGTTCTGTTCCTATACTGGTGTCATTCTTCCACGTAAATATAATACGTTTGTTTGTTCCTTCTGCACCTTCTATTATACCAATTGCTTCAGCCCATTCATCTCCTGTAGCTAAAGGTCCAATTATTTGACCACCTGTAGGTACTTCACCTGCTACAGGAGTATAAGTCTGGTCTGCAAGGAATATTGTTAAGTTATCATATGTTGTTTCACCTGTTCCTACCCACTGTAAACGAACTTTCCAGGTTGAGAAAGGTACATTTGGAATATCAATATCAAAGTAAAAATGAGAATATTGAGTTAAATTATTCGTATAAGCCCATGTTACGCCATTGTCATTTGAAATATACATACAATTATCACCACTGAACGCAGTTAAATCTGCAGCAGGTTCACCTTTATACCAAGCATTAGTATCATCATTAACGATAGTCATTCTTGCAGTATCTTTATTAGTATCTTCAAAATTACATTCTAATAAATATAAAGGCCTATCAATTAATTTTAATTCTAAACTTAAATTCCTTGGATTAAAACCATCGCCACTTACAGTATTAGTAAATCTTAAACCATATTGGATAAAATCTTGATTATATTGGTCTAACTCTATTATATCTTTCGTATAGATATTTGCAAATCCAGCTGCAGCTGGTGTTGCACCACCAAAACTATTAGCTAATGATGCATTTTTCGCAACTGAAGCTTCGATATCCCATCTAACTCCTGCATCTTGATTATACCAATGGCCATTTGATTCAACCATAAATCTACCTGAAACATTAGGATATATTTTTTCTGTTACAATTGTTGCAAGAGATGAAGATTTCTCAACCCAAGTTAAATCATTAGGTGTAAATATAGTTGGGTACCAACTTTCTGCAGTATAATTACCTTCCTCATAATAGTGAGTTGTATCATCTTCTACGGCCATATTTGCATTAACTTCTAATGCAACTAGTTGGTCCCACTTCCCATTACCTTTAGCTATCCAGATACCATTTGGTCTTTCATTTTCTATAATAATAGCTATACTTCCTTTAGGCGCTAAATGGTCAGGTGGTACAATCAAATCCTCATATACCTGATATTCAATTTTGCCTACTGTTATTCTATTTCTTGCTGACATATTATAAACCTATTCTTTGTGTTATTATAATTGCATGTAATGGTATAACTGTTTGTGAACCATTAGTGCTTCTAATTCCTATTTGAAGAGTATCAGTACTTTCTAAATCAATTGTTCCAATTGCAGTTGCATTATTTGTAGTCAATATAGACGAAATTGTAGTTCCACTATAATCTCCTGCAGCAGGGTTATTACCATTTTTAGAAATACCTACTTCTACATCTGCTGCTGTTCCTGCTGAATATTGGAAAGTTACAATTGCTGTACTTTTAAATCTACCTGGCGTTTTATTACAAACTAAAGCTCCTGCTGTATTTATTACTCCACTGAATTCGCCGTCAGTAAATGTAATTCCTGAAACATCTTTTAATTTAGTCCATGTTGATGTTAATGCTACTGTCTGAGTAGAGTCGTTATAAAATATAGAACCATATGCAACTTTTTGAGCTGCAGTCCATATTGTTCCTCCACTTGCATTAACGAATAAGTTAGAAGAAACAGTATCGACATATATTGAACCTAATGGCGCAATATGGTCTGGAATTCCTTCACCACTTTGTACTAATACTTTACCTAAACTCTTTGATGATAATTTTGTTGTTGCCATGTTTTATACTTTTTTATACCAGCTTGATGACCAATTTATTGTAGTACCATCTATACCAGTTATTTCTATATCTAATTCTCCTGCACTATTACCTTCAAATGTAACTGCAGTTGGTTCTAAACCACCTTGACTATCAACATCTGAACTTACAAATTCAACATGTATTACGCCATCTAATTTTCGTACAACAAGTGTTCTTTCCCATGCTCCAAACTCAAGTGCTGTACTCGTTGGTGCAAGAGCTTTTATAAATACTTTATATACTGAGAGATTATCATCTTCTATATTAATAATTGAATCTATTATCTCAGGTGTTGCATCAGTTGTTGTAGTTGTTTCTGTAGTTGATTTACTTACCCATTTTAAACCAGTTGCAGTACTCGAGTCAGCTGATAAAAGTTGGTCATCAGTACCGGCTGGTAATCTTGTATCGACTGTACTAAACGTATAGATATCACCTTTAGTTGTTAATGGGCTTGAACTTCCACCATCAGCCCATTCTAAAGCTGTAGCGCCTGCATTTACTCTAAGTACTTGAAGACTTGTGCCGATTGAAAGTTTAGCTGCTGTATCTAAACCAGTACCTACTGCTAAGTCACCAGCTGCATCCCAAATGGTATCAGTTGCAACATCTCCACCTGGAGCTGAAACAAATTGTACATCACCATCAGTATTTTCAATACGTAAATATTTACCAGTATTATCAACGCCATCATCTAACCTCAACGTAATATTTTTAGTAACTGCGTTTTCAACATGTGACCATAAGCCAATTTTAGTATCAGTGATACCAGTTCTTTTTAAGTTTGCAACGACACCAACTGCAGTACCTGAAGCTACAGAAGCTTCAAAAATACCTCCAATATTAGTACCATATGTAGCTAAAGCACCTAAGCCATCTTGTCCATTTGAACATGATGCACCATAAATACCTGAATTATATGATTGGTTTGTTGCAGTTCCTTCTGCACCTACGCCATATGCACTCGAACCGCTTGCATTTCCTTTTATTCCTTTATTAGAAAATGTAGAATCTCCTGCTGTACCTTTTACACCGATTGATGTACTACTTTCACTACCAAGACTTGCAGCACCTGCAATTCCGGCAAGACCTATATTCATTGATGTTCCGTTTTGAGCACTTGCTAAAATACCAGTAGTTACAGTATATGCTAAATTTGCTGTTACTCTAATCATTGCATCAAACACAGTTGAAGTACCTCCAAGTGATATGAAAGTGCCACCGTCATATAATAATGACGAGCCAATAGTATCTGAATCAATCCACTTTGTAACATAATCTGCAGTACCAGAACCATCTGTCAGTGAAACTTGATTCCCATTATAGTCTAATAAACCTGCAGTATTTTCTGTTAACTTGCTAAGTACTGGAATATCTAAACTTTGGAAGTCAGTATATTCAGTAGCAGTTATATGATAATATTCATCAACTATACCACCTTGCAATCCAATTAAATTATTATGGTCTGTTGCGCTCGGTGCAACACCTGTTAAAACATTATAATTATTATCTCTAACATCAACAATATCACTAATAGCTGCGTTACGTGCATTAGCTGGAGTTGAGTCTGCTTTAATAAGTAATATGTATAAAATCTTTAATTCAGCAAATGGTAATCCTGTTAATGATAAATTAGCAAAATTATCCAGAGCTGCATTTCTTGCGTTATTACGTGTAGTTTCATCGCTCTGACCTTGTATAATAAGTACAGGTTCGTTAACATCAGTTGTTGCTGCAACATAAACATAAGTCCAATCATTATTAGGTACTTGTACTTGTGTACCTACGCCTCCTGTAATTGAATTGTATGTTGGTCTAGTTCCATCCCATTTAATAGGATATTGTGTAGCTGTATCTTTCTTCCAAACTGTACCGTCTTTATAAAATATCGGAAGATAAGCAGCTTTAATACCACCTGTGTCTAATGCCAACCTTTGTTCAAAGTTAACAGCAGGTGTATCACTTTCTACAATATCAACTTGAAGTTCTTCGTCAAAAATAGTACCTCCTGAAAGATATAATTGGATATCATCACTAGTTTGTCCACCCATTGTACCGTCCATACCGTAATTAAATCCTGTATAGTATTTAGCACCTTCTGTAAGGTGTATCGCTAAGTGTAATGCTTGATTACGTTTAGCATAATGACCTTCATATGCTACAATTGTTGCTAACTTTGTTACTGCAGTATCATCTAATTCAACGAATGCAATATAAGCTGCAGGTCCAGGGTTAGGAACTGCCTCATCATGTCCAAATATTAAACCAGGTACATTAGCAGGGTCAGTAGTTTCTGTAAGTATGCCAGCTGAATTAAAATAAATAAAGTGAGGTCCAGTTGTATCTGAAATAACGATTGATTTTGTAGTACTGACTGTAGTCATTTGACCTTCAAGCCAATAATCATAAGATGTACCTGTTGTTATTTCAAGAGTTCTTGTAGCTTCTGTATAAGATAATTGTATATCAGCTTCTGGTAAAGGTTCAAATCCAGTTCCTGTACCTAAACTATCTGGGTCAGAAAGATTCTCAAGTAAAGCAATTGGCTTCCAAGTATCAGTATAGAGTTGAAGGATATCATCATCATATTGTACCATTCCTGCTGTACCGCTTCCTGATACTGCTGCACTTATAGTAATAGCCTCCATAAGGTTTAACTGTGTGTTTATGTTCACGGCAGAATCCGTCAGTTGTATCAGATTAACTGTATTAAGAAGTATATTTCCATTACTTCCATCATAGTCTATCTGTATCTGATTAGAAGCATCTGTACCTATCTGGAGATTACTTTCTTTTCTTATTTCAAAATTGCTTAATTGTTCTGACATTTCTTAAGTCTTTATTTTATTGTTATATTATTTATCCGATAATTACTACTCTATAGTCATCACCTATAGTTGTTGCTGCAGCAAATTTAACAGTTACTGAAGTAGTTGATGTTCTTTCAACTGTAACACCTTTAGTATCATACGGTGAATTTGCATCGTAAACTTGTACAATAACGTCTCTTGTATCTAATGTATGGTTGATAACGTATGTTGCAACAGCATCAGAACCTGTAATAGTTCCGACTTGCTTAAGAGCATTTCCTGTAGCATCTACTGCAACCCATTTATCATCAGCAGATGAGAATTGTAATATCTGACCGTCTGTAGGTTCTCCTGTATTTAAAAGCACATCAGTTAAGTCTGCAAGTGTTCCACCAAATAAATCACCTGTTAAAGCAATTGTTCCTTCAGCATCAGGAAACCTAATAATTCTATCAGCTGTAAGTGCTACACTTTCATATTGTGCATAGAAACCGTTATTACGCATGAAAAAATTGTTAGCACCGTAACTTGACTTATCCACAGAAGAACCTAATTCGTCTGTAAAAAGCAAACCTTCTTCAGGACTAAGCGTTACTCCCCAAGCTTCAGCAGGACTACGGAACACCAGATGAGTGTTATATAAATTATAATAATTATCAATGTCATTGTAAGAGATTGGAGCATTAACATCAATAACATCACTAAGGTTCATAACTACACCATCACCTGATTCTAACTTTATTTCACCATCCGCTTGTATATTAATATCACCATCATTATTTTCAATCCTTAGAATAGCCCCTAAACTTTTAATCAAGGAACTTGAATCTAGTACAATTGAGTTAGTACCCATGTAAATATTACCAGTCATTGTACCACCTGCTAAAGGTAAGTATACGCCAGAAGGGTCAATAATATCACTAAGTAAAGCTACTGTCCCTGTTGCATCTGGAAAAGTCCATGTTCTTTCAGCTGCAATAGTTGTCATCTTTATTATACCTTGTAAAGTGCTTGTGTTATTCTGTAGTTGTATATGCGATTCAGTACCAGATGTCAATAGCTGTATTTTAGTTTTCTGTACACCATCATTAATAGTGAGACCATCTTGTGAAATTTTAGTGTATATACCTGCGTTATTTCCACCTTGAAGATTAATTTCAGTATCAGCTTTGATTACCATAGCACTTCCATATTCTACATCTATAGAATTACTAGCATTCCAGTATATTCTCCCTGCATTAAAATTAGAACCATCTAAAATAAGGTCGTTAGCTTGCATGTCAATATCGCCTGCCATTGTACCACCTGCTAAAAGTAAATAAACTCCTGTTGGGTCAATGATATCTGAAGTTAAAGCAATAGTACCAGTTACATCAGGGAAAGTCCAGGTTCTATTAGCTGTGAAAGTAGGAGCTGTTAATGCGCCATTATATAAACCTTGATTTAAGTGCACTTCAGCATCAAAATAATGTGAACCTTGTGATGTTATTCTCTGTGCACTTGCTAAAACTAACTCTTCATCAGTTGCATTTATTAAAATACCTTTACCATTATTATTACTTTGAATCACAAGGTCTGTAGTACCTTCATAAATAGTCGACGTACCACCAAAGCCGATAAAATCACCATTAGTAATATAAATGGCTGTACCTCCTGTTGTATTACCTAAAGCTAAAACTTCAGCTAAAGTATCAGCAGCTTGAACATCACTTAAATAAGCTATTGTATTACCATCATAATCTAAATGACCATCTGTAATCTCAGTAAATGTAGTAACCTCTGAAGTAAGTGCTAATGTACCTGCTTTATTATGAGGTAAATATACTATGTAACTAGTGTCTGTTAACGGGTTAATTGTTAATGATGTTTTTGCATCTGTAATATATGGTTCGTAAAACTCAATTACAGGAGTTTCACTTCTTAATGTAATTATACCACCGTCAAATTCAAAAGTATCTGATATTGTTAAAGTTCTACCGTCGCCTGATTGTATTTTAATACCACCTTCTCCGAATAATTGTAAATCGTTATCAGGTGTACCAAGACCTATATAACTATCACCACCAGCAAATAGTATTCTATCTGTAGTTGTCATTTCAATATCATTACCCTCAGTTGAATTATCTACACTTAAAACTTGTTCAAGGCTAGGTGTTGCTGGCGCAAGACCATCTACGTATTCTTTATCTACTAAACTTCTGTTTGTATAGTTAGCTGAATAATCTGCAAAATATTCAAAACCAGAACCTGCCGCTCTCCAATCTCTAAATACTGAATATCCATATGAATTAAATTGATATCCTGTCCCGATTTCAATATGTGTATTACCTGAACCTTGGATATTTGTATAAGTACCCATACTGATACCGAAACCGGCTGAGTTATTAATATTAATTGTTTCAGCATTTAATTCAAATACACTTCCAACTGTAATACCTGTAAGACTTACAACTGTAAAGCTGCCACCTAATGTAATATTATCAAGAGTCTTAGTTAAACCATTGGATGCAGTAGTTGAATCTGTAATATCAGTTAAATAAGCTATTGTATTACCATCATATTCTAAATGACCGTCTGTGATTTCTGTAAATGTAGTTACGTCATCTAATAGAGCCAATGTACCATTTTTATCAGGAACTTGATAAGTCCTATCATATGTTAACGAATTATTATCTGCCCATACACTTCCTGTGAACCCAGATGTTAAATCTTTTGTTCCTAACCAAGCTGCTATAACTCCTGATGAAAAGAAAGCTTCACCACCATCGAAGAAATATTGCGAACCATCTAATGAAAAGTTTAAATTGTCACCACTATTAAATAAATCAATGTTCCAACCGCTTCTTCCCCAGTCATTAGTACCATTATAAATTCCATTTGATGTATCGAATATGATTGCGTCTCCGCTTGAGATTGCAATATCATAACCTCCTGTAGTATTTCCTTGAGCTAATGTAGCGTTTAAACCTTCTGCTGGTATAACATCACTTAAATAAGCTATAGTTTCTCCAGTATTATCATAAACAATATGACCATCAGTAAGTTCTGTAAATCCAGCACCAACTAAATTATCTACATATGCTTTATCAACTAAACTTCTAGCTGTAAAGTTAGCTGAATAGTCGTTTTGATATGTAGCTCCAGCGAAACCTACATGTGTCCCTAAGATTCTAAATTCAATATCTGATATTAATAAACCATTAGCACCTGAAGCATCTGCATGTTGTAAAACTATAGATGTTATTCCTGGGCCCATTGGTGTATTTAAACTAATTGTACTTCCAATTGTTGTTCCTATACCAAATGCAAAACCACCAGTATCTATAGTTGTCTGTTCAGTTAAAGAACCACCTAATTTAATATCATCAAGAGTCTTAGTTAAACCGTTAGAAGCTGTTGTAGCATCTATGACATCACTTAAATAAGCTATAGTCTCACCGTTATGACCTAAACGACCATCCGTAAGTTCGAATAAAAATTCAATTGGAGTTTCAAGTCCATTGTCATCAATTTTAGTTAAAATGCCTGCTGCATTAAAATATAAGCTTCTGAATCCTAACGGAGTTGCGATAGGGTTGCTCAATAAGCTCTGGGCTCTTTGTGAATATTGTCTTTTCATTATATTTAAACATTTTATTTAATGTGCCAACCTATTGGCTTCGGTATTCTATATATCTGTTATCCAATTACAGTTACGGTAACTGCTCCGATTACTGCTGATGAATTAATTGTAATACTATTGATTGATGTACGTACAATGTCAATATCAACTTCTGAGTCATCTGATTCATCCATAACTGATACTATAATTGCTTTAGTTCCTAAATTATGAGTTACTACATTTGCACCGATTGATATTGCAAATCCTGTTACAGTATACTTATTAACGATATCGCTTAAGTAAGCTATTGTTTCGCCATTATATTCTAAATGACCATCTGTAATTTCAGTAATTCCTAAAGCTGATAAATCTAGCGTAGACCATTCTGCTAAACCATTACCATCTATATCTGTTAATACTTTTCCTATTCCGGTTGTCCTTCCATCGTCGAATTGGCCAATATAACTAGTTCCTGCACCTACGTTTCCAGTTATTACAGTTATACCAATATTGTTAGAACTATTAGATTGTTGTAATCTTGTATAAAAACCATAGTTAGGTGCTGATGTGTTTTCAGACATTGCAACTATACCATAACCTGCTCCACCAGAAACTGAAGGTAAACCATCTATTTGATTATAACTACCTGTTCCAATTATACCGATATTCATATTAGTAGATTGGCCTGCTTGGCCAACTATACCCATATTTCTACCTGAATGTACTCCACTTGAATATGAACGTATACCTGCAGAAACTGTTGTAAGTGTATTAACTGCATCTATAGCATAAGTTAATATATTTGTTGAAACCTTTAAAGTTGCAACTCCTGTTGCAGGTGCAGCTCCGATTCCTACGTTATCACCATCATCACGAATCATACCATATTCTAATGCATCTTCTCCTACATTAACTTTAAGAAGATAATCTGCATATCCAGTATAATCGTTTGGAGTATCTGTAAGTTCAGTAAATTCGTTTGCAGTTAAAACTGCGTTATCAACATATTCTTTATCAACTAAAGTCCTAGCTGTAAAGTTAGCAGAATAGTCATCTGCGTAATCTAGGCCTTTACTGTAAATATCATCTTTAAACACTTGACTTAAAGCAGTCTGTGAAAGATAAAGGCCTGCTTCTACTCCTGAACTTACTTTAGTATAGATTTGGCCACCAGTATTGGCAATTAAAATACCAGTATTAGGGTACCCAGTTGAATTGTCTCTTTGTGCTATTGATATTTGACCGCCGTTTAACCAAAACTCACTACGATCAGTACCGCTTATAGTTCTAAGTCTAACTAAGCCTGCCATATTATCTGCAGTAGCATCTACATTTAAAACATCTTCCCATGAAGGTGTTGCAGGAACTACTGGTATATCTGTTAAATAAGCTATCGTATTACTATTGTATTCTAAATGACCATCTGTAATTTCAGTAAATGTAGTTACGTCATCCAATAGAGCAAGTGTACCTGTTGCTGCTTGCATTGTTTGGAACCAAGGTCCTCCTGATGTAGGGAATAATATTGAAGCTGTATTAGAACTATCAGCTCTACGTATACTTCCTGTACCAAAATGCCATTGTACAGGTGCTGTTGTGATACTGTTAATAAGAACTATCTCAGAACCTGCTGTATTAAGTACTAAATTAGAACTTGATTGTGCAATGAAGCTTTGATTAGTAGCACCAAAGTATAATTGGTCAGTACCCATTTCAATATCTGTACCACCTGATGTGTTACCATTTGAAAGAACAGTAGCTAAAGTTGATATGCCACTATTTATAG
>Ga0222628_1000997_pt1 | contig 10215 bp, 9 predicted proteins | sample AntAcemetageno95_FD_179860 | JGI IMG/M metagenome (GOLD analysis project Ga0222628, IMG submission 179860) | Saline water microbial communities from Ace Lake, Antarctica - #95 | ecosystem: Environmental > Aquatic > Non-marine Saline and Alkaline > Saline | place: Antarctica: Ace Lake | collected... | reverse complement strand
ATAATGTACCTCACAATAAAACAAATGTAAGCGCCCCATTAAACACACCATTGCCATTTTTTGAACTATGATTTAGATGGCAATTTCACATTATACGGCAGTAACTCCTCTATTTCTTCCAAGGTCTCTCTTTTTGGAAGTTCTTCGAGAACATACCTTAAATAATCATAAGGATTCAAGTTATTTGCTTTGGCCGTTTCAATCATGCTGTATAACGTTGCACTGGCCTCAGCTCCATCAACTGAAGTGCTGAAAAGCCAGTTTTTTCGGCCCAGTGCGAAGGGGCGAATTTTATTTTCAATAAAATTATTATCAATTCTGATATTTCCATCTGTTAAATAGACTTGGAGGTTGCCCCACTCATTTTTCATATATAGTAGAGCTTTTCCAATCAGAGACTTTGGTGGGACTTTGCCAAAGTTCTCTTTTAAAAATGAGTTTAATTTATCCATTGTTTTTACTGCATGCTCTTGACGATACTCTCTTTTTTTATCAGGAGTTAACTCTTCACACTCATCTTCAATCTTATACAGTTTATCTATTAGTTTAATCGCACGATCTGCTTTCTTTTTTTTCTTAGAATTTTTAGCTGCGTCTTTAAAATACCTACGGCAATGCGCCCAGCATCCGGCCCTAACAACGTCTATCAACTTACATACCTGATTGTAACCGGAGTACCCGTCTACCTGTAACACTCCTTTAAAATCAGTTAAAAGATCTTTGGCCACATCTCCACTTCTTGATGGATTATAATCAAAAAGTACTATTGGACTTGGCCCCGCTCGGCCTCTGACCCACATGTATGAGTTGCTCTCCGCTGTTTTTCCTTTTTCATTTAATACCTGAGTTCTTGTCTCATCCATTCCAATATAGCTTCCAGATAGAAGATCCTCTGACATTAAGTTTTTAATAGGCTGAAGGGCCAGTGATACTCTTATTAACCAACGTGACATCGTAGTTCTAGTTAAATCTATACCTATCCTTTGAAATATTTTTTCAAGACGATATAGAGGAAGAGCGTCCATATACTTGGATACTATAATATATGCGAGTAGACCTGCTGTTGCTAGTGACTTTGGTAGTATTGAAGGCGGAAGGGCCGCTGTTTTAATCGATCCTTCTCCGTTTGGTAATCCATATTTTTTTCTTACTGTCCTTATAACTCTTATTTTACTTGGGATGATATCAAGTTTTTCAGATACTTCTTCACCAATTTCTACAAGAGGTGTTCCATCTTTACTAAACTTCTGATCTTCTGGAAGATCGACTATAACATCTTCTCTTTCAAGTTCTACAGGCAGTGGTTTTCTTTTTCCCCTCTTTCGAGTATGGCCATCAACAGTTATATTATCATCATCTCCAACACTCTCTTCTGCTTCATTAAAATTACTAGTGTGTTTCCCTTTGCTTTTCTCACTACTTTTTCCGAATAGCATTTGCTGATAGTACTTTACAAGTTCATTGAGTCGATCTATTTCAGCTTTGCTTTTATGGATTTTCTCTTCTTTAGCTATTAGTGCATTTATAAGTGATTTGTTTTCTTTTTCAAGCGCCTGCTGTTTTGTCATGCCAAAATCTTAACAAAAATAAAACAGCAGGCCAAGGCCAAAGTTTAATTAATTTACAGATTTATAGTGAAGCTCTCTATGCGGTCTCATCTTCCAATACTGAAGTCCATCTAAAAGTAGTTCTAAAGAATGCCCCTCTAGCTCCAGAACATTATCTTCAAAATGTTTCGGCCACTTAAATCTCTCTTCTTCTAATCGCTTGTACCAAAGGCAAAAGCCACTCTTATCCCAGTAAAGTATTTTAAGACGATCACTCTTTCGGTTGCAAAATACAAACAGATAGTTTTTAAATGGATCTAGCTCCATACTGTCTTGAACTATCTCAGATAGACCGTTGATTGATTTTCTAAAGTCTGTAAACCGACGATGTAGATAAATTTTTGAGAACTGATCTATCGACTTCACTAAGCAACTCTTCTAACACTACATAATAGTTCTGATACCCACTCAGGAGATGGAGGGGTGGTAAAATGTATAGTAATTACATCATTTATTGAGAGAGTGATCTGATTTTCTTGTGTAGCTAAAGAACTCTTTTTAACTTCTACAAAAGGATCGGCCTTCTCAAGTCGCATTATTCTTAACTTCCAGTAGGACAATTTGCCTGGAGAAACTTTGTTCTTTTTTGAAAAATCTCCTACTGACAACCTGCTCTCATTTAGCTTCTTTACAATTCCTCTCCAATAAACAATTTTTTGTCTGCTTTCTAAGGTACTCACTTAAACCTCCATGTTTTGTGATTACTAGTTCAACATTAGGATATCAACTGTTTAAATCTGTAAATAGATGTGTTTAATGGGGCGCTTACGAATAAAAAAGATACAACTTGTTTTAAAAAACAAATTTACTTGGCCTTTAACGGGCATTTTGGAAGTTCGAAAAAAAATAAAAAAATGCTTACATATACTGTTGACTGAACCACCTGTAAAAAGGGTTGTATGCCCCAGTGATTTACTTGAAAAGTAAATCACGATTGGTATAGATTGGTATAGATTGTTTCGTATAGTTGAGTTTAAAAGATGTTTTGCCTTAAGATTCTGAGCAGATACAGAAGAAATCTATAAAAATCTATAATTCATTGAAATAAAAGCAAAACAAAGAATATAGTCAATTCGCGGAAACACTTGTGGTTTCCCGGCCATTATGTCCTCTTAATTTCACAGCGATTATGTCCTCTATCGTCTGATGAGTTAAATCATTAATCATTTATGCAGCTTTTCTAGATAAGGAATTAATTTCTACAATGTTGTCAGAGGCCCTCTTGACCTTTATGAGCCGCGAACAAATGTCATAGCTCGTGCTACCATCAATGTGTGTATTTATATTGATGGAGCGAAATCTGTAGTTCTCAACCTCATCTATTATGTAAATTTCTGAATGAAGGCTAAAGCTATTGGACAAATTAACTTTTCGTTTTTCTTTTTTGCAAAAGACATTGTCTAAGTCGTACTCATCGCATGTTTTAAAATGACTTTCTTTTTCTCTTGGTGCTACTGAAAACTGTTCATTGAATTTTGGAATAAATTCTTCTTTTAAAAAAATATTAGCTTCTTCTATTGTTTCAATTTGATAGAATTTCAGCTCTGCAACTAGTCGATCTTGCAAGGTTCCCCAAAGTCGCTCAATTTTTCCTTTTGCTTGCGATGAACCTGCAATTAATGCTTTCGATCCGATTTGTTCAAGCGCTCTTCCTATTTGAGTTTCTGTATCTCTGTCCACTTTTCCAAAGTACCCTGCTCCGTCAAGGTAGTAAGCATCAGGAATTCCGTAGTTCATAGTGATTTCTTTCATGACTTTCATACAGTGTAAACTTGTCTCTCCATGAAAAAATTCAAGACCTACAATTTTTCCCGTGGCATCATCAATCCCTCCTATGAGATCACAAATAATATTGCTAAACCAAGGATGAACGGATCCATCAAACTGAATTAGCATTCCTTCGTGTGGAAGTCTGGCGCGTGGTTTATGAATTTTCTTAGACGATCTTCTTTTAGGATTTTTTACGAGTCCATTAAGGTTTGCGATTCGATGAATAATATTTTTTCCAATTTCAATACCTTCTTTATCAATTAACATTTCTCTAAAATGAGTAAGGTTGAAATCTTTATAGTCATTTTCTAAAAGAGATTTCACATCGTCACAGAGAGCTTTATTTGTTTTATTGTGAGGTACATTATTAAAATTTCCATGCCTAACTCCAGGCATACCAAGCTCCTTTATTCTTTTGATAATTCTACGAGATTGCCTGTAGGACTTATCAATTAGGATAGAAAATTCTTTAATATTGAGCTTTCCATGGATTACCTCCTGAGCTAAATTGTAGGTTTTTTGGTCTTTTTTCTTCATATAAACTCCACTCACGGTCCAGCCTCCAGTTAAATCAACTAGACAATGCTAAACTATTTTTATTGAAGAGGACATAATGGCCGGGAAATTAGATGAGGTCATAATCGCTGTGATAAAACAAATTCGCGGAAACACTTAAGTATATCCATTTATTTGCCGATTAGTTGGTATGTTACAGAGATTTTATGTAATACAATTTTTATTGATCATATTGGTATTGGTATCTTGCGATCCAAGAGGCAAGATAATTATTAAGGGCCAGAAAGATGGTAATGAACTTCCAATAATCAATTCAGTTAATATTACAAGTGGAACCATGACTATAAATGGAGAGAACTTTACTGGTGTCACCGCTAAAATTACTGGCAACTCCGTTAATCAAACTTTGGCAATAACTTCACAAACAGATAGTGAGATTCAAGCGCAAGGAAGTAGCAACTTAGAACTAATAGTCGGACAAGTTTTTAATATAATAGTTGAAAACGCCTATGGGCAATCGACTTATCCGATAGAGATAATTTTATCCGATGGTGTAGTAACGGCAGCGAAGCTAAGTGACATGGGTGCTAGCGATGGCGATGTTTTGCAGTGGGATGATACTGGTTCAGTTTGGTTTCCAAGTAGCTTATCGGGAATGAACTATATTGGTACATGGGAAGCAGATAGTGGTTCATATCCAGTATCTCCATCCAATGGAGATTACCATATAGTCTCAGTAGCTGGAACTTATGATTCTAAAACATGGACGGTTGGTGATTGGGCAATTTACTCTGATTCCGCTCCCGGTAGTGGCTGGCAAAAGATAGATAACACTAATGATGTTACCTCGGTCTTTGGTCGACAAGGAGCAGTTATCGCTGCAACTAATGACTACACTTGGGCACAGATTAATAAAACCACTTCAAGTATAGGTGATATTGCTGATGTGGATTTAACCGGATTGGCAAGTGGAGATATTTTAAAGTGGGATGGAGCGAAGTGGGCAATAAATGATGATCTAAATGGTGGAGTTGCAGGCTCCGTAACGACAACCGAAATCTCCGATGGAACAATTTTGGATGCCGATATTGATGGAGCGGCAGCGATAGCTCAAAGTAAAATCTCAGGACTTGCTGCTTCTCTTTCTGGTAAGGAGCCAACTCTTACAAAAGGAAATCTTACAGAAACAACCTCCTCCGTTTTGACAATTACAGGTGGTGCAGCTGCCATTATAGGTGCCGGAACCACCATCCAAGTTAAAGGGGCAAATACCACGACAAGCGGTTACCTTTCAAGTACTGATTGGAATAGTTTTAATAACAAAGTTTCCAGTGATACTAATGCCGGAACAATATGTGCTGACGGAAAGTTTTTAAATGGTGATGGAACTTGTTACACTGGTTTTTTAGATGCAGATGGAGTTGATGACTACAATGCAGACTTTGATACCGAGGCAGAAATAGATGCGGCCGTTTCTAATAATGGTTATGGAACAGGAGACTTAAAAGCGGATGGTAGTGTTGCTATGAGTGCAGCATTGAACGCTTCTACTTTTGGAATGAAATTAAAAGATGGCGATACAAATTATGTAACCTTAAAAGCAAATTCCACGATGGCAGCAAACTTTAATTTTATTCTCCCAATAGATGCTGGAACAACTGGACAAGTTTTGAAAACTGATGGTGCTGGAAATCTTGCTTGGATTTCTCCTTCGACTGGAGGTGTGACAACTGTTACAGGAACTGCCCCAGTTGTTAGTTCAGGAGGAGCAACTCCTGTAATCTCCATGGCGCAAGCGAATGGAACAACCGATGGTTATTTAGATAATGCTGACTGGACAACTTTTAATAGTAAGCAGACTGCCATTACCGCAGGAACGACAACGCAATATTTAAAAGGTGATTTGTCACTTGGAACTTTTATGACAGATGTGCGTTCAACTACATTGGCAGGATTTAGCTCCGGTGCAGGAGCAGTTGCAACAACAGATACAGTTCTTTCAACAATAAATAAACTCGATGGAAATATTGCCGGAAAAGAGCCAACTTTAACGAAAGGAAATCTTACAGAAACAACTTCTTCAGTTTTAACAATTACAGGTGGTACAGCTGCCATTATAGGTGCCGGAACCACCATCCAAGTTAAAGGGGCAAATACGACGACAAGCGGTTATCTTTCAAATACTGATTGGAATAGTTTTAATAACAAGCAAGCAGCTCTTACAAATCCTATAACAGGAACAGGAACCTCAGGACAGGTCGCCTACTTTAATGGAGCAACAGCAGAAACCTCTTCGGCAAATTTAACTTTTGATGGCACCAACTTAGCAGTGAATGGAGATATCAAAATAGGAAATGCCAGCGCGACTTGTAATGCAGGTAATGAAGGAAAACAAAGATATAATTCAACTTATAAAAATATGCAATTTTGTGATGGAACGCTTTGGCGCGAAGTCGGTCATGACTTTTGGGCAGACTCCAAGGGTTGTATTCCGGCAGAAAACAGCTCTGATGAAATGGTACCTGTTGGTGATTACTGCGTAGATAAATATGAAGCATCGGTCTGGTCTGATCGAGCAGCAACAGGTACTCAATACTTCTCTGACTCAACTTCAACCACTGACTTTAGCTATCCTGATGCTACAAATATTCCAGTAAACTTTAATCGAGATGGTTCAGGTTCTAATAACGATGTTTACGCCGTTAGTAAAGCAGGCGTAATTCCAGCGAGAGGAATCACTTGGTATCAAGCATCCATCACTTGTGCCAATTCCAAAAAAGAACTTATTCCAGATCATATTTGGCAATTAGCAGTGCTTGGAACAGTTGACCCCGGAGCAGGCACAGGAACAGGTGGAACTGGCGGCGGCTCTTCTACAGATGCGGCAGCAGCTCAATGTAATATAAGTAATACTCTTTCGGGAACTTGGTCAAACGCAGCTCTTGGTGTTCGTCCAACTAATCGCGCTGGAGCAACCTCTAGCAGTACAGATAGTTGCATTTCACGCTTTGGTGTAGAGGATATGATAGGAAACCTTTGGGAATGGACCTCTGCTAATGGTATTCAAGCAGGGGCAGATCAGACAGCATTCACTCAAGGAAAAAGTAATAGTGCTGGAAATCCATTTTCAACTGCTGATACCTCTTGGAATATTAATGGCTCAGCATATGGTTGTGATGGAACTGGTTCAACAAAAGGGACTTGTGCTTGGAAAAATAATGTTGCTGCTGCTGCGCGACGTGGGGGTAGTTGGCCTGACGGCACGATTGCCGGTGCTTTTGCGCTCGTTCTCAACCACTCGGGCTCGGGTTCGGGTTGGTCTTTCGGGTTTCGCTGTGCTCGTTCTCGCTGAGCCTTGCGCCTGACAAGGCGCTTCCTTGTTTCATTAAAGGCGCGTAGCGCCGTCCATTACAAGAGCTTTAGCTCTTGTTCCTTGCTCCCTTGATTATTTATGTTTTTTATTCAAAAAAAACTTTACTGAGAATTACCTTTCCGAAAATTCCGAACCCATGATTGATTTTCCGTAATTACGGAAAAATTAAATAAAAATTCACTATTTTTAATCAAAATAAGCTATTGTTTCGGTAAATTCGGAAAATTTCCGGTAAATGCGGAATTTGCGGTAATTTTATCGGAATTTAAGGAAAATACGGAAAAAATTGACATTATTTTCGGAAGATACGGAAAGTTATGGAAACAAAAAAAAGAAGTTTAACTGTAGATGAAGCAGCGGAGCAGTTAGGGGTCGGGGTAAGAACGATTATTAACTATCTTCATTCAAAAAGATTACTTGGAAACAAGGTTGGAAAAAAATGGTTCATTAATATTGATAGTTTTAAAGAACTACAAGGTATTCGGCCGGAAGAACTAGAGTTTTCAACTAATAGCTCCACTCCACTAGGTCCTTCGATAAAAGATGGGCCATGGAATATAAAACTTTCGGCATTTAAAAGAATTTTAGAATGTTCAAAAATTATTAGTGAAGATAAAAACCTAGATTCACAGATTTTAGAAAAGCTTTCTCTAAATCTGGAGTATTCTCTTGAAATGATGATTAATGGTTACTTTAGTTTTGGTCAAACTAAAGTCAGTTATTATGAAAAATCAATGGAAGGTCTTGCTCGGGGACTTGCCATTCTTTATGTTGAGTTAAATGAATTGCATCCCCTTTCTCAAGCGTATCTTGAGGCCATTAATGCCACCGTTGCTTTAGGAAAGAGGATTCAAAATGAAAATAAAAAAAGAAACAAAAAGAACAGCTAATGGGTCGGCAATATTTTTGCATACTTTTGAACTTACGAAAGAAATTTATGGGATTACTAAGAACTTTCCTCGTCCGACTCGTTTTGTTTTAGGAGATAAAATTGATCGTTTAATTACAGACTTTCTTTTAGTAATAAATGCCACAACTTCAAAGAGAGCAGATATTAAAAATTATTCACTAAGGCATAAGAACTTTACTCATCTTTCATTTAAGCTGGATGAGCTTCGAGTTCTCCTTCGGCTTGCCTTTGAGGTTAAAGTTATTTCTATTGGTTATTATCAAAATATTTTAGAAAAGGTCGACATGATTGGTAGGGAGTTAGGAGGATTAACAAAGTATAATCTCAAACAAATGGAAAGAAGTAATGAGGACTTTACTTGCAGAGGTAACTGATCTTGAGAATTTAAACCTTGCTTTTTATCAATGCTTGAGAGGCAAAAGAACTGCAATGGGGGCCCAAAAAGTTTTTCGACACTGGGATAAATTACTATTCTCTTTGCAAGAAAATTTGTTACTTGGAGACGGTTATCCATGGGGCCAATATCGAAAATTCTTTGTTTCTGATCCTAAGAGAAGATTGATTTCAGCTGCTCCTTTTATTGATCGAGTTGCACACAGAGCAATCCATAATACGTTATACCCATTAATTGACCCCATTTTTATTCCTACAACATTTGCTTGTCGAGAAGGAAAGGGAAATGGACGAGCAGTGATATTTTTAAGGAAGCTTTTAAAAGAATATCCCAAAGATTATATTTTAAAACTTGATGTTAAGAAGTTTTTTAATTCAATTAATCAATATATTCTTTTTAGAAAACTAGCGAGAGCTTTACCTGACAAGTCCCTGTTAGGATTAATTCTTGGGTTATTAACTGATGTTACGCAAAATTATTAAAATTTAAGCAACTTTTGCCATTTTTTTGATCCTTTGAATCTCTTTTTGAGATGCTTTTAATGCTTCAATTTGAATTTTTCTTTTCAGGGCAAAATGGTTAATATTTGTCCTAACTTTTACTGCTTCTAGCTTTGCAAATGCATATATAGATGCAAACAGATGGTTGGACTGCGTTCTGACAGTACTTGTTGGAGATTTTGCAATACTAACATTATTTTTTAGCGATTTATGATACACCTCTATTTTCCATCGTCTTTGATAGGTGCTATAAAGGTCTTCGGCAGTAGAGTCAGCATCATTGGTGACAAGATAGAGAGTGCCTTGAGATCCATTTTCGTTTGTGAAAACCTTTTTCATGATGCGGACTTGGAAACCAAGTAAGTTCAAAAAAACGGGGACGACGTCACCTTCTTCTAGATCAAACTCTGATAGCTTGACTCCATTGCCTTCTTCGCGATCTTTAATCGACTTGTATATAATGCGATTGGATTTTATTCCAAAAATAAATTTCTTTTTTGAAGCATTTATCAACTCCAATGTTTCCCCACAACAAAACCAGTTATCAGCAAGAACATAATCAAAATTAATATTCTTTAAAGATGACTTGAACATATCTCTCATTAGCTCATTTTTTGTAACGATAGATTTTCTTTTTATTCGTCTTGTTTCTAGATCACTGTACAGAACAGGTTTTTCGATTATCTCATAAGAACAGGGTATATCTGCATCTGGATAGCTAGCAAGGGCCGTTAGAAGGTTCATACCCTTCACACATCTCCCTTTTGCATGAGAATAGTGCCAGCAATTTATTGAATTTTCTTTCGTATATGGTTTTTCCACAATTGAATCATCAAAGCTCAGAACGGCCTTCTCATCATTGTCTGCAACTCTAATATCGGTTTTAATATTCTTCCAGAGAGTTGTTGAAGTATAATCTTCAGCTCTCAAAAATCGTGAAAATTTATCATGAGAGATTCGTCCATCAAGGGCATCACTAAAGCTTGTGGCCGTTGCTTGAGCAAAGTTAGCAAATAGAAAATCACTGTAAATATCTAGCATTTTTTTATCCATTCAAAAAGAATAGAACAAATAGTATTAGAGGCCACGCCGCAGTGTTAAGGCTGTTAAGTTGAGCTAGTTTTGCGTAACATCAGTTATTGATT
>Ga0222628_1000993_pt1 | contig 10240 bp, 15 predicted proteins | sample AntAcemetageno95_FD_179860 | JGI IMG/M metagenome (GOLD analysis project Ga0222628, IMG submission 179860) | Saline water microbial communities from Ace Lake, Antarctica - #95 | ecosystem: Environmental > Aquatic > Non-marine Saline and Alkaline > Saline | place: Antarctica: Ace Lake | collected... | reverse complement strand
GTTGTCGTTGTTCGAGCCAGTGTTTCAGGGTTCGTTGGTAGCCGATACCTTCAATGATGACTTTGACTGGTTTGTATGCTCGGTTGTGGTCAAAGATTGTACTGATGACTGCTGACGGAGACATACGTTCTCGGGTGTAATGGACTACGTAGATGTGCCCGTTGTTTGGGTTGATGCCTACTGTTAAGACGACGTTGTAGTCTGGGTCAGATGATTCTTCTTTAGACGCGCTTGCAAGGTCAACGGCTGTACAGTAGACAAGGTTGGGTGGTAGTGTCTGGTAATAGTTAATCCACGCTCGCTGGAATATCTGGTTAGTAGCGTCGGTCGGTGAATTGAGATAGAGTGCAGCGAACATGTAAGGTCCGAGGTCTGTCTCAACCGATTTAAGAACCGCCGCATTAAATCTTTTCGGCCATTGAACTTCACCATCAGGGTCGGGTTTACCATCTGTTTCTCGCACTGCTCGGGTTAGAATGTGGTATTCATCGTGATGGTCTATAATAAAACCTAACAGGTCGTTTTCTGCCCATCGTGTTCCTACGACGATTCGTTGGGAATCCACGGGCTCAATAAGTAATGGTGTCGCCAGTCGGAACCAACCAATCGCCTTTTCAATTTCGGCTTGTGTGGGTTGCATCATCGCACCAGTTAGGTTATCTTTATCAGGAGAAACGGTATCATCTTCGATAATGTAATCATAATGCTGACCAGTTTTCTGTGTACCAGTTCCGGCTGCTTCCCATGTTGCTTCAGGGTATGCTCCTTTTCGGTGTACTGTTGCTGCGTCTTTGGCCCACGTACAATCTCTGGTGGGGAGGATTTCTGGGTAACAGAGACGGAAGAGGTCATTCATCTCGAAGATTTGTTTGACTGCCCCAAGTTTTCCGCAGGCGTTTGTATAGGTATTCTGTACGATGAGCCCACGTGATTCGGGATTGTTGATGGCCCGCCAGATTGGGTAGGCTATCGTTGCCATTGTAGACTTGTACCATCCTCGGGGTAGAATGAGAGCGACACGATTGTTTTTCTCGTAGTCCTGTAGAAGGTCGCACATTGGCTTGTGGATTTCTGTGTTGAACTTGTCAAAGCCGAGAATGGCCTTAGCAAGAAAATACAGAGATTCTCTGCCTTTCTGTGCGAACTGTTTGATTATGTCCGGGGATAGTTCAGTTTGCATTAGACACCGTAAAGAGTCATTGTACCTGTTAGGCCACCAGAACCCGGGTCACCACTAGCTTTGAGACCAATACGAATATTGGGGGTACAAAGAACAGCTAGTCCGGTGAGTACGTGGGTCTGGTTATCTGCCAGTGCATCTGAGGTATATAGGATATAGTTGTCCTCATCTACAATGGTTACTACGGTATTGATATTGTTTGTTCCATTTGGTAGAACTAGGATAATGGTATCAATGATACCACTTACAGCTAACTCAGAGGTATAAACTTGAACTGTACCACCGGCAGCCATTGTAAGTGTACCCGCTTCAAAGCGGAACACTGGATTGTGTAAATCGTTTCGTCTATCGTGATTAGCCATGTGTTTTCTTTCTTATTCTAGTGACATAATTAAAAGGACTAGTAAAATTACCAACTTCAAAAAGGGTAGTAAAGTACCAAGTAGAAGAAGGACCTGCACTATTAAGACTATTATATGGTATTACAGTCCATACATAGTTAGTTCCTGTTTCTAAACCTGCTGGGTCATAAGATACTTCAGCTCCAGTAGCATCTTCCAAAACTAAATCATCCTCATCAAATGTACTGTCATCGTTTAAATATTCTGCTTGTGTTTTGAGATAAACTTCTAAGTGGTCTGTGTTGGCATCAGGTATCCATTCTAATAGAGTATCAACTGATACATCATACGCATTATTTAAAGGTGCTGAAATTACTGCTGCTGGAGGGGTAAGCATCCATGTACGTTCATTGGAATCGGCAGAACTATCATTGTTACGATATATAATTTTTGCAGTATAAGATGTTTCATAGGCTAAAGAACCAAGTTGATATGTGGTAGTACTAAAAGGAAGCGTACCACCCTGTTGTACATAGCCTCCAGCACCTGTTTTAAGCCAAACAGTTTTATCAATGGCACTACCATCTTGGGAATGAAAATAAAGTAAAGGAGTTATATCATTGGCATCTGGGATATACAGATTACCTGCTACTACGTTAAGGGATTCGGCATAGATTGCGTGCCAATTAGCCTCAAGGTCATCAGTGTCTGTTTCATTGTAAATATCTACATCTGCATCTGTAATAACTTGGTTATCGTCTAGTGTAACAACATAATATTCATTCCAATCCTCAAAATCATCGAGCTCAAAAGTTTCTTCACCACCATTATATTGTACTCTTATTACGACATCCCAATCATCACTAAGTTCTTCAGCACTTAGATAGACATAAATGTCAGCACCAGCAGATTCATTGCCTGATGACCACTGTGCATCACAATAACCCTTGTCACCATCGTCTAACTCATCCGAAGCATAGGTTAATGTAGAGCCGTCGACAAAGTTTTCAGGGTTGTCAACACTATCGTTAGTCGTATCGTCTGCAAATCTTGTAGCCATTTGAGTTCCTAAAGAGTAACATCAACTGTAAAAGTAGTGCTGTTTTTCATCACGTCATTAACAAAAGCAGTAGATGCTTGTTGAGCATCATGGTATGCTTGGAGTTTGGCTTCACATGCAGCACGACATTGAGCCTTAGTGGGTGGAGTAGCAGGTGCTGTGTATGGAACTTTGATTTCCCATGTCATATTGGGGTATAATTCTTGGCACGAAAAAGCTACTCGCACTGAATCTACTCTTGCACTTATACCTTTTAGTGTACATGTATAATTAGCCATGTGTTTTGCTCCTTATGTGTTTATTTTGATGAATGTACCAGCATCGCCTGAGGGGATTACGGTACAAATGAATATGTTGTTTCCGGTTCCTGTGCTGTATACGAGGTCACCACGCTGGATTGTCGTGTCGAGCCCTGTGGCGTCGACTGAGGCTGCTACAGTTTCGGAGGTAGTCCACATACGTAGATTCCATTTAGCTAGCCCACGCTTGTATAATTTTTTTAAGTACCGTTGGAAGACACGTGTGTCATTGGGTGCTTTTATGACGTTGCGCCGACTTTCAGGATTGATTGGCGGTTGGTAAGGTAGTGTACTGAAATACCATATTACGCCTGTAGTTACTGCATCGTCTTCATTGACTGTGTCTATTCGCCATACATAGTATGAACCGTATTCTAATTCGGCTGGTGTGTACGAAGTTAGTGTTTCGTCACCAGTATCTACCGCAGCACCGAAACCTACTGTCTCGCCGATACCACCAACATAGTCTGCATGTGATGAAAAATATACATTGACGCCTTCAGTGTATGCACCTAAATCCCATGTACATGTTGGATTGATTGGTATTTCTGGCTCACCATAAGCTGGGTAAGGATTTGAGGCTTGCTCAGCAAGTTCAGTTGGTATAACTATTACTTCTGCTAATGTAGTAAAAGACCATAAATCACCTATAGTCCAGCCTTCTGTTATTGTACCTGTATCTACACGCCAATAATATTCTGTTTCATATTCTAAATCAGCACTAGGTGTAAATGTAGTAGACGCTGTATTTTGTTCTTGCACTAAATGTTCTGGTTTAAAAGAATTTATTTCTCCTGTACCAGCTGCTTCATACTCTGCTTTAGTAGCTAACCATGTTCGTGTGAACTCAGTCCAAGTTCCATTAGTCCATGCTAAAGCTGTATCTAGTTCAATATCTGTGTCTTGATGAGAAGGACTTGGGGTTGTAGCTTTTCCTGCTGTATCACCTGCTGGATTTGGCGTCGCATCTAAATTCAAATTATAGGTTTTACCAGCTACATCTTGTAAAGTAAGAAACGTATCACAACTTATTAAAGTTAAATAATTTTCACCCCAACTACTTAAAGCTGGCATATCTAAGTAGGTTATTAAACGTAACTTATCTAAGTAGCCTTCGGTACATACTGTTAATTTAATTCTACCTGTCGCATTAGCTCCACCATCAGCGTCACCACTAATAGTTATATAATATTTAACACCTTCCTCCACAAAAAACCCTGGGTCTGCGGCATCAAAAATCCAATATTCTGGGGCAGAATCAGAATAAGCACCATTGATAGCACTTATTTTAATTGTTTTATTTGTAGGATTTTCAAATGGTTCACCATCAAGTACACTATTATTGGTTATACCTAAAGAAAGAAAAACATGTGTTGTAAGCTGACTCAAAGCGTCAACAGGAGTATGCTTACCGCCTATAACCCATAAAAATACATTACCATCTAAAGTTGTAAATTCAACTTCAAAGGAATGGTTAAAATCACCCGCAAAATAATCAACGCCATAACTTTTATAGAAATACCGGTCGAAATAATACGCTTCAGATTCCCACCAAACCTCAGTATCTGTTGAACTCTCCCAATAAGGAGGGTCGTTAGACTCGGAAGCTGACCTGTTATAATCAAAACTGTTAAAGTCTTCTAGTGCCATAGTTTATCGCATCAGGGCGGGTTTTTGTTTAGCAGAAGCAAAGCTTCGCTCGAAGGTTTTGAAGTCGTTGTCTTTATTTTTTATGAATAGAGGCCGGTTTCACTGGTTTGCTTCAAAGTGGAACCCGCATGAAACCACAGTATAGGGCCAGCTAGGTCCGACCTCTAATCATTTAGTTCTTCTAGTGCTATCTCGAGGCGTTTGGCGACGTCCTCGTCAATTGTTATTGTGGATTTGTTGGTGTTGTCGGATTTTGTTACTTTGGGGAACCCTCCCCGGTCTAGGATGTCATTGGCTGCTTGCCGTGCGACGGGCTCGTTGTCGGAGTTGAGGAGTCCGACGAGGGTCTGGACAGCGTTCATTGTTTGTTGGCGAATTGCATCGTTGACGGCGTCGGCGGATTCGATGATTGTGTCGTTTACTGAGGATTCGATGGTTGCTCTCCTGACGGCTGATTGATGCTGGAATGAAGGGGATTTAAGGATGTTGTGTACTTGGCGATAGGACATGTTGAGAGCGTCGCTGATTTGCCGAGCGTTATTTCCGGCGAGGTGGAGGTCTTGGATTTTGAAATGGCGTGGGAGTAGACGCTGGGCTACTGTGTAAGAGCCGTTGAGTTCCCGGTCTTCACGTCTTGTGCCTTGATTGGGTTTCTTTATTTCGTCCATCTACTTATATAATGTAATCTCGTGACCTAAAAGTCTATAAAAATCTTTTTATTTTGTAAAAAATTTATTTTCAAAAAAATATTTTACGTACTGAAATTATGCCTACTACCCAGCGGGCGACCGGGGGTGGGGGGTTCCCGATGTCACGGACTGGGAATCTCCCATTTGTAGATAAAGACATGGCCGATATTGTCAGTCCGTTATATCCTGTATGAATCTAAAGGCATGGCCTATATGTCACCATATCACATAGTGACATACAGGCAGTGACATGAGTCACTTTATGCCTCTTGCAACTAATCGACTACTTTCGAACAATTGTACCGGACAAACAAATTACCATCTAGATCTAACTCGAGCCCCGACAAATATGTCACATGGTGACCAACTGCATCTCCCCGCATTGACCGACCGACGACGCCGATAGGCTGTGACGCATTGGCCTTTGTCGGCTGTTTAGTCTTACGGTCAATAGTATCGTAGCGATAAAAATCCAAGTCGTCCGATTCAATCTCTATCACCGTACTGAATCGCCCACTGGCCAACTGTGTCGATTCAATCCCATTACAGACCGTACCATTGTCTCTCTGCACTGTTGCCACTTTGGTGCTTTTCAGCATACTTACAAGTGCTTCCGAGCCTACAACTGCTTTGCCTTTGGTCCTGTTTACTCTTGCCATAATCATAACTCCTTTGTGCCTAGGCACTTAAAACAATAAATATATGTCACTACATTAGTGACATTTAATCCATCATAAGACTAACAAATGTGGACCGATAAACCTTTATATCTTCCGCATTAAAGAATTCATTGGTATCATCGTTTACCGACTTTGTTGTAAACTTTGGTATATTTTCGCCCTTGGTGACATATAGCAAGTAATCCCATAATCCACTATAAGACTCAAAAACAGCCTTAAAACTTGTTTCACCCGTCAATTCTATCCGCTCTAGTAATACTAATTTATTACGCATAATCTTACTCCTTTATGTCTAGGCACTTAAAACAATAAATATATGTCACTACATTAGCGACTTTTAATCCTTGCCTCCTCTGCGTGTATTATAACCGAAAAATATGTCACTCTATCATTTTGTAGTGACAGTCACGCCAAATGTCACCGGTGACACTGTCATAAGTCCTTTGTTTACCTGGACTTACGACTCGAAAAAAAACTTCAAAAAACTTCAAAAAAACTTTTGTCACGTCATGTCACGATGAGTATTGACATTAATCTGTTCCGTAATACCATAGAATCCAGTACATACAGTGCCATATTATGGTATTTGTCACTGTATTGTCACTGTATATAGTGACTATAGTGTGACATATTGTGTCACTATCTAGTCATTACCTAGTCACTATGTATGGTGACACATATCACTATAATGTCACTATATAATGTGACATATTGTGTCACTATCTAGTCATTACCTAGCCACTATATAATGTGACATATTGCTATGTGCTATGTGGTATAGGTAATTGTTACACAGAATGAGGGCAAGGCATGAGGGCAATAATACCTGTTTGGGAGTTAATGTAAGGCGGATTTAGTACTATGGTACTTGGTACTATGGTACTTGGTACTATTAGTGCGCGTGTACGCGTGTGCGCGTGTATAGGGGGGGAAAATTCACCTGCATTCCGGGGAACAATCTTGTGAATAGGTCGTGACATTTGCCGTCCGAAAGTTTTTTGAAGTTTTTTTTCGAGTCGTAAATCGTTTTCCCAGCAGGAGTTACGATTTTTCGAATGTCACGGCCACGTCACGATATTGATTTTTCCGAATTCGTCTGGTACAATGATTTGCCGGTGCCGAGGACATAGGGTAATTGATTATGGTACTTGGTAATTAAATTGTGTGTTTGTGTTGAATGTGCTTAAGGAGTTAAGACATGGTAACAAAGAACATTATTGATGTTAGGGAGTGTTGGTTGCTTTGGATGTTTGACGGTAATGGTAATGAAGACATTGAGCTTGTTACTACACTTACCGGTTGTGTCCATCGGCTTGAGCATCATGGGTACAAGTTGCCAAATGAGAGATTGGTGCTTGAGTGTATTATCAGGGATTTTGAGTATAAGGCAGTACACCCTCATCACCCTGAGCAGTATGCCATGTTGATTAGAGAGACAGTGAACGAGTATACTGGTGGTACAAGGTTTACTACGTATACTGCTGAAGACTTAGAACGTGAAGATTAAATCTTAAGGAGGTACTGAGATGCTAATTGAGATAATGGTTATTACGAGGGATGGTTTAGAGGTATTAACGAAAGTTAAGGATACTACGGTACTTAAAGAGTTTTATATTCCTGGGGGACATAGAGTTGGACAGTATGCTCTGTTGAATGGTCGTTTGAGTAAGACACCAGAAACAGAGATGCTTAAAGCTGGTGATATTGTTGAGTTATGTTCGTTATTAGCATTTGCAGATTAAATCTTAAGGAGTTAAGACAATGTTGAACAAGAAGAAAGACCGTGAGATACAAGAGTTAAGGCGGGTTGTTATGAAGATGACAATGAATGATATAGCTACTGTTAGTTTGGTTAAGAGAGCTAACACAGCTATTGAGGAGTTGAGACAAGAGAATGCTGATTTGAAGGTTATTGCTAAGTATAACCAGTTTGATTATGAGTGTATGATAAGGGAACTTAAAGGTTAAGGAGAACCGAAACATGAGTGGTATTGTACAAAGGGAACCAACGTGTACTGTTGGTAATGTGGCTGTGTTGTTGAGAGAACGCAATCCTGAAACGAGTGTATTTGTAAGTGAGGCTGTCGCACAGTATCTTGTTGATACGCTTGAAGTGACTTCACTGGAGGAAGTTAAGCATTGGTTGGAGAACACGGATGTATAGACGATATGTCATGGATGCTATCGGAATTGCTATGGGTATCTTATTGGTCATTGGAGGAGTGATAAGTGCCCTTATTGCAGGGTGATGAAATGACTACGTGTTTACTTGGGATTATTGTATTGAGTATACTTATTATTGTGAAAGTGAGGTAATTATGAAATAATTGATACCTTTGATACAAACGTTGCATAAGTTTTAAAACTGACTCCTTAAGTTTCGAGGTTAGTTCAACGGTAGAACAGGAGATATGCAATATGCCTCTCCTATGCGGGTTCGACTCCTGCACCTCGATTTTAGTGTGTGTGTGTGTGTCGTTGCATACTACAACTGAAGTACATGGTGGCCGAATGGCCCCGTCTGGTACGAGCGTTATCGTACTTTGGTGTAGTGGGTTATGTGCTTAGCCCACTACGCCCTGATTTGCTAAGGAGTAACCACGTGGTTACTTGTATTTTGAGTGAGGTCGTACGGCCTCAAACATGGTGGCCGAATGGCCCCGGAAAGGAGTCCATTATGGATTCAAGTTATCGCTTTATCAACACAGATGGTTCGGAAGTTACACGGGAACTCACAGACGGTCTTACACTCGGCGACATTCTCGCTGAAGGTCAGAAGGGTCTTGTGAATGGTAAGAGCGAGGGCACAGCTACTACCATCCGTAACGGTGATACCATCGAGGTCTTTGCCAAGAGCGCAAAGGCTGGCGAGTGGATGCTGGTTAAGGTTATTAACATAGCCTAAACACCCAGAAGGGCAGGATTTATTTAGATTCCTCCCCCCAGAGTTGGCCGAATGTACACAGAGTCGTGAGATTGGTGGGGCATTTACTGAACGGTTTCGATTGCCGTCCGGCCTTTTGTTTTTTTTTTACCCCATAATATTGACAGCCGGGAAAGACCGGCACAAGCACAAGTAGCTCAATTGGTAGAGCATTGGTGGAATGATAGCACCAAAGGTTGCAGGTTCGATACCTGCCTTGTGCAGTAATGGGCAGTAGGTTGTGTAGGCAAAGTGGGGCTATAGACGAAACTTTGTTGAGCATAGACCGAGGGCATAAGCCTATCCACCAAAGTCCGAGTAGCCCAATTGGTAGAGGCAAGGGGATATAAACCTAGAAGTGTTGGTTCGAATCCAACCTCGGACTGTATTTATTGAAAGGAGATTATTGATGGATGATAATGTTTATAGGTGTGAAACGTGTGCTTGGAGTGAGATGGGTGAGGTTGAGGGTAGACTGGAGTGTCACTTTAATCCGCCGAGGTTGCTTGTTAAGACGACTTTGTATGAGGGTGATGTGCCGCCAGAATTAACGAGTATTTGGCCTATGATTAGGGGTAAGGACTGGTGTGGGCGGCATCTAGAAAAAGATTGAATATATAAGTGTGTAACTTAACAAATCTGTTGAGGCCTTTGGCCGAGACAATCGTGGTAGGACAAGAAACATAGTATGCTTAAAAGAACTGTAGATGTGATTTACGACTTTACAAGATGTAGTGTTTTTTCATTTACGTTATTTACGCATTTTTAACTAACCGTTTCTTGTCCTCCACATAATTTTAAGTTGGATTGCTATGAAACATGAATATAAAATTTGCATGTACACATTTGGTAGGCGGTTTAAGTTTATTTAAGTGTTGAGGCTGAAAGCCGAAACTGAAAGGGGTTTATTGTGGCTAGGAAACCAAAACTTGTGTTGGGTGAAACTTATATTTGGCAACGTAAAGGGTCTAAAGACCCTCCATTTCTTGGTAGACTGACGTATCTGGAAGAGGAGTTCCAGAGGTTTTTGTTTGATGTTAATGGGATTCATAACCAAGAAGAACGGTATACGGCAAACTATACTTGGGAAAAGAGTAGTGTGCCATGTCATAAGGGGAAAGTGATTAAGTTTTTGTATAATAAGAAAATTGCTTGTGCATGGTTTATTGCGGAGGATGAGGGTTACTTGACCTTTGCTTATGAGACTGTTGGTCGGATGAAGGATTATGAGCATGGTGATGCTTATACTGACGCATTGACGGAAAAACGGGTTAGTGTGGTTGATAACTGTAATTTGTATTGGCGTTTTGTTGCTGAATTCACTGAGGTATAAGGAGGTGTATTTTGCCAGATATTAAGGATGATACGACAAAGAAGAAGATTGAGCAAGGTGAGCTTGAGATGGGTAAGACCTATAT
>Ga0222628_1000989_pt1 | contig 10273 bp, 12 predicted proteins | sample AntAcemetageno95_FD_179860 | JGI IMG/M metagenome (GOLD analysis project Ga0222628, IMG submission 179860) | Saline water microbial communities from Ace Lake, Antarctica - #95 | ecosystem: Environmental > Aquatic > Non-marine Saline and Alkaline > Saline | place: Antarctica: Ace Lake | collected... | reverse complement strand
GTTTGTAAATTGGTTTTAGTATCACAAGCCTATAACTTGCTCCGCGCTGAATTCCAGTGGAGCGCAATTCCTACTCGCTGGCGTTTGTGTAAATATACATACTTCGTAGAGGTATTGCATTGGGGTATTTGGTTGCCTCGTCCGCCTGCGGGCGTCCTCGTTGGTCAACTGCATTCGGCTTGGTTGAAGTATTGCGTTGGGACGACGGGGGTATCGTGTTGGGCTGGCACAGAGTTCGTCATGGCAATCTTGGTGGGTGTGTGTGTTCGTCGCAGGGCTAAACGCCTGCTCCTCTTTGGGGCTTTATCCTTTCGTCGGCGACCACGACCCAACCACGACCCAACCACGACCCAACCACGACCCGCCTCCTCATTGAGATTTTTGTTTCCGTCGCTCGCCTTGTGGCTCGCTTTACAAAGTTTAAAATACAAAGACAAAAAAGCCAATTTTTTCCAGTTTACCACAGCCCTACTACTAAAAATCGCAAAAATTCTTTCTTATAAGAAAGAATTAAATCATAAATATTTGAAATATAAAGAATTTCTGTCAAAAGAGCGCCTATGGAAAACTAGAAAAATATTGGCTTTTTTTAATTATTGTTTTAAAAGAAATTTGCTGTTTCTCACTCTGTGCCAGCCCAACACGATACCCCCGTCGTCCCAACGCAATACTTCAACCAAGCCGAATGCAGTTGACCAACGAGGACGCCCGCAGGCGGACGAGGCAACCAAATACCCCAACGCAACACCTCTACGAAGTATGTATATTTACACAAACGCCAGCGAGTAGGAATTGCGCTCCACTGGAATTCAGCGCGGAGCAAGTTATAGGCTTGTGATACTAAAACCAATTTACAAACTTCAAAATTGAAAAACTTTTGTAAAAAGATTGAAAAACTTTTTCAAAAAAATTAGAAAACTTCAAAACAAAAACCACGGAAAAACCACGGAACAATTTCCCAATTATAAAAGTTAGTTTGCGAAAATATTAGGAAACAATCTCAAATCAGGAAGTAGTTTGTTTTGGTTTCGGTATTCTTTCGGTATTTTCCCCGGAGAATGTCCGCAACGACCAAAACCCCTTTGACAAAAACAAAGATGTGTCGTAAAATATAGAGATGGCGAAAACAGCATACCTAAATGTTGCCCCAGAATTAGAGGATAGATTCTATCAAGACTTGCAATCGCAGGACAGATATATAATACCAAGAATTCGCGCTAAAGCAAAAGCACTCTCAAGAGCGCAAAAAGCCAATGTCGCCTCACGTTCCTATCTAAAACAATGTCGTGATTTATGGGATAATCTTACTAATGAACAAAGACAAGCATGGAAAGACGTTGATCCATACCCAAACCCAAACGGCTGGCACGCTTTTATTGCTGACCAATCTATCAGAATTAAACAAGAATTAGGGGGAACGGCAACGCCAAACCAATACCACCAAGATTTAATCGGAAAAATAAACATCACGGGACCAGCTGAAGAAATTAAATTAAAACAATCTCACCCCCATACATACTGGCTTTATCAAAGAGTCACGGGAAAAAAAAGAATGTACGAAATGGCAGAAGTAGAGGAGGCATTCAACCTACCCCTTAAAATAGGAATCAGCTATAAATCAAACCTAGTTTCTACGGGCGGGGGAAGTTTCGCAAAGCTATACGCAGACATCAGACATCTTTATCAAGGAGTAAACAGAAGTACTAATCTAGAAATTGACATCCCCTTAATAGCTGGCTGGACGAAACAAGACACAACCGAAACAACATTGATCGGACAGGCAATATCATACAACCTATATATCCACCTATATAAAGTGACTGGGGAATTATTATTTGACAATGTTATTGCCGAACATAACGCACAAAATTGGGCCCGCGACCCATTTTGTAAAGAAATAAACAAAAAATTTAAAAGACAATTTTCACAAGTACTTGATCACTGGGAAGAAATTACATTGCCAACAGGTGCCACCTACGAATCAGTATATCCTACATAGAAACAACTAAAAAACGACGCTCTATATTGCGTCTTAAGCCTCTCAAACAGTTAGAGGGGTATAATAACTCAACTTATTATGGCAGATTTCCCCGGCGGTGTGTACACACCGCGTACAAAGGCAAATAAAACGGGGGTAGTATATACTCCTGCACGAACAACAATCGGCTACGCCGAGGACGTTAGCAAACTTGACGCTGAAGTCGTTGCTATTGAAACAGAATTAAACAATGCTATAACTCGTGTATACGCAGACAACACCGCCGCAAAAGCTGGCGGTTTAACTAATGGACAATTTTATCGAACTGGCGATGTTCTCAAAATTGTTCATTCTTAATTTTATATCTTATGCGTAAATATCAATATTACAATACAGGCGACGACGCAGACCGCGACATATACGGTGTTAATTGGAGTGGACAAACCTTTACTCCAGAATTAGGACACATGATCGCCAACGTAAGAGTCAAACTTTTCAGAGTAGGCGACCCCAGTACAATAACCATAAGCATAAAAGAAACAAGCGCAGGCAAACCCGTTGGAGCCGATTTATGCTCTGGGACCATAGAGGGCAATACTATAACAGACGACGCAGGCGGGGATTGGTATCAAATATCAATGGGGAATGGTTGCGAAGTAGAAAGAGACGTTCAATACGCAATAGTTATTCAAGCCTCCTCTGGCGATGTAGGCAACAAATTATCATGGCGAACAGACGCCTCAGCCCCAACATACGCAGGCGGGCTATATTGCGGAAGTTCAGACAGCGGGACTGATTGGAATACCTTTGCAGGTAGCGACGCAATGTTTGAAGAATGGGGAGCAGGCGCGCCAAGTACGCAGGCAGTAGTTTGGGGCAATTTATATAAATCACAAATAAGTTTAGAAAAAATTGAGACAGCCGTTCTTAGAATGATTCAAGATCACGAGGACGACGAGGACGCCCATTTAGAGGCAGGCGAATCTCTATATTCCCATAAAGCCAGCGAGATTATTGACCACCTTATCAATTCAATTATAACCGACAAAATAGATGACGGGGCGGTTGTAAACATTAAGATAGACGCCCCCGCGCGTGCTTACACCGCTATTGTAGATATAGGAGGCGACGGGGACTTTACGGATATACAATTAGCTATCAACGCCGTAGAGGCGTTGGGCGGTGGCAACATACTCATTAGGCCCGGAACATACGAGCCAACCAGTAGCATACAATTATACGACGATATAGAGATAACAGGATCTAAAAAATCAGAATGTATAGTTGATTTCGGAATCTTTGACGCATATTTCAAAACAGGAGTGGACGCAGGCGTTTACAGTGTTGGCGATATTTCAATAGCCAACAATACAAAAATTATAACTGGAAACGGCACAACATGGGACGCCTCTGGCGTCTTAGCGGGCGAGTATATAAGAATTAAAACATTGCTCTATAAAATTGCGAGTGTAGACAACGACACCCAACTTACATTAGAAACTCAATACGAGGGCGTTGCTATTGCCAGCGAAACCGATTACGACATACAAGCATACTTGTCTAATATAAATATTAAAAATATAACGATCAAAAATGGAGGCGAAGCTTTAGGGGGGGGAACATACATCGGAGCGATAGATTATAGATTTGTGCGAAACTCAATGATAGAAAATTGCGACTCTATTGATTCTAAAGGACACAGCTTTGAATTAAAAAATACCTTCCAATCAAAGTGCATAAGAAGTCAAGCTATCAACCCAGCTGACAAAGGTATCTATTTATGGGACGCATGCAACAATTATATTGCAAGAGATCTAAATTTCGGTTGCAACGCAGAGGGAATTTACCTCTACAATAATTCGTTTGATAACACAATAGTTTACAACACAGCCAGCCAGAACAATATCGGAATAAAGTCAGCAAGCGACCGCAATATTATAATAGGCAATAGATGTAATGAAAATTTGCTCCACGGAATTGCAATCTACGGGCAATCTAATATCGTAAATAACAACATCACTTTTGAAAACGGCGCTCAAGGAATATTTGTCTACGACCACGACAACACAATCAATGACAATATCTCTAAAAGCAACGGCGATACAGGGATATACATTTACGAACACGACCGCAATATAATCAAAGGGAATGTAGTTAAAGACAACATCAGCCACGGCATATATCTATACAACGGCAACGACAGATGTATTATCATAGGAAACGACGCAGAAAACAACGGCGGGTACGGAGTAAAAATCAACAAAGGAGCGTCCACTAGTTTTGATAACATCATAGCATTAAATACATTGCTTAATAACACAAGTGGAGCAATAGACGAGAACGGCACAGACACCGAAATTGCACACAACATCACAACATAATTATAATTTAATTTTAATTCAATTTTATGACCGATCACTCGGGCTTTAAAGCCCTCACAAAAATTGATATGGACAGCAAGGCAATAGAAACATTGCCAGCGCCCAGCGCAGACAACGACGCTGTTCGTAAAATATACGTGGACGATTTACTCGCCGCGCTCCTCACTCCTTGGGACGATACAGGCTTAGTTTTACATCTGCCATTCTCCGGCAACGAGGGACAAATTGCAAAAGACGCCTCATTCTATAAAAATGACGGAGCGTTCAAAGGAGCTGGCGAGCCAGCATGGTGCGAGGGACGCCGTGGACCAGCTGTTGAATTCGACGGAGCGGATGATTATATTTTAGTTCCCGACTCAGATAGCCTAGATTTAACAGATAAAGGAACTATTGAATTATGGATATATTCAAACGGCGCTCAAGCTAATTACGCGGGTTTAATACAAAAAGGAGATAGCAGTGGTTGGGCAGCTGGAAAATATTTTATATCTCACTGGACGGGTGGTACATATTATGGAGTTATCCGTAATGCTGGAGCCTATAATACGCCAGCAAGTTTTCCAACAGTCAGCAACAACGCTTGGCACCACTTAGTATTAACTTGGGACGGAAGCTGGCTTATTCCTTATACTGACGGCGTCGCGGGAACTCCAAAAGCACAAAGCCTAAACGCTGATGCTGATACAAAAGATCTACAAATTGGAAAAAGTAGTAGTGGAGTTTTCGACGGCAAAATGGATGAAATCCGTATTTATAATAGAGCCCTCTCCGCTGACGAAGTAAAAATGCACTACCTCCGCAGTTACTCCGCAGGAATTCGTCAATATACTTCAAGAGCAAAAGCATATTTGACCACAGCGAATCAAGATATATTAGACGACACCGCGACGAAAATTGAATTGAATGCAGTAAGTTACGATAAAAATAGCGAATTTGATATAATAACAGACCACAGATTTATAACTAACAAAGCAGGATATTATTTGGTAATAGGACAAATCACTTGGTTACCAAACGACACTCCAAATTATGCCGTTACTAAAATATACAAAAACGGATCAAGGATATTAGACAGCTACAATACAAGACCAGCAAACAGCCTATATACATCTGTCAACGTTTCAGACGTAGTATATTTAGACGTAGGCGATTATCTTGAATTATGGGGATATCAAGATAACGGTGCTGGCAATGTAGAAGTGGTTGTTAAAGACGCAAATAGAACTTTTTTAACAATTCACAAAATAAGTGATTAAATCAATTAAAAAAATGGAAACAATGCAAAAAACCCAAACTATAATCGGCAACGAATTCGCCGAAAAAGTGATCCCTTTAATAAAGCGTTGCAAAAAATCTATTGACATTATTGTATACGATTGGCGCTGGTATCCAACCCAGACAGGCTCGGCGATCCAACGCTTTAACAACGCAATAATCAACGCCTCAACAAAGGGCAAGAAAGTCCGCGCTATAACAAATCGCGCGTATATTGACCCAGTACTACAAAAATTAAACATCAAGACGAAACGGCTATACACGAAAAAAACGATACACACTAAACTAATGATCATAGACAACGAGGTGGCAATTCTTGGCAGTCATAATTACACAATGAATGCTTTTGCAATCAATTTTGAAATATCCCTTATCACTATTGAGCCGGAAACCGTCGCCCGTCTAAAATTATATTTTGAAAATTTATGGCAATAATCAACCCAGCCGATACGCCACTCGGCAGACAAATTAAAAAAAAGCTAGGTTTTCCTGCCCTCTATGGCGAAAGAGAATACGGAGCTTGTATCTACGGCGAGGAGGGGGAACACTACGGAATTTATCAAGTCCGCACCCGTTGGGGCGGGCAAGTACAAGTCAAAGAAAAATTTTATACACCAGCCAATCCGCAGACCGTACCCCAACAAGCTAACCGCCAAAAGTACGGACAAGCAGTTGGGGCGTGGCGGGCCTTGACAACATTACAACAAGAGTCGTACAATATAAGAGCGAAGTATAAATCGTATACAGGATATAATTTATACATTCGCGAATACATGCTATCTTGATAAATAGTCGAGCATGTAGAATCTAAACAACCATAACTACAACATTATGGCCAAAGTTTGGGGACCCTTACATTCCGATGACGCTCGAGGTAAATTAGCTAAATCCTTAGTATTCATGGGATGGAAAGGAATCAAAACAGTACGTGCGTGGTTAAAACCAACTAACCCGCAGAGAGAAAAACAAGGAAATATCAGAACGGTTATCGGGGGAACTGGTAGAGCCGTTGGAAAGGTTGTAAAGGACAGCGCTTTTCACAACCAACTAATCACATTAGATCTGATACCAGATCAACAGTCAAAGCAGTCATACCTTGTCCAATACATTAAAGATAACTATCTCACTGGCGCGGGCGCGACTATGACCGCCGCATACATTGCGATGTTAGCTGAAATGACTGGACATACCAGCGTAGCCCTTTGGACGGCAGCTGGAAATACTCTTGGTATTGACGACTTCAGTTTAACCTACGATAGCATTGACGACTACGACAAAGGTTTAGGTGTTTATTTGTTAGCTAAGGCGGCTATCGCTTTAGAATTTGCATTGACGCCTTATACAAAAACCCTTGCGTCGTGGACCGCCGCACAGATCAACGCGATGTTAGCTGACATGACTGGATCAGGCTAGACACAATTTTAAGTAAATAGCCCCGTAATAAAAACGGGGCTGTTTTTTTTGTAAAAAGTTATCCACAGTGTCCGCTCCTCGATAACTGGACATTCTGAATTAAAGATGTATAATAATAGGCATGGGAAACTATCACGGATCATTCCCGGAGAATGTCCAAAAAAATAAGACGAGACACAGATGCATTCATTGCAGACGTAGACGTTATATAAAATTTATGATCGCCCTCCACGGAATCTACGATGACGGGGTTTTTGTTTGTAAAGATTGTTATATTAAAAACACAAGTACCTACCGCGAAAGAATATAATTTTTTAATCAATTAACATTTTTTCTATGTCAAGTTTTAAAGGCAAAAAATACATCAACGGAAAGCTAGTCGCTGGGATATGGATATTCAATTCAATCTACAAGGGCTGGTATTTTATTGAAAAAAAAAACTAAAAAATATTAAAAAAACACCATGGAAAAATCAACAAAAAAACATTACCCCCCTTTTGCCTACTTCCCAAGCATAGGCGAAAAAATCCAATTTGGACCACACGAAACAGAGCTCATAAAAAGGGTATTTAAGTGCGGATTGGATGCAATTTTAGAGAAATCAAAAAAGAGCTACCGCTACGAGATGATAATAAAATGGCGGAACATCAAAACACTATACAAAAGAAAATGGTTTAAAGACACCTACACACACAACATCCGCCGAAAAAGAAGATTCCGCAAAATTTAATAAATATTAACCAAAAAACAATGATAATAAAAATAAACAGAAACGGAAGAATAGATCAAAAACTATGGAACGACGGTTACTCTGTTTCTTTGATCAAAAAAATACTCGGATTCTATATTCTCGGATATTTTAAGCTAGAAACCGCAATTTTTAAATAATATTAAAAAATAGATCTATGAAAAACCAAAACAAAAACGACGAATTTTACAAAAAATACGGAGGCAACGTCCACTCTGACCCCGTCAGATTTGACGCAATAGCCAAACTCTGCAAAGGCTTTGTCTTAGACGTCGCTTGCGGAACAGGCGATCTGGCAGATTTCTACAAAGGAAGTTATATCGGAATAGACATTTCCCAAACCGCAATAACAATGGCAAGAAAAACGAGACGCAAGGATGCTATTTTTGGAGTAAGCGATGTACTGAAAAACATCTATGAAACAAAACAAAGATATGACACTGTCGTTATTGCCGAATTTTTAGAACATCTACACAATGATGACAAACTACTACACAACCTACGAGAAACAACAACACTACACGGGCGTTGGATAATATCCGTCCCAAACGGCGATAGGGTACCGTCCAAAGACCACGTCCGACAATTCACAGTTCCGCAATTACGCGCAAAATTCAGCGAATTTGGCAAAGTAAAATTTCACAACTACAATGGCTTTAGAGAAAGAATTTTACTAACCGTTGATCTAAACCAAAATAACGATAATAAGCTATCACTTGTTATGCCAGTCAAAAACGAGGGCAAAGGCTTAGAAACCGCAATTCTATCGTGTATCGGTTTTGTAGATAACATTGTCATTTCCGTTGACAAAGCAAGCAAGGACGACACGCTAAAAATTGCCGAAAGATACGCAGATACCCTAAAAATATACCAATGGAAAGACGACTTCGCGGACGCAAGGAACTTCGCTCAAAAAGGAATTAAAACGGAATGGTGCTTGATCCTTGACGGCCACGAGTACGTAGAAACCTGTATTAAATTAAAAAATGCGCTAAAGCAAGACTGCGACGGGCTTTTCGTCAATGTTATAATGGAGGACGGCTTTTCTTTCTACTATCCCAGAATAATTAAAAGCAATATCAAATGGAGCAAGCCCGTCCACAACTACCCAGAAACAACAAAGAATGTCAGATACGAAACATTTTCTGTAATACACGACAGGAAAAATTTACAAGCCGACAAATTCATAGTGGAAAGAGCCAAACAACGCAACGAACAAATACTCCGAATTCTCAATGAAAAAATAAAAGAAAACAAAAAAGACCACAGATCCCTTTTTTACTTAGCGCAACATCAACAAAATGGAGGCGATAGGAAACTTGCAATCAAATATTTTAAAAAATATCTAAAATGTGCTGACAATAAAGAAGAAATGTGGCTTGCTTGCTACTATATTGGCAGATGTTTAAATACGTTAAACAAGCCAAGGAAAGCAATCAAAGCGCTGAAATCAGCAAATAAATATTTACCGGACAGGTGGGAAATTAAAAAAGAAATCGGGGCAACGTATATGCTGTTAAAGAAATGGTACAAAGCAAGTGAATACTTAGTAAACAGTTTTGATAAGAACAAAAAGGCTTTTATTTTTAACCCCGAGCCAAACAATAAGTCGGGAACGTGGTATCTAATAGCCCAATGTTTCTATAATCTCGGAAAATTTGATCAAGCAAAAGTCGCTATGAAACAAGCCAAGAAAACACAAACAAAAACAAAATTCGGGAAACTACCCAAACTTCAGAGAAAAATAATTGACGCTTTGATAAAGAATTGACGGACTAATCAAATTTAATCTCTGGCAATTCTTGACGCTCTAATTCAGCGAGCAATTCAATCGCACACTTCCTTAACATGCCGATTACCCGTCCCTCGCTGGCGTCAGGATTGCCGTGATACAATTCAACGGCAACGTCAATTTTTATAATAATGTGCTTTAATACATCATTCATAAAAAAGATTAAGCAAATAAATATTTTCTAAATATAGCCAAAATGGCTTTAAAATCATCAGCTAAACTATCCTTTGGCTTTTCGGCTATCCGTATATACCGATAACTAAGAATTTTTCCGTACCTATTATTTAACGCTTCTGCATCCCCGTACCACGGATCAAAAAATAGAAGTGAATCATACATCAAGATAAAATGACTACGCGAGCCAAACTTTACCTCAGCGATACAGGGATAATAAACAGGCTCGCTTTTACCCGAGCCCAAATATTCAAATCCTAAAATTTTTGAACATACATTCCAATTTACAAGACAACCGCCAAAATACCCACCGTTTAACAATAACAAATTGTTAATCTCAAGAGGCGTCTTATCAAATAAGACTGCGAAAATAGTAATCAGACACCCACTATTTCCGATAGTATCCTTACAAGTGCCTAATCTATTTTTCCTCCACTTTTTGTCCCTCTGTGAGTACAACATGATCACGACGTTGTTTACCAAAATAATAAAATACAACAGACGAAAGCAAC
>Ga0222628_1000987_pt1 | contig 10283 bp, 11 predicted proteins | sample AntAcemetageno95_FD_179860 | JGI IMG/M metagenome (GOLD analysis project Ga0222628, IMG submission 179860) | Saline water microbial communities from Ace Lake, Antarctica - #95 | ecosystem: Environmental > Aquatic > Non-marine Saline and Alkaline > Saline | place: Antarctica: Ace Lake | collected... | reverse complement strand
TTGTCTTTCAGTTCAAAATAAATAAATAAAAATGTCAACACAGCCATCAATATCATAATATAATAATTCTTCAAAATTTTAAATTTTTCTGTTGGCGAATTTGTTAGAAATACTTTAACCCTTGTTAGATTTAAGAAACTATCATCAGCCACATCTATTGTTGCATTTAAACTCACATTAATAGTTGCATTACCAATCTCTAAATTATTATCAATAACAGGGCTAGGAGGATTAGAACTACTACCACCACCACTACTACCATCAGAGAATACTACAAGCACACTAGTATTATCTATTGTAAAACTTCTATTAATATTATCAGTCACAACAGCATTATACTTATACAATCCATAACCTAAATTAATGAATTGATGGTATTGAGTTATTGAAGTAGCATTATTCAAAGCATAATTAACTGAATCTAATAAAATACTCTCACTATTAAATAAATTAATAGTAACATTGTTCAAACCTATATTATCAGTTAAACTAGCATTCACCTTAATAGTATTTCCTTCTTCAGTTCCAGAAGAACTAGGAGAAACAAAAGTACCAGATGGGTCAGTGAAATCAAAAGAGAAACTAATATTTCTATAACCTTTAAATAATTCAGTAGTTTCATTCTCTTCAACTATTGCCTGTAATATATAGTTCCCATCCACTATCGTTGATGGGTCAAACTCTTTAATTTCATCACTCGCATCACCATTTATTAAAATTGAATAATTAGTAGCACCAATCAAAGTTAAATTTATCTTAGCTTTATTTAAATCTTCATACACCCAAGTTATATTCATTAAACTATTATCTAAAATACTATTATTAATAGGATAAGTTATAGCAATAGATGGAGGAACATTATTTAAAGTAGTATTAAAAAAAAGTGTTTCAAAACCACCAAGCATTTCATCATAAAGCAAGATACTTTCACCTGTACTTATATTAGAATATAAATTATACTCATTAGTAGTACCAGCAGTTATATTATCACAATTATGAATCATGAAAAACATACCACTATCACCAGCATCCACACTTCTTTCTTTTTTACTAAAACAATTAATATCAGCAGTACTAGAATTTATGAAAAATGATGGAGTTAATTTACCACTATTTTCACCCATGAAAACATTAGCAGTTATTATAGCTTGACCATTAACTTCATTAGTTAAATTCATGGAAGCTATTTTAGTTATACCAGAACCTAAAACTAGTGTATTAGTATAATTAGTAGCTTCATTAAAACCATAACTATGAGATATTTTATTCCCATTTAAATCTGTTAAAGACATACTCACATAAGAAACATCAATCGTTGCAGGAACTCCCAAAGTCGATAAACATTCAAGATTATAAACGAAATTTCTTTCAGAAACAATAGAAGGTCTAATAAAACCACCAACTTTTAAATCTGTTGATGAAGAAATATAATTCCCAAGATGTTCAGAAATTAAACCAGTTTTATTATTTACTAATCTACAAACTATTTGAGTTGGACTACTAGCATTAAATGAAATTTTAGCAACATTAAATAAACTAGAATCTAAAGAAAAATTAACAGGTAAAGCAATTATAGTTTCAAAATTAGTATTACTAAAAGTTGCATTAAATTCTTCATTCAATAAAAATACATCAGCATATTCAGTATTTAATTTAACTAAAGTTAAATCAAAATCATTAATTTCAACAGAACCAGAACCAGTAATATAAAATTGAATTACTAAATCATGCTCACCAATAGATAAACTTTGCACTAAGGGTTTAAACATAGTAGCACCTTCATTTAATATAGAACCTATCTTAGATACACTTCTTAATTTTTCAGTTAATATAGGCACACCATCAACTAACATCCTACCCCAAACATCATTTGTACCAACACCAGTTATTTTTACTACATTAAATGAAGTTCCAACAGATATTTTTTCATTTAAAGCATTAGTACTAAGAGTATTATTAGAAGCAGTAGTCCAAGTAGGAGAATTTATAATAATGTTAGTGAAATCAAAATCATTACTATAAATCCCTGTATTTAGTATTTCTTTTAAATCTAAAGAAACATTACTAGTAGTTAAATTCAATAAAAAATCATCACTTGAATTATCATATTTCAAAGAATCATTATACCAAACATTAAAATCCCTATCAATCTCAATAGTTAAATTAGATTCATAAGATTCATTCGCAGAAATACTATAATTATGATTAGTTAAATTAATCAAATTCAAATAAGTTTTAAAATTATTAGAAGAAATAGTATAATTATAATCATTTAAGTTTATGTGAGTTCCATTAGTTCCAGCACTAGTTAAATTATGTTCATTAACAAAAGTTAGCGTTAAACTTCTTTGAGAAGCTTCTATCCTTGTGTTAATTTCCATAGTCAAACCAAAACTGCAAACAGCTAATAGTAAAACTAATAATATTATAATTATCTTTTTCATCTAATTTACCTTAATAATTTAAAGCATTCCATCTTTTTCCAAAAATTAGTATTTCTTTCAAAAATACCACCATTTTCAAAAACTTCTAAATTTTCTTCTGTATGTACATTCCAAAATAAAAATCTTCTTTGTGCATTAATTCTTAAACTATAAGAATTTTCAAATTTATTACTATCAGTAATGTTTACTGAACAATTCTCATCACAATATCTAAATCTATTTTGGTTTCTTTCAGTAAACTGATTTAAAGCTTTAATCATATTACCATTTGAAACATTAACACCTAATGAAGCATTACCAAGACCCTTAAGGTCTTTATAATCGTCAGCCCTACCACTAAATTCATTATTACCAGCAAATACGAAATTTGATAGCAATAATAAAAATATCATACCAATTAGTATTATTCTTTTCTTCAATTTAATCACCTCATTAAAGCCCTAATAATCCAAATAGGTCTTTCGTTCTTTTTCCAGTAATTGCAACAACTAACCAATTTAAACCACCAATAGTCAATATTAAATACATAACATTAGCGAAAAAAGGCATTTGGGAAAATTCTGTTATATTGAACACAGCCCATAATAAAGCTGATACACCTGTTAAACCTACTACCCAGTAGATTACCCTTGAAATTATATTCATCTTTCTAGCCATCTTTAATCACCTAAGTGTAAACATTTAAATATCCAGTAGTACCATCAGGCATTTGAACTTTAACACTTCCAGCTAAAGTTGTGTGACTAGTTCCAGCATCAGTGCAACCATCAAAGTCTATTACTTCTACATCTTGAGTTTGCTCTAAATTTAAAACTGGTCCTGTACCATCATTTATAAGTCTTAATGAAGAGCCAGTTGATGCACTATTATCAGTATGTATGAATGCAACTTCTGTACTAATAATTCCATCAGCATCAAGACTAAAAGATCTTCCAGTTGATTGAGAATTTATATTTAATCCAATACCATTACCATTCTGGTCGATGAATAATCCATTACCAGTACCATCGTTTCTTATTTGTTGTACGGTTCCTGTGGCGGATGCATCATCTACAAAAAAACTTGCTAAGATTCCACTAAAAGAACTACTTTGTGTTTGAAGGTTTAACCCCCTTCCAGATGTAAGACTATTTGCATCAATCGCCATTGTATATGCTGTGGTTGCAGAAGAATCAATTACAAAAGCTTTACCATTTCCATTCTGGTCTAGGGATAACCCAGTACCAGTACCATCATTAACTATATTAACAACTTCTTCATCAAAACCATTATTATCAGCGTGAAATTTAACTAATTCATGAGCTGTATTTGAGTGGTCAGAATAGACTTTAAAACCTAAACCATCATTACCAGTGTTATCAACACCAATACCAGCACTAGTGTCATTAGTTGCACCATTCTGGTCTACAAATATACCATAATTTGCATCAGCGTTTACAATGTCTAGCTCATTAGAAGGTGTTGAAGTTCCAATACCAACATTTCCTGTAAAGCTAGTCAAACTATCAGAAATAGTTGTAGCAAATATCCCTGTACATAATAGTAATAATATCATTACTATAAGACCAATTCTATATTTTAATTTCATTTTTTTCTCCTTTTAATTTTAACACCAACTATTATAAAAAATAAAGCTAGTACACTAACACTAATAATTGTAATTATATTTTGATAATTTTTAACTTGTCTTTCTAAATCAAAGTTCACTCTAGCATATTCATCAATTAAAAATTCTTTTTCATCTTCACCCAAATCTAAACTATTAATTAAATCTTCTTTTTCAGAGTTTAAAATATCTAAATTATTAATTATTATTAAAGCACTTTCTAAATTAATCCTATTATCCTCAACAGCTTGTTTCAACCTTTCAATTTTATCTTTATCGCTTAAAATAGTTTTTTCTAATTCTGAAATTGTTAAAGTAGATTCAAAACAAATACCAGTACTTATAGAACATTCTAAACCTTTATCTAAAACTTCACATTCTGAATCATCAACACAACCAATCCTAACTTCACGATATATAACAAAATCATTAGTTTCCGGCTCATAAACAATTATACTAGGAACACATTTATTTAAATCTGCATTATAAACAAAATCATCAGCACAACTAATATATTTTTCTGGTTCAATAATACATTTATCATTTCCTGTAAAAATATCTTTTTGAATATAACCATCACAAATAATTATTTCATCCGGTTTATAATTACAGGTTTCAGTTAATCTATTCCAATTAGCATCATCCGGACACACTATGGTTTTTTCACCTTCAACTTCACATTCACCAGCAGAATTAACTTTCGCACTACTATCATTACAAATAATTTTTAAATCTGGTTCAAATCTGCAAGATTGACCTAAAGAACATTTAGGTTTACAAATAGCTTCAGCACAAATTTTATCAGAAGGACATTGTGAACATAACTCCCAAATACCACCTTCTAAAGTACAAGTAATTTGATTTTCTGGTTCATAAAAAGTGTATTTTTCAGGGCATATATAATTAAATTCCGGCACTTTAATACATTTATCTTGGTCAATAGAATAATAAGCAGTACTATCACCACAATCAACTTGAACAGGAGGATTAAAAATACAAACATCTTCATTCACATCATATCTACCTTTCTCACAAATTGTATTACTTTTAGCTTGAACAACACAAGTACCACTCAATGCATCAAATTGCCCTTCAGAACATAAATAAGTAAATCCAATAGTAGATAAACAAACATCCACATTATTTGAATCTAGGGCTAAATTCTCATTAGAATCACAAATTGTAGGTAAGTTATTATTATTTTCAATTATATAAAATAAAGTTAAAGTTTCATCCGAAGCAATAATTACAGATTTACCATTTTGTAAATCATCATAAACATTAGTTGAAGTTATTGATTTTTTACTATTATCAGAAGTTATAATTGAAGGATGAGCTTTACAAAATCCAACAGGAGGATACCTTAAAGAATCTTTACTTATAGTTTTACCACCGGAAAAAGTTTCCCCAGCCAATAATTGGTTAGCTTCAAAATCACAAGTATTTTTTACTTTTTCAGCACCACCCTTATAATCAAAAGTTTCAAGACCACAATGACCTTTTTTTCTTCTTGAATCACAGCCATTATATACAAGACCATACGCATTACATTTCTTACCAATTCTACCACTACCACCATTACAAGTATCAAACAAAGTGATACCAGTAGCAATAACAATTCTTTTAACAACAATTTCACAACTCTTTTCATCAAAACTAGAAGTTGTATAACCATCATTCTTATATTCAGTTACATCAATACATCTTTCCTCATAATAAACATTACCATTTAAATTAGAAGTACCACTTACTGAAAAAGTAACATCACCGGATTGTAAAGAAGATAATAAAAAAAATCCTAATATTACAAATATAATTACACCTAATAGTATAAATATAAATCCCTTATTCGACTTCTTCTTTTTTCTTTTCATCTTTTAACCAAATATTTAAGCGTAAAAAAACCTATCATTCCAAAAACAATATCTAAAAAAATATTAACTTTGGTTTCTGGGGCAAATAAAATCCCATAAAAGGATATTTCAAACACCTCATAAATAACAAGCAACAACAAGACCCAATACCATTTTTTTACAACTAATGATATTAAGCCACCAGTAATAGTATGAATTATCATCCAGTAATCAAATACAAACCAACCCAATGATAAAATAGGAGTTTGTAAAAATTCTGCAATCCTAACCATAATATCTGGTAACATCTTTCACCTAAAATAATTTCATCACTAATTTCAAAGTGTCAAAATCAAAATTAAAATTATTCATCAAATAATCTAATTTATCCATAAAACCCATACTATTATAGTTCAAAGCGAAATTCAAAATATCTTCTTTACTAGCAGAGATATTTAATTTAACATCCTCAATACCATTCAATTCTATTTTTTGAATAACATCATCTTCTATAATTATAGTATAGTAATGTTCATCAACATTCAAACCTAATACATCATAATTATTTAAAGTGTCATTAGCAATAGCTTCATCAATAACACTAATATTATAATCAATCTCTAGTTGTTCAGTTATATTATCCATTACAATAATATCATCTTCATCTACTTCAGTTAAGTTCACACTCGCACCAAAGCAATTCGTAGTTACTAAAAGTAACATCGCTAACACACAAACTATTTTTTTCATTATTTTCTTTTCTCCAATAAACTATAAGTAAAAAACTTTAATTTTTAGTAAATAAATAAAATATAAATGTTACAGGTAATAATAACATCAAAATAAACCATTTAGGTTTATCTTCACCGGAAGCCACCCTTAAAGCATAACTCCAACCCAATAAAAATAAGGATGTTGCTGAAAATGTAATATACCATACAGGAGATAAGCTAATTATCCCCATAACGTACAAATATATTAAAGGTGGTATAAAGGGAATCCAAAAAAATACATTGAACCAAAACGCACTATGCTTCTTTAATTGACCTAATTTAAATAAGATAAAACCCCAAAATATAAAACATACAAATCCTATCGAACTTTTAGCCATCATTTTATTTATTCACCTTCTAAATTTTTATCAGTAATATTAAATCTTTTATGGTATAATATATCATCATTATTTAATTTATGACCAGCATCATCTTTTATTAAAATCATTCCCATAACACCATCACCTAGAGGATTATCTAAATAAGTAGTAAAAAATTTATTTTCATCCAACTCTATTCTATACAAGTCACCACCTACAAATTTTTTAGCTACATAATCTGCATCAGCACGAGGATATCCATTATCATTAAGATAACCCGATATATCATATTCAAAATTAACATCAAAATCATTAACATAGTTATTTATATTTAAATCATATTTATTAAAACGCTCATTTTCAAAATTAAAATAAATTATTAAATTTCCAACATAATATGTTTCATTTTCAGTACCAATTATATTATAAGATGGTAAAGATTTATCTTCATTTAAATAAAAAATATTATTTATTAAAAAACCATCGAAAAACCAAGAATCAACTTCATCACAATGAAGGAATTCATATTCAAATAAACATAAATCATTAATATCCGTTTCAATAAATCCATCCTTTTGAACTAATTGTTTTTCAACTTTATTAGAAAATATATTATTATCCCCACCATACTTATTTACAGATACAATAATTATTCCAGTAATTAATACAATAAATATAATTGATACTATAATCCAACCAACTAAATCATAAAAATCTTTGAAAAATTTATTTTTTTTCTTCATTTTTTCACCTTTTTCTTTTTCTCAAATATTTCTTCTCTAAATAGTACCATCACAACAAGTAATATCAAACCTAATGCAATAAATACATCATTAGCATAACCAGAGTTAAAAAAATCCTCAACCATACTTATACCAGCCCAAAATAAATATCCTAACATAACTATTGCAACACCTGTAAGCATAGTCATAATACCAACTTTAGGAACTGCTAATAAATTTAATCCCACAATAAATACTATAACACCAATAATTATGGAAATTAAAAAAAATATGAAAGCACCATTAAGGTTAGGCAATAAAAAACTTGTTAAAGACATTATTTCTTACCCCCTTTTTTAGTATTAGTTATTTTGAATAAAATTAAAGCTAATATCACAATGATAGCACCAATAATAATTAATAACCTTACATTTAATTCCTTAACTGGTTCTGGTTTAGGAACATTAGAAACACAATCACCAGTAGTAGCATCCCATAAAGGTTTATTATCTGGGCAATTAGCTTGAACTTCAATACAATCATTAGTTAAACTTAATGTTCCAGAAGTACAACTATATTTACATAATTTAGTAGCATCCCCTTGAACCGGAGAATAACTAGTAATAGCACCACCAAACTCATCACAAGATTGGTCAATTAAAGGAATTACTTTCGCTTCATCACTACAACCAGTAGTTCTAGGAATACACTCGATTGAAGTATCTTTAACTTCATTATTGGAATCAACATATAAAAAACCATCATCAGCTTCTTTAACTAATTGATAATAAGAAGGTCTTGAAATATAAATAGTTTCACCACCCCTAACATCAGTTAAAGATACTAATTGAGTTGTTCTCACAAGACTTGCACCAGATACAGCATTAAATGGGGCATCCGGAATAACTTGTAACATATCTTTAGCATCAATAGTATGAATATCTGAACTCAAAGAGTTTAATAAACAATTAGTAGTGGTAGCTCTCAAAAAATTATTAGCTTGTCTAACTACTAAACCATAAGAAGGATATTCAACTTTTAAAGTTAAATCACCTAATCCAAAGAACGAAGTTGGATTAATATAAATTTTATTACCAGCATCAATTTTATATTGACTTTCAACAGAACCAGTAGAGATTTGTTTTCTTAATACTTCACAATCATTAACAATATTTTTCTCTAATGTATTTTCCGGACACTCATAAACACTAAATGTAAAACCTTCATCTTTAACTTTGAAGTTACACTCAACACCATTTACAACAGGAATCCATTTTCCAGATTCAGCAGTATTACATGAAAAGAATTCACCAGATTTATCAACCTTACCTAAATCTAGTTCAGCATTATTATCAGCTCTAGGAACACAAGAACCACTCAAATATTCTGGTTGCCAGACCTGTTTATTAACTATTGAAAAGCCTTGTAAACCACCCATCATACCTGTAATAATTACAACAAACATTACTACCCCTAATATAAGTAAGATATTTCTAGTATTATTTTTCTTTTTCATTTTCATTACCTTTTATTTTTGTTTAGCAATCAATATAACAAATCCTATAATTAATAATATTCCTAACATAATAGCACCATTAACATAAGGGGCTAAAGGATTTTCATCTTTATCAATATCATCTTTTTTATCAGTATCACTAATATTAGATTTGGTTGTATCAACTTTAACCACAGGGTCTTTTACAACTACTGGGTCAACTTTAACTACAACATCATCAATAACAACAACAACTTCATCAACTTCTATCTTAACACAATCAAAACCACTATTACCAACCATAATAGTATTTGAATTAGTACCAACAATAACATAACCACTCCTACAAGTAGTTTTATATTCTGTTGTTGTTTTAATATCACAAGTAGATTCATCAATTAATTCAAATGTTTTTCTTTCAGTAATAAGAGCTTTAGTACCTGTTTTAGAACTTGCTACCCACCTACTATTAGGAGAAACTATACAATCACCACCAGCAACACTAAAAAACATATTATCCATTTCAATCTTTTGACCTAATTTATTAGTAATAAAAGATTTAACTTCATATTGACCAGCTTCACTAGGGGCTTTAAAATTTAAAGCACTATAAACATAACTATCAGCTCTTATATCTAAAAATGTTGGGTCTGGTCTTACATCAACACCACCAACTAAAGTTACAGGAAATAAATTATTAAGTGTTGTTCTAACATTCCAAGTATCTATTTTAGAACCATCTTTATATAGTGTGAAAGTAGCTACCTTAAATGGGGCATCTTTTTCATTTAATCTTAATTGTAAACCTAATCTAATATTTGAGTTTGGTTCAACTTGTTTTCCTTCTGATGGACTAATAATAGTTAATTGTTGAGCCATATTATTATCTAAACACATAACTTCGCCATTCTCACTTTCAAAGCACACTATATCTGATTTACCTATTAAAGAAACCATAAATATTGAAAATGCAACTAGCACTATAAATGCTAATGATATAAAAGAAAATTTCTTAAATCTATTTTTAGCTCGTTTCATTTGCTTTAACCTCATCATTCATATTAATAAAA
>Ga0222628_1000984_pt1 | contig 10304 bp, 8 predicted proteins | sample AntAcemetageno95_FD_179860 | JGI IMG/M metagenome (GOLD analysis project Ga0222628, IMG submission 179860) | Saline water microbial communities from Ace Lake, Antarctica - #95 | ecosystem: Environmental > Aquatic > Non-marine Saline and Alkaline > Saline | place: Antarctica: Ace Lake | collected... | reverse complement strand
AAAGGAGACCGCACTCTGGTGACCACGCTCACCAAAAGAATGGCGGAAGACCTGACAGAGTATTACCGGGAACTGGGGGTTAAAGTGGAGTATCTCCATTCTGAAATAGATACGCTGGAAAGAATTGAGATCATCCGAAACTTGAGGCTTGGAAAATTTGACGTGCTGGTGGGGATAAATCTTTTAAGAGAGGGGCTTGATCTTCCCGAGGTATCCCTGGTTGCGATCCTTGATGCTGATAAAGAAGGTTTCCTGCGTTCTGAACGCTCACTGATCCAGACCTGCGGACGGACCGCCCGTAATGTTGACGGACGCGCCATCCTTTATGCGGATGTGATGACCGGAAGTATAGAAGTCACTATTCGTGAAACCACCCGGCGAAGAAAAATACAAAAAAGATATAACAAAGAGAACAATATTACCCCGGAGTCCATCAAAAAAGATATCACCAACATCATGGGGTCCGTGTATGAACAGGACTATATGACCATTCCTGTTGCGGCAGATGAAAAAGAAGCTTACATCGCTGGAAAAGACATCCCCAAGCTGGTCAAAAAACTGAAAAAAGAGATGCTGGCTGCTGCAAAGAACCTGGAATTTGAAAAGGCCGCCGGAATCAGGGACCGAATCCTTGATCTGGAAAAAGCGGAACTGGAAATATAATTACTGAAGGTATGCCAATAATTTACAGGGCAGAAAGCATCGTGCAGTTAAAAAACAAGGTTTTGGTTCATTAGTTAATGTTTTATCTTTTAGGCCTCTTTTCCATTTTTTTATTTTATCTCTGGAAACGACCTGTCCCTATTTTAATTTGACACGGGTAGCAAGACTATCTATACTTTTAGTATGCTGAAATGTTTTAATTACATCCGCATCAAACTTCTTTTTTGTATTACGATCTCTCTCCTTTTTATGACCGCCTGCGCTGAAAAGATCCCGCAAACCGCAGAAAGAACCCCCTGGTTTGAAACAGAAACAGACCTGTTAATAAAAGCCGAGATTCTGGAAGAATCCGCTCTTGAGATGACAGATACTGCCGGGGTCCATTGTTATAAAGCGTATCTTCCCTGGGAGAAAATTTTTGATGAAAAGCATTTAAGTTCCTATGATATGGCCGACTATCCGGCCTGGCAGGGATATCTTTTGGCTGCCTTTGCTTTTAAAGAAGCTGTTACCGGCGAAAGTCAGGAGGATATTATTTCGCTGCTTATTGACGGGCTGCGCTATTCGTGGACAGTTACTGGATTTGACGGACTTTTATGCCGGTCTCTTCTCCCCGGATATCAGGGAGTGCGGCTGGATTATATGGATACGCAGACAGAAAATCCGACAAAATACTGGAGCCGGGGTGAAACCGGCGAGTGGTTTAAAAACGGGGTTGCAGCCGGGCATTATTCAGGCACAGTGTTTGGTCTTTCAATATTATTGTATCTGCAGCGTCAGGGAGATATTTCCCTTTCGGAGAATATTGAAGAAAAAGCTATTGAGACCCTTACAACAACCGTCCGCTATGTTCTTGACAATGATTACATGATCATTGATTTTGACGGAAAAATGACAGACTACGGTTTTCTTGACCCGCAGTTGTTTAACAGTTATTTTGCGGTTGCCATGTTAAACTATCTAAAGGCTGCCGGTTATTATGATGAGATCTGTGCCCAAGCCTATGAAGAAAATGCTGACGTGTGGACAAATGTTGCAAAAGAGTATAACCGGCTTCTGGGAGACACTATGCTGGGTATCGGCAGGTGGACCCTTGAGAAAGTCTCAACGTCTGATACTCTCCATTATGCCAGTCAGAACTATTCGCTGATGCTCATGGAAAAAGAGACGCCCTATGCGGAAAGGCTTGCAACTGCTGCAGACAGTGTGTGGAGTTTTTTCCAGTATGAAAGGCATCCGATCTACACCTTTATGTTTATTGATCAGGTCAGGCCGGAAGATAAAGATATTTTCCTGCCTGCGATCATTGAAGACCTCCGCGATTTTCCGGATGACAAAAAGGTCGGCCGGGAAGAGAGAAAAGAAACCCCGGCTTTTGTCCAGCCCCTTGCCAATCGTCATATCAGCACCTATTACTGGAAAAGCACGTGTTATTCCAGCTTTGTTGACTGGAAAGAAGATCCAGATGAAGATTCTGTGACCTTTTCCGGGGGAGATTATCTTTTGGCATACTGGATGGGAAGGTATGTCGGTCTTGTTCCTGAGCGCTAAACACTCCAAAAAAACAAACTATCCACGTAATGGACTCCTTTCATAAATTGTTCATGTTTTGATTGAAAAATTAAAATATAGATAGTAAGATTGCCTGAAATAATACTTAAAAAGTAAAAAATATCAGTGGGACAACATCATGTCTATGAAAGAAGACCTTATCGGGATTTTTGGGGAAAAAAATGTCTTTGATGATGAAGAAACCCTGAAAAAATATTCTTCTGATCAGAGCTTTGAAGATCCGCAGATGCCGGATCTGCTTGTGTTTGCACAAAACGTTGAGCAGGTACAGAAGGTGGTTAAGCTTGCCAATCAGAAGGGTGTTCCTGTTGTTCCGTTCAGCTCAGGTCTTAACCTCCACGGTGCAGCTATTCCAAAAAAGGGCGGAATTATCCTTAATCTTTCAAAGATGAACCGGATCATTGATATTGATAAAGACAACTGGTTGGTGGTTATCGAACCCGGGGTGACATTTTCCCAGCTTCAGGACGAACTTGAAAAAAAAGGGCTTCGTGCCATGATCCCTTTTGGCGCCCATCCTGACCGTTCAGCCCTTACCAGCTGGGTTGAACGTGATCAGCCTCTGGCTTCCGCCAGCTTTGAATATGGAAACGATCTTTTAATGGATACGGAAATTGTTCTCCCGGATGGTGAACTTTTTAAAACAGGGCTATGGTCAGCGGGTGGAAAACCCGGCTCTCCCATGGGGCCTGTACGGTCAATGCTGTACCGGTTCTGGAGTGCTGCCCAGGGCACCATGGGAATTATTACCAAAGCCTGCTTCAAGGTAGAATACCTTCCGGCAGACAGAAAGGTATATGCGCTTCAGTTTGAATCTTTTAAAGATGTGATTGAACCGCTAAAGACAATCCAGCACAGTGAGATCGGTCTCGAATGTTTTCTATTAAACCATTTTAACATGGCATCACTTTTCAGCCTGAACTGGCAAGTACCAGATGTATTTCCTGCCCAGCAAACATCCTCAAATGAGTTTGAATCTCTCCGCGACAGGGTGCCGCTTTGGACCCTGATCATATGTTTAAATGGAGCGCTGGAACTCGGCGCTGAAAAAATCGCCTATCAGAAAGACGTGCTTCAGAAGATATCTTCAAAAATGAGCCTTATCCCCTACAAGGTGACAGATAAAGAGGACTTTCTGTTAAAGGAGATGTTAAGACCCTGGAACATTCTTAAAAAGTTCTGTTTTCGCGGTGCAGTTCATGACCTCTCATTTAAAGCACCGCTTAAGCGTGTGCCTGAATTTCAGAAAATAATCACTGAAACCGCAAAAAAATACGATTACCCTGTGGAAGATATCGGCAGTTATATTTTACCCGTTGAACGCTGCAGAGCCGTTCACTGTGAATTTGATCTTCACTGTAACCCTGATAATCCTGACGAGAAAGACCGTATTAAAAGACTGTGGCTTGAAGCAAGCGAACAGCTTATCGAGGCAGGCGCATTTTTTGACAGACCGTATGGCGCTTGGGCAGAAATGATGTACAGCCGTACAGGAGAATATACGAATAAACTTAAAGAACTTAAAAAGGAGCTTGATCCGAATAATATTTTTAATCCGGGGCATCTTTGTTTCTAAAACCATAAGGGTTCAGGGGGTCGAAGATTCCATGGGTCAAGGGTTCAAGTGAAAAACATTATTCTCTCACAGCGTTCGCAGATCTTTGGAAAAATTGACAATTTGTTAATTTATAAAATCGGGTATAACTTAAACGCAGTTCCCGCATTAAAGGCGGAATGACATCTTTAGAACCTAGTCTCTGATGTTGTATTCTATGCGCCATGCTCTATGTTCTATGCGTTATCTACGCACAGATTTTATTTACGAACCCTTTAATCTAAAACCACACCAAACCCAGAAATCGAAAGGCAAAATTAAATGACTCAGAAAACAGACAATAAAAAGTTTTTTGAAAAAAGTCTTGAAGATTACCGGGACTAGGTTTGGAACTGTACAAGATACAACTGATGTTTGAACCAGTGCTCCTGATAAATAAAATACGCAAAACGGGAGACTTAAAATTGTGGATTAATCATGAATAAACGAAGTTTCCTACGAATCACAGCATATGTTTTTCTGGCCCTGGCCGGGCTGTCTGCATGGGACCAGTATCAATCGGGCTGGCGCCATTACCTAGGTCTTGCCCTCTTCTTTTTTACATCAGTACGTGTTCTTATGATTGTTTTTTCAACAAAAAGAAAAGATGATAAATAGAATAAAGACAGTAATATCTGAAATGACTTGAGTTTTCTACCGGACTTTGAATTCAAGGCGAAACACTGCTCTTCTTAAAATGTTTAAATATCTCTACTATTATTTTTAAACAGATTTTCCTGCAAGAAAACAGATCTGTCCGGCAAACTGCAGTTTAAGAAAAGTCTTTTCCTTAGGACTTAGCCGGAAAATAAAACCGCAATAATTCACAAGCAAATTAAATAAAGACAATCTGGTAAAAAAAGACCCTAGTTTTTGCGGAGCATTGATCATCTGCCTTAGAATGAGTGTTGGACCGTCAATTCCCGGCCGCATTTCTTCGAGCTGAAAACCGGCATCACTTAATGATATGATCAGACCGTATGGTGTAAAATTATAAATGCTGAATGAGTGGTAAGGTTCAAGGTAAGATACCGAACCAGTAAAATACCCCCCTGGTTTTAAAACACGAAACACATCTTTAAGAAGGTCGTCAGGATGCCGAACATGTTCAAGGACCTGATGTGAATAGATCAGATCAAAGAAGTTGTCCTCGTATGGCAGGTTAATGCCGTCATATGTCCTGAAATCACCGTCATTTCTGGTCCGCATCTTTCCTTCAGGAGAATCCTCGATATCTGTTCCAAACCAGTTGATGCATGGATTTATATTTTTAAAAAAATCAATTGAATTTCCTGCTCCGCAACCAAGGTCAAGGATGGCTGCGGGAGTTGTTTTGCCTGAAAGCAGTTTTTTAGGATAGTGTTCTGCTGTTATAATGTTTGAAGCATTTTCAGGGAGAAAAGCCTTAAAGAGATTGTATATATTGTTTGAGCTGATAAAGGTCTTAAGCATGTTATTATAAAACCTCTTAGCATACGATTGATTTTTAAGAATTAGGCATCTTTGATCTGCAGGCAGACTTTCTGTATTATCCGGAGTATAAAACCATTTGTCTAAATTTGCAAAATTTTATTACATATTTTCTTTGTGGTAGTACAAAGCTGTTTTTGAAAGAATAACTTGCAAAAAAGAGTTGCTGATAATATCTTTTTATTATGAATTAAACAGACCTGTTTCTGATAATCTCACTGTTATCCAGGTAACAGTACATATGGAGTAATCTCGTATATGAACAAAAAGGTCGGCATACTATGGGGCGGCGGGCTTGGAGACCTGTTGGTTGTCAGGCCGTTATTACTGGCTTTACAGGCTGATCCCTCAGTACGGTCTTATCTGTTGACAAGCGCAACTCATGCTCCCGAACTTTTTGAAGAGTTTTGTTCTCCAACCAGGGTCATTTCTCTTCCCCGCCAGTACAGTCAACTGCTGCCCATTGTTAAGAATTGGCGTAATGTCTTTGACCTGATCTATCTTGGCCCTTACCCTACACTTAAGACCCGCCTGCTGGGACATCTGCTTTCCCCGAAAAAACTATGGTCCAGTATCCATAAAAATAGTCAGCCATATATTCTTGATCAGATTTTTGCAGACATTAAGGCATTAGGCTTATCACCAAAAATAGAAGATAAAAATCTCTCTGCCCTTTTACCCTGGCAAACAAAAAATCAAAACAACTCTTTTCCAAAAGGATCTCCTTTTCTGGTTCTTCATCCCGGTGCAAAAAAGAAATGGAAAACAACCCTGTGGCCGATTGAAAGGTGGCAAAAGCTGATTGTAAAGCTGTTAAACGAAACTGATTGTTCATTATGTTTGCTTGGAGTGAAAGATGAAAAAGCACGTCTTAATAATCTTATTTCTTCGCTTCCGGAAAATTTAAAAAGCCGGGTCAGTTTGTGTCTTGATCAACCTCTCCAAAATACTGCCGAGCTTATTTCGGGAAGCCGCGGTGTTATTTGTCATAATTCAGGCATTCTGCATTTGTCAACCTTCCTGAAGAAAAAAACCGTTTGTATTACAGGTTCATCCGGTGTTTACTGGCGGCCGCACTATCCCTGGGTCAGGAACCTTACTTCTGATTCATGCGCTTTTGCCTGTAACTGCTACAAGTGTCCTGTTCCTTTTTTCCGGGCAAAGTGCATAAACAGGATAGAAACTGATACTGTCCTGGATGAAGTTATAAACCATTTTAATATTAAGAAATAGTCCAATGGTATTGCGATTTTTTGAAAAACCGGCACGCTTTGAATATCTGAACAAATGGCTAAGCCTGCCGCATGTTAAAATTCTGGATGTGGGATGCGGTAACCATTCTCCTTCCCGCACAAAACGGCATTATCCAAAATGCCGTTATTATGGTTTGGATAAAACACGGCTGCATGATTTTGGCAGTGATGACGTTATTTCCATGGAACAGTTTTTCGAGGTTGACTTGTCAACTGCTAACAGCCTTTCTCAGGTGCCGGACAGATTTTTTGACTGTATACTTTTATCTCACGTGATTGAACATCTTGAAAACGGCAGAGAGATCATTGTAGGCCTTCTGCAAAAACTTGTTAAAGGCGGTGTTGTATATATTGAGTTCCCTTCACCCAATAGTGTTAACTTTCCCAGCATGAAGGGCACCTTAAACTTTTATGATGATCCATCCCATGTTAAGATCTATCAGATGGAAGACATATTAACACTTCTCTCTGATAACGGTTTTGACATTATCAGGTCAGGGACGAGAAGGTCGTTAAAAAGGATACTGCTTCTTCCTTTGTATGCTCTTATTTCTCTGGTTTCCCAGGGATATATTGGAGGTTCGGTGCTGTGGGACATTTTTGGTTTTGCAAATCATCTTATTGGTGTAAAAAAATAAAACAGGGTAAGTACACGTTGTTTTTACGGGGAAAAATGTTCTAAGAATACGGGGCTGAAAGTTGTGAAACTTTGCGCAATAATATTAAATTATTTTGGACATGAGGAAACCATAGCCTGCATAAACAGACTCACGGATCAGCTGCCTGCAAAAATAGTTGTGCTTGAGAATTCAGGCTCAGAAGATGAGAAACATATACTAACCAGTGCTTTTATAGAAACATCAATTGTTGAGGTGATCTCAAGTAAAAAAAATCTTGGATTTGCCGGAGGTGTAAATTATGTAGTCAAGCAAATGATGTCCCAGGGATTTGATGCATTTTTAATTATGAATAACGATACTCTCCCTCCTTCCGGTATGATAGGTGCTCTTATTGAAGGAGCCGAGTCTTCTTCACTGGATCTGGCATCACCTGTTATTTATAACCATCCTGATCAGGAGAAGCTCTGGTCCAGGGGGAGTTACTATAATATCTGGACCGGTCTGCTCACAAACAAGCCTCTTTCTCTGCTTCCGGGTAATTTTTTCTATATCCCCGGCTGTTGTCTCTTAATCCGCACCAGGGTTTTTGAGACTCTGGGCCTTTTTGATGAAGATTTTTTTATGTACGGAGAAGATATGGAATTTTGTTTCCGGGCTGTCCAAAATGGATTTAAAACAGGAATTGTTGCAGAAGCAAAGATCTATCATAAGACAGGGTCTTCAGCTGTTCACAATTCTTTCTTTTACGAGCATCATGTAAACCGCAGTCATTTTTTACTTGTTCGTAAGCTTTTTTTAAATTCTGCTGCCTGTTTGTCTGCACAGGGATTTAAAACCATTTTCCTTGGGATGCGCGCGATTATAAGGACTCTCCGTTATAAAAATTTAAATGCCCTTAAGGGGTATCTGCAGGCCCGGCGTGAAGTGCCTTTTGTATAAAAGCTTAAACAATAATTTCCTTTTGATTTTTCCATCGTTCTAACAAACATATCATTATCTTAAGAAGACATAAAGACAGGGTGAAATGTTTTATTACCGGCATGTCAGTCTGTTATATAACGGTAGATGCTGAAAAGGAACCTGTAGAGTGGCCCGGGACGGCAGCGTAAGAAAAAACCGGTTATCCAAGACCGCAATAATGCCGGGTTCGCAATACTGTGTTCGAGATTGCGTAGGATGTTGATTTCCTTCCGGCTTAATTCTATTTTTGGTGTTTTATGATCAAAACTATTCAGCCTGGGGATGAATTCATTGGTAAAAGTCTTTTCCTTCAAACCGGTTCTTTTAAAAAAATTATCCACATTTGATTGGTAGTAAAAGGGGACATTCAGAAACTGATATATCTGTTGCAAAACAGTGTTTTTGTTTTGCAACAGCTCATTGTAATCGACAGTCAGGATTCTGTCTGGATATTGCTGACAGGCTCTTTTTAAGCTGTTTGAGCACCGAAGGTATTCATAAATAAACGTATATAGTTCGGACATCGAACCATGCTCGTACGGGTTACCGCGTTTTTTGTAGGACTTATACTGATCGCAGATATCTTTTTGAATGACAATAAACGGCACATCAATTTTTTTAGTTATCAGGTCCAGACAGTAGACATATCGTGGCGTTTTGTCGATGATATATTTGGCTTTGCGGAAACACTCCTTGACCATTATACTGCCAATATCACCGGAGTACTTTTTGATCAGATGATACGCATCGTAGTAGTCTTTAGCCGAACATATACGGGTCATGTTCTCCGTTCGTACTCCCCAGTGCCCTTTATCAGCGCTTATCTGCATCCACTCGTACCAAGGCTCGACACTGGGAAACCGGCTGATATCGTCAAGCAAAATACCGCACTCAAATCCGCACATAATATCAGGATTTGAGGCCAGTATTTTTGATAGATAGGTTGTCCCGGAGTGTTCCATGCCGGTAACTACGCATAATATTTCGTGATTCTTCATTCTCTAACACTTTGATTTTTTGTTGAATGAGGCTTTACCAGTGGAAATGCCTGTATACTTCATAATTAATCATCTGCTTTGTTTTTCTTTCATGCCGATCTCTGATAATTTCAGCTGCGTTCCGGAGTATCCATAAACGTGATTTAATGCGTACTTTAATCAACTGAACCCGGTCTGTTTTCGAAGCTGGCCGAACATCCTTATTTCCCTTTTGGTTTTTCCCCAAGTTTCTGTATATGCGCAATACTTTTTTTAACAGGTGATATGACTCTCCCAACAGTATGAGCCAGAGGGGATAGTTAAGAATCTCGTTAAGGATACGGTTTTTTTCAAGATGAAAGATATGAAAAGCCGAACGAAAGCCCGCACTTTGAGTTCCTTTATGATATATTACAGCTTCGGGAACAGAAATTCCTTTGAAGGAGAGGGCATTGAGCCGTATGCCCAGGTCAACATCTTCATAATAAGCAAAATACAGTTCATCAAAAAACTGATTTTCCTTTATTTTGATGCGTGAGAGGCATTTTACGGAATAAATTGATCCGGCGCCGCATGCGCTGAAAATGGGTTTTAATGTGTTGTCGCCATCATACGGCATAAAAGGATTTACAACAATCCCGGAGCCGTCAGGCATTAATGCATCACCATCAGAACAGATCAGTTTTGTTTCCGGATAATACATTATTCGGGAAGATCCAAAGTCCGCTTCCGTAGTCTGAACTCCACTCACCAGCTTTGACAGCCAGTCATGCTCCACCATACAGTCATTGTTAAGATTTACGATATATTCAAAACCGTTATGCAGGGCCCAATTTATGCCGTCGTTGTTGCCGCCGGCAAAACCCCGGTTTGTCGGGTTAGAGATTAAATGAACTCCCGGAAAAATCTTTTTGAGCCGCAGTGCTTCATTGTTGTTCGAACCATTATCAATCAGGATAGTCTTGAAATTATGATATGACAGTTTATTTACTGATTCTAAACATTCAACCGTATCATTAAACCCATTCCAGTTAAGGACAATAATAGCCACCCGGGGCTCAGGATGCAGAACATCTTTTATGTTTATTCGCTTTGCCGACTTTATTCGCCGGTATTGGCGCTTGCGTTGTATCCGCAGCAGCATCCATTCCGGAGCAAGTCCCCGTGCTATTAGTTTTTCAAGCAATAAGTCTTT
>Ga0222628_1000983_pt1 | contig 10310 bp, 13 predicted proteins | sample AntAcemetageno95_FD_179860 | JGI IMG/M metagenome (GOLD analysis project Ga0222628, IMG submission 179860) | Saline water microbial communities from Ace Lake, Antarctica - #95 | ecosystem: Environmental > Aquatic > Non-marine Saline and Alkaline > Saline | place: Antarctica: Ace Lake | collected... | reverse complement strand
AATACTAAAAAAAATTTAAACTAATGTAAAAGCCCCAAGAAAATCTCGGGGCTTTTTTTTTGTTTAAAATTTGCGGGGACGTAGTTGAGTTGGCTACAACGGGGCACTGTCTATGCTCAGGTCGGGGGTTCAAGTCCCCTCGTTCCCGCCATTTTAAGAAAAACTGATTAAGTAGTAAGATATACTTATCAGAAGAGGTATAGTGCTGGAGTAGCTCAGTTGGTAGAGCAGTGGTTTTGTAAACCACAGGTCGCAGGTTCAACTCCTGTCTCCAGCTCCATTTAAAAATAGAAGAGACTCGGCACAAGAAGTTTGACAAGCTTCTGATTTAGTCCGTCAAAAGATTACTTAGTACTAGTCCCTTGGAACGGAAAAGTGATAGGGTCTCTTCTCAGTATGCTCGGTTAGCTGAGGAGATTAGCATTACCCTTACAAGGTAAAGACATTGGTTCGATTCCAATACCGAGTACCAATAAATAAATCCTCCCCTAAGAAGTAAATCTTAGGTAGGTGGTTAGAGTGCCGAGACTATTTTCACGTCTCAGTAAACTGGTCTAGGAGCATAGTATTAAAGAGAAGGTTGACTAGAACGTAATTCCTTTTTGCCTATGTAGCTAGTTAATGGCAGGCTCACAACCTGTTAAGGGCACTTTTTTTACATAACTAGCGATTGGCACTGAAAGACTTTTATTGCCAAAAGATAGTTTTAGTTTAAGCATGTGTAACTCAGTTGGCTAGAGTTCCTGCTTGCCATGCAGGTTGTCGCAAGTTCAAATCTTGTCACATGCTCCATCTTTTAAGGAGAAAAGATGCAGTTATTAAAAAAGGTAATTCCGTTTGACGTAGATGAGACCCTCATAGGTGTGGGTGGTCCTGAGGAAATAACTTTTTTTAACCCGAACCATGGTATTTATGAAACAACTAAAGTGTATCAAAAGCATGTAGACAGAATTATTAAGCTTAAGGAATCCGGACACGCCATAATAGTTTGGTCTATGTCGGGAGGAGAATACGCTAAAAATGTTGTGGAAGCTATAGGTATAGAAGAATATGTAGATATAGTGTCCGACAAACCAATTGAGTACTATGATGATATGAAAGTTGGGTGGGAATGGATGTGCTTAAGGAAGTTTTTATGAGCAAGTTAAATATAGTAAATATCACAAAAGAAGATATTGACAAATTAGCTGCAGAACACTATGCTGAAGGAGGACCTCTTTATCATCTTAGAGACCTAAGAGGGATAGAGTGGTACTGTGAGATAGTAGAGATAGAAGAAGATTAATTATTTGAGCGGGTGTAACTCAGTTGATAGAGTGCAACCTTTCCAAGGTTGACGTCGTGGGTTTGAATCCCATCACCCGCTCCAGATATAGCGAGGTAGCTCAGTTGGTTAGAGCGCAGCCTTCATAAGGCTGATGTCGGGAGTCCAAATCTCCCCTTCGCTACCATTATTAAAAGAGGTTTTTATGAAAACATATGAAAAGTTTAGAAAAAGTTTAACAGAAGAACAGAAGAAAGTAGCTGAAAAAACTTTTAATGAAATCTATGCTCCTTACAAGGACCAAAAACCTATTATATGTATTTCAAGACATAAAGATGATTATAAGCATGTTAAAAAAATAAAATTATAGCGGGGTAGAGCAGTCCGGTAGCTCACAAGGCTCATAACCTTGAGGTCGGAGATTCAAATTCTCCCCCCGCTACCATTATTTATTATGAGGTTATAGGCTGAATGGCAAACCACACCACTATGTAGTCAAGTTAAGATGTGATGCATTCCGAGGTTCGATTCCTCGTTGACCTCTCCAAAAAGTAATTGATGCGTGGTCGATTAACGGAATAAAGTCTCCGGTGAAACTGATGAGTTTTGCTTAACGGAATAAGGGTTCGAGTCCCTTTCACGTAGCCATTTTTTTATTAATTTAGGAGAAAATATTATGTTAGAGAATGCAAAGACCAGAATTATTTTGAAAAGTAAGATTGTATCCCATGTTGCTAAGTTTAGCATTATATATAACTACAAAGAAATACATCCTAAAGCTATTATAGAATTAATTGACGGTTCTATAATTAATACTAAATTGATTAGTTTAGAACATGTAAAGGATAAGGATAGTGACGGAAAAGACGCTGATTGGGTTCAGTATATTTGTATAGATTAATAGGACACTAAAGCTAACCTTTGATTATAAGGATTCTTTAATATCTTTGTTTTCAATCTTATTAACATTAGCTTTAATAGTTCTTATCCCAGAACTTTACTTAGTATTATACTTAGAAGTGCCTTGGCTTCTTTATGATATTTATAAGGATTATAAAAAATAAATAGGCTGTGTTGCCTGAGTGGTCCAAAGGGACAGTTTGCAAAACTGTATAACCACTGGTTCAAATCCAGTACACAGCTCCAACATAGGCGTGTAGCTCCAACTGGATAGAGCGGGGATCTCCAAAGTCTCAGGTTGTAGGTTCGAACCCTACCACGCCTGCCATACAAACAAAAATAGGCAAGGAATTTTAATTCCTCACCTATTTTTTAAAATGTGGTTTAATCCTAGCGGATCTAAAACAATACTATCTCAATCAATAAAATCTAAATCAATTAAATCTAAAAAAGTTTCTAATTCTACAAAAAATTAATCTGAAACCAGATTTAGACCCGCAGGGATCTTTGGGATTTTAACAGCAAGAGGCTCACATAGTGGTGAAGTTTTTTCGGACTCTCCAGCTTCATTATAAGCGGTCAACTGAAAACAATATACCTGACCTTGATTATAATTTTCACTAGGTAAAGCATAGCTAGTTATATCTGCTCCGGGAATATCAGCATTATGCTCCACACCTTCAGGTGTAACCCAATAAAGAATATGACCCGCAATAACTTCTCCTGGTGTAGGAGCATTCCATTCTATGGATTCTGACCACACTGTGCTAGAAAGCAACATTAAAACACCTAAAATCATTAAAGATTTTTTCATATATTCTCCTTTTTAATAAAAAACACTAATTAACTATGAAATATTTACATACATATGAGAAAAAAGTGCTATCTGTTTTAGGCTAGTATACAACCTACACTACGTCGATATTAAAGGATTATTAATGATATCAAAGAAAAGTATGACCCTCCTAACTTTTATTTTAGTCGCTACTTTTACTTACTTAATTAAGGGGGACAAGAGCACCGAGTTAATAAAAGATACATCTAAGTCTTTGATAATACAAGATATAAGCACAGGTATTCCCGTAGTAATCCAACAAAAAACATCTTCTCAAAGTAAACTCAAAGAACAATCTTGGACAATAGTTGATAAACCTAAAGGCAGTAAAGCCGTATTTAACTCAAAGAGTTTCCTCCCAGATGTTGATGGAGAATACACTATAAAGAGAATAGATGCCTCTGGGGTAATACTCTTTCCCGAGGAATCCATACATTTGAAGGCTAAGACCAAGAACACACCCCCCACATCAAATGCGGGCAAAGATCAAATAGGATATATAGAGGATACACTTACCTTAGACGGCAGTAAAAGTTTTGATACTGATTGGATTTTTTTAAAGTATAAGTGGTCTGTTTCTAAAAAACCTCCAAAGAGTAAAGTTACTCTAGAAAAGGATAACAACGTAAAACCTTCCTTCAAAGCTGATACTGTAGGGAAGTATATATTATGCTTAGAGGTATCAGACCCCGAATCCTCACACCATGATGAAATGATAATCACTTTATCTAGTAAAAAAACATCAGAAAATAAGACTCCTATAGCAGATGCAGGAAGGGATGTAACAGTTAAGGTTGATACAATTGTTCGTTTAGATGGCAGTAAAAGCTATGATATAGATGGAGGTATTGAAAAATTTGATTGGTTTATAAGCAAAAAACCAAAGGATAGTACTGCCTTTATTGTCGGAGACACACTGGTATTAGCCTCAATAATAGTAGATGTTGAAGGAGAATATGTAGTCTCCTTAAAGGTAAGTGATGCTGAAACAGAAAGTGAAATAAGTAGAATCAAATTAAAAGTTACTTCAGAAAGCAGCGACACTGTTGCTGATGCGGGAGATGACCAAAACATTAAATTAAATTCTTCAGTTTATTTAGATGGGAGTAAGAGTGTTGGTGAGACAGAAGAGATAGTCTATAAATGGTACTTTGTATCTATACCGGAGGGAAGCCAAGCTATGATTGCTAAAGCAGATTCAGTTAATCCTGAGTTTGAATGTGATAAAAAAGGTACATATGTAGTAGGTTTGGTTATATCTGACTCACAAAAAGAAAGTAAGGAAGATACTGTAGCCGTGGTAGTAGATAACTCAAAGAACTCATCCCCCATCGCTAAAATAGTGGGATTAAATACGTATGTTAAGAATAGAACCAATCTAATTTTAGATGGAAGTCTAAGCACTGACCCAGAGAAAGATGAGTTAATCTATAGGTGGTTTTTTAAAAACAAACCCTCTACAGGGAACACGGAGATATTAAACTCTACATCCCCTAGAGCTACTCTGTCGGGACTAGTGACAGCTTATTATATGATTGGGTTAGAAGTTAGTGATGGAGATAAGACAGATACTACCGAAGGGTGGGTTATGGTGAACCCCTCTATAAGTATAACTGAGAAGCCGTCCTCAGACGCTGGATATAATCAAAAAGCATTTATAACATCAGAAGTTAAACTAAGAGGCTCTGGTAAAAGCAACAGTTACATTAAAAAGTTAAATTATAATTGGTCTTTTAAAAAGAAACCTTACGGAAGTAAAGCAACACTAGCTAAAGGTAAGGATGCTTCATTCAAGGCAGATATTCTTGGAGAATATCTGGTTGAACTCGAGACATCGGTAGGAAAAATAAAAAGCAACAAAGATGTAGTTAAAATTACCGTTGTTCCTTTAGAAATCAAACTAAAATGGAATCCACCTAAAAAGAAAAAAGGAAAAAAAGCAGTTACAGGGTATAAGGTTTATTTCAAGCATAATAATGAAGAAAAAGAGAAAAAGATAGGTCTTGTATCCAGTTATATCTTACCAAAACTAGAATTAAACCAAACATATTTTATAAAGCTGGCAGCTTGCGTGGAGAGTGGACAATGTACTAAGCCTACAGGGGAGCTGATGTTTGAAACAAAAAACAAGGAAATTAGAAATGATTAAATTATGCATTTACATGAGTTTACTTCTTGCAGGGAACGCTATGTCAGCTAGTTTGGCATGGGACCCTAGTACGGGACCCCTAGATGGCTACAAAATTTACTGGGGTACTTCTTCTAGGGACTACGTTACTTCGGTTAGCGTAGGTAATGTGACTACCTATCCTATTGCAGAACTTAATTTCACAATCAACACTACTTACTATTGTTGTGTTACCGCTTATAACACTGAAGGCGAGAGTGATTTCTCTAATGAGGTTATGTATAGGCAAGGAGAACTTGAAATGCCTGAAGTTCCAGAAGGTCTAGATATCACATCAGTTCTGGGGGGAGTTCTTGTTAATAACAAAGCAACACAAGTAACTACATCTAATAATATGTCGGTTGAAAAATACATAAGTCTTCTAGCTAGTGTTTATGTTAAAGATATACCCACTAAATCTGGAAACGCAATTAAGACTTCTAAGCTTAAAAAAAGATTTAAGGGATTTATAGGGGATTTCTCTAAAATGTATAAGGGAGAAGATATACTTGCAGTAAATTTTAATGATAATTTACCCAACGGAATTGAAAATGTAGAAACAACTTCAGGAACTTTTAGTACAGATGAAATTGAGTATGTACTTCTATCTAAGGAATAACGATGAAAATATTATTTATAATTACGCTACTAACTCTAGGTGCATGTAGCACAACAAGCCCTCTATTGTCTATCCAAGGCAATACTGCTGATAATATGACAGAAGCTACAGTCAACGGGATACTGGATTTATGTCTTCCCCACGGAGGTCACTTAACCTCTAAGATTTGGAGTAATAGCGGTCCGGGGACTTACAATAACCCACAGTACCTCCTAGAGTGTAGTGACGGAACTACTTTATCAGGAACATACTAATTACGTGTTTTTTCTTGAGATTTGTTTATTATCTATAATATAATAGATAACAAATGCACTAAGGAATTCTAATGTCTGATAAAGATTGGGAAGCATATCACACTAAAATAGATAAAATGCTTAAAGATTATAATAGAATTCTTACTAAGAGTAACGCTAGGCATTGCTATGTAAATCTTGTAGGAGAAGGACTTAAGGAAGAGATAGCCTATGAAGCTAATAAGCTTACAGAAGAACTACATTTCTCAGCTTGCGAGATGTACTTCTATCACCTGGGTAAGAAGATACTTACAGGAGTTACTTTAGAAGATTTCAAAGAACTGAGAAACATACTTCCTAAAGGCTATGAACATCTCCCCTATTATTCAAAGCCTACCTCTAAAATGCTTTACGATGTAATCGAATTCTGTGAGAAGAAAAAAGAAGCATTTAATTTTAGAGATGATGCTACATTCGCTAAAGATTCTAAGTATAGTTTTTATGATCACATTAGCCGATATTGCAATAAAGAGCTTCACTGTTACCGAGGATATGGTCATAAAGAACTTGACTTCCTAGATTGATACCTCTTGACATAAATACATCCGACAGCTATTCTTTACCCTAACTAAAGAAGTGAGGTATTATGACCAAAGAAATCACACATAAAGGCTTAGTGGGTTTTAGTAGAATTACTGGAAGCAAAAGATTATATATGTCTAATCTCAATAACTCCAACTGGATATCAATGTCAGTATATGCAGCTAAAGATGAGGAAGGTTATGGAGATAAAAGGGTCTACACCCAATCAAACAGACCTATTGTAGAACTAGAAATGAGTTCGGCACAATTCGCAGAACTCCTCACAACAATGAACATGGGGCAAGGAGTTCCTTGCACACTTAAATATGCAGATGGGAAGCAAGTAGATCAAACTCCTTTGATGGCAGAAGATAAACCTATTGATACAGGTAAAAAATTCTTTGAAAAAAATGCTAAAGAGTTTTCAGACAAGATAAGTACTGTGACTAAGCAATTATCTGAAGAACTAGAAGATATCAAGATGAGCAAAAAAAGTAAGGATAAAGTAAATAACATCCTAACTAAAGTACGCCAAGAAGTTTGCGCTAACATGCCCTTTTATGTCGAAATATTTGAAGAGACTGCTGAAAAAGTTATTTCCGAGAGTAAAGCAGAGATAGACGCTTTCGTAACAAGTGGGATAGTGAGAGCAGGTCTTGACGCTTTAGGTATCGACGGCAAAAATCTTATTGAGAGTACTAATGAAAATAGAATGGACTAAATACCACAACAAACAAAACTATAGCGACTGCCAATAGGTCACTGTGGTCAATGCTTACTATTATCTTACGGGTAAACACATTAAGCAAGATTCTAAGAGATATGAAAAATATGTGGATTTATTGGGTATCTTCGATTCTCCTGTAGGATATCAAGTGCTCACTCCTCGATTTAATATCAAGTGAGTATAGCAAAAACAATTAGTTATGTGAATGAGAAAACAACACTAAAGTAACCCACCCTTTTAAATTTAACTAACCTTTTTCTTTGACGATTTTACCAACATAGAGTAATATTTGTCCAAATTAATTCAAATAAAATTCAGAAGGAAAACTATGAAATACAGAATAACTTTGTGTGCCCTATTAATAACCTCTAACCTTTTTGCAACAGAATTGCCAGATAAAAAATGTTACAACTTAGAAAAAATTATGAAGGACCCTTTTATGAAGGGTGTGGAAGTCTGTAAATTTGTGGAAAACTTCTGCACTTTCACATCTCCAATAAAAGCACATAAATCTAAGATAAATATTTCTTACACTCGACAGATTCCCTGTGGTGACTTTTACAAACTGGAAAAAGTTTTAGCATTGCCTAAAAAAGAGAGGATGTGTCATCTAAATAAAATAAAAGAGATGCAAAAAAAATTAGCAAGGAAATAATAAGATATTTAGTTTATGTTTAACATTATTTAGGAGAAATTATGAAATGTGTGAAGCAGAAAAGGCACCATTACACGCAAGAGGAAAAAACTATGGAAGAAAAGCAGTTACTTCTCTTCCTTTAAAATTCTCCGCACTCTACCTGTAATCATCCTTAATGCTTTAGCATCTTCAGATTTAAGAGGTCTTTTATAAATGACCTTATTTTTCCACCATGTTATTGCCTTGTTAATAACTTCATCAGTCAAATCGCAATCAAATTGTGATTTTAGAAGACATCGAAAGCTCCGCTCCCACCGCCACTCTTCTTTTAACTGGACAGCTATTCCTTTTAAGACAGGAAGCATAGTAAGATAATTTCTTCTTTCTACCCTATCTTCTGTGTAATACAGTATTTGCTCCCAATTTGCTTCGTCATAGTTAATCATGCATCTGTCATCATAATAAAGATAATAAGTATTGGATCTTTTTCTATCGTGACTATCAAAATCAGCAGTCCACACAGTATTAGCAGGCTTATGCAAAAACACTAGCCTTTTTTCCTTTCCACCACCATACCTTGTCTCAACCTCTTCAACTCTCTCAATATTATATAGACCTGAAGGTGGCTTTGCCCAATATCTGTTATCACTATAAGATTGATAGCCTATCTCAGCCATCCGGTCTCTACCTTCCTCATCCCACTTAAAACCTGTAAAATAAATTCGAGTTCCTCTTTTGATTTTTTTATTAGTTCTCTCCAACCAATCGAAGTAGCTCTCCTTACCATCGTCTAGTAAGTCTGTCCCATCATAGATAAAATTGACATGGGCACCATAGGTATGCGGGTCTAGTAAATTTAGTCCCAAGGGGAGGGGATGAAGTACCTCAGTCCTATCTAGCAACCCTTGTATAAGAAGGACATTACGCTTGTAACGGAGAATGTCGTCTTGAGCATCAGTTCTATCACTTTCCCATTTTCCATCTTCTGCTTTATTAAGCAGTGCATCCATCTCCCCACTGCCAGGAAAGAAATAAGGATATATATTTTGGTTTGTTTTAATTCGGTATAAATTAGTCCCATTTCTAATAAAAATATAAGTAGAGAAATTACCTTCATTAAGCGTCGCATCTACTAGAGGGTTTTCACAGTAATGCTTCTTCTCTCTGCGAGGACGCAGTACCATGATACCCTTCTCTTCAGGTAGAACTGTTTTGTAATTTTCCCTAATCCACTCATCAAACTTTTCAATATTTTTAAAATCAACACCATCGTCCTCAGTACAAGCAACCTCCTCATCCATATGCAGCACTAACTGCCTAAAGCTTAATGCAGTGTTAAGAGGAGCTGGGATTCCTTCTAAAATTTGAACTATCTCTTCATTGACTCCCAGATAGAGTTCTATGATACCTATAATCTTCATCACCTCTTTTACTTGAGCATTTAAGCTACGAACTATATCGTGCATTTTATCTTTTTTTCTTTCAAGCACTCTTTCAAGAATGATAATCTTATTTCTTTTTTCTTGTAGTTGCTTCTGCACATCGTAAACATGTTCATTGTGGGTAGTAACTAAGTCTGTTGAAACTGATGGAATGTTCTCCTCTTTTTCTAAACCCCCACTTAGTATCATTTCAAAGGCTTCTTTAAGATACTCTTCTTCTGTTTTCTCAAACTTTATATATTCGGTAGATGCTCTGCTCCACTCCATAGTGCCATAGTGCGACCACTTTTTTTCCTCACTCCATTTAGAGAGTAGTTCAAACTCTTCCAGAGATATCTTACCTACCTTGTAAATACTCCCATGCTGACCTATAACAAAGTCCCCTACCTTAAAGTTTTGGACATTCAACTTCTCCAGTTGTTTATCCAGACTCTCAAAAGATTTCTTATCTTTTTTCTGTATAGACTTACCCATATCTCTTTACCTCTAAAAGGGACGTAAGCCCCTTTATTTTAAAAACTTCCCATTGACTTAACTATCAAAGAAGTGGCTAGGTCTTTACTCACCCCCATCTTCTCATTCATCTTATCACATTCTTTAGATGCCTCTTCAAAAGAAATATTCCACACCCAGTCTGTTGGGAAATAACCTTCTTGATTTTCTTTAGCAATACAAGGGATAAACCCCTTATCAGTTTTTTGTGTCTCTAAAACAAAATATGCGAGAGCTTCCTTTATTGCAGTGTGCTCCTTTACAGTTGCTTTTCTCTCACCAATTCCAGAAAGATGTTTCTCCGCTAGAGCAACAGCAGGAATACCATCCTCGTACCATCCCGAAAATTCTTTATCCCCATATATCTCAGTGATAGCATGTTGACTAGACATCAGGCTACTTCTATGGGTAG
>Ga0222628_1000982_pt1 | contig 10319 bp, 10 predicted proteins | sample AntAcemetageno95_FD_179860 | JGI IMG/M metagenome (GOLD analysis project Ga0222628, IMG submission 179860) | Saline water microbial communities from Ace Lake, Antarctica - #95 | ecosystem: Environmental > Aquatic > Non-marine Saline and Alkaline > Saline | place: Antarctica: Ace Lake | collected... | reverse complement strand
AACAACGACACCGATAATGGAATAGAGCATTGCACTTTTGGCTTTTTTTTGTCGCTCTTCATCTCCGCTTGATGTCAAATACATAATCCCAGAAATTGAAAATCCAATTATAGCAAAAAATCCCACTATGCCAAGAATCCACTCCATTAAATTAAGTAGAATAAATTGAATATTCTCACCTGGAAGTCCAAACCCTCTTACATTATTCATACTCCATTGCGCCGAAGCAATCATTGGGAAAAATAAAATTGTAGGGAATAAAAATAGGATTACTTTTTTAAATTTTTTCTTCATTTTTTTATTTATTTCTTAACAATTTAATTATACCATTAAAAAAACAAAAACGGCTAGTGGATAACTCGCCGTTGTTGTTTTAATAAATACTATTAGAATGATGTCGCATCTGTCCCTGTTCCTCCACCAAGCATTGTTTGAGCTGCTTGCCAGATAACATAACCTCCCAAAGCAACAATTACTCCAATGATGGAATAGACCATTGCGCTTTTGGCTGATTTTTGACGATCTTCATCTCCAGCTGCTGTCAAATACATTATTCCAGCAATACAAAAACCAATAATTGCCACGAATCCAACAATTCCCAAAATCCAGGTCATTATATTCTCAACTATATCGTAAATTGATCCACTCGCTAATCCTGTCGCATCAAGACCATCATTCAAAGCCGCCGAAACCAAAGCTGGAAAAGCCAACGCCATAACTGAAATTGCATATTTGAATGATTTAATTTTATTTCGCATAAAACACCTCCTGTCTAATTTAATTTTTAATTTTTATCTTTATTATCAAATTCTTGGCCCTAATCCGAAAATAACTGCTATCTGTTTAACGACAATCAAGGATCCAAGGGCAATCACTATTCCAATAACTGCATAGGTAATAATTTGTTTTCCTTTTTTCGCTTCTTCTTCATCTCCGGAAGAGGTTAGATACATTCTGCCACCCAAAATCATTGCAATAATGGCAATGATTCCCACAATTGATAGAAGGAAATTCAAAATGTTTAAAAGAATTTCTTGGACGGTAAGCGCACTATCAATATCACCTGGATTTACATTACTACCTTCTAATATTAATAGAATTTCTTTAATAAAGCTAGGAGCGGCCAAGGTCAAAGCTAGTCCAATAAGAGCTGCTCCAATAACTGATTTAGCTTTTTTCATTGCTTCTTCATTTCCAAAAGAAGCCATATACATTATTCCTCCAATAACGATAACTACAATTGCAATTAAAGCAATGATGCCCTGAAGCCTACCGAGAAGATTACTTACAAACTTTTTAACCGAACAAGCACCTATCGGATTTTGAAAACAAATTGTTCCCGCTGGACAAGTTGGGCAGACTTCTTCCTCACTGCCTCCACCAGCTTCAGTAGTCTTCCATTCGGTGCCTGACAATCTTTCACAATCTTCTTTTTGTTCTTCCTGAGTACCCGTAAGAGGCACAACAAAACCATTGGAGTCAATGCAAGTCCCCGCCAAAGCTAAACTTGGCATAAATAAAAACGCTATAAAAAATATGGAAAAAATTATACTTACTTTTTTATTCATTTTCATTTTAAAAAATTTATACTTATTTTATTATAGCACAATTTTCAAAACTTTTTAACTTTTAAATCAATCTATTCAGAATATTCAGGGATACAACACGCAAGTCCATCGGCACAATTATATCCATTTCTTTCTCCAGTATAACCTGAAGGGCAAGTCCCAAAAAAATCTTTATTTTCTTCCATGCAAAATGCTTTTGGATCTGATACAGAATTATAAGGAGAAGAGCATTCTTTACCCTCTTCTATATCCTTATAACAACAATAAAAACTACTCGGACAATCTATATCAGAATTAGTATGATGATTATAGCCTGAAGGACAAGCAAATAAAGGTGAAACTCCATCATAGCATTGTGACTTGATGTAATCGACACTTGAACAGTTGCCTGGAAGGAATGCATATTTTTCTGTGCAACAAACATAATTAACATATGAGCCACCAGCATCACAACGATTAGTTGGGTTTTTAATTACCCTATAATTTTCGTCTTCACAGATAAATTCTATCGGCCATGATTGTGTTTGAGCAGATTTCATACATGTTCCTGCGGGAGAACTATTGCAGACTGCATCAGGATTATTTGCAACAGCACCACTACATTTTCCATCGCAATCGCTAGTTGTAAATTTTTCACTTGTTTGATGGGTTTTTTCTACTGGATGGCAAGTAATACCGTCGCAAGCATAAAAAGGTCCTTCTTCTGAATCTCTTACTGGAAGACTTCCTGCATAAGGAGTAACATCAGTATTGCAAGTAAAAGAAAACCAGTTTTCCCTTTCAATTCCCAATCCACCACCATTAGGATCATCCGCCCCTTTGGCAGAAATTGCCCACAATGAAACATTAACAATCAACCAAGCTCCAGCCACAATTGCCAGTCCGACCATTGAGGTCATCATAAATTTCTTCGAAGATTCCATCATCTCTTGATTGCCACCAGAAACCGTATACATAATACCCGCGATAAAAAAGGCTGCCAGCGCAACGGCGATGATAATGGAAACGCCATAGGAAAACAATCTTTGAATTCCAATTACCAAATGACACAAAGTGCATTGCTTTTGTTCTTCAGCAGTAGCAGTCCCGTCATCATTTCTTCCACAAGGAACAAGCCCTGTCCAAGAAACATCCTTCTCCAATTGACTTTCTTGGGCATAAACAGGAGCAGCTAAAAAAACAGAAAAAATTCCAAATATAAATACAAGGAGTAAGGTCGAAGTTAAAAATCTTTTCATTTTTTTACTTGCCCCGTGAAAATTGGCATAGCCAAAATATTTCATTGGGTTTTTTATTTTTTTATTGCTTGATTAATTCTCGCCACAGCTGTTTTTATTGCATTGCTAGAACTTAACCTACCCCGATTAACATTATCAATCATCTCTCCCATAATTGATTCAATCGCTTCAGGGTTAATTTGCTTCCAACTCTTGGCAATTAAATTTTGCTGGGCAAAAACTCCCAACTCATAGATTCCTTTTTGATTTTCAATTAAATCTTTTCTGGCTGCTGGGCTATTGGTTTTTTCTAAATATTGATTAGTCGGGTCTGAATTTAAATCAGCTATCTTTGTTAAAGTCGTTTTACCTGACTCTTCTTTTTCAATATAACCAAGAGTTAGATACCTTAAAAATTTCCAAGTTTCTCTTATCCGCGATTCCTCTTTAATCACTACTGAAGGATCAGCCCCAACAACAACTGGCTTTTTGTTTAAAGCAACAACATAACCATAACAATTTCCAAAAGTTATTTTTGGGTAACCAGTTATTTGAGGAACAGGAGCAACTGTAAAATTTAATTTTGGAGATTTATTTCTAATAGTTTGCATATGCCAAGAATAATTAAGCATCATTGCAACTCGACCTTCAGCAAAAGCATCCAACGACCAATGTAAATTTGGATTCCAAGTGTAGGCGTAAGCACCTCTTCTTGCAAAATCAGTATAGAAATCAAGAGCTGTCTTGGCTGAATCATTTCCTCCAGAACCGCTAAAGGAAACCCGCTTTCCATCCTCAGAAGCCATCTCGGTTTTTTCTTGAAGCATCAAAAGGCTCAGAATATCTGATGACCTATTTATATTATAAGCCGTTCCCATAGCAATAGCTGATTTTAAAATATTTCCATTAGAATCAATTTCTGTAAGTTTTGGAATTAAGGAAATAAGCTCATTCCAATCTGTTGGAGGATTAACAATCCCCGCTTCAGCAAAGAGATCCTTATTATAATAGAGAGATAGTGAATCAGCACTAAGAGGAGTTGCATAAATTTCTCCATCAACGATAAAAGAGTCGGAAACTAAATCAATAAAATTATCCCGATACATTTTTTCAGAGATTACTTCTTTCGGAGCTGGAACAATCTTATTTCTAAAAGATGGCTCCCAAGTGCTATTGATCATAAAAATGTCTGGACCCTTTCCCGAAGCCAACGCCTCTAACAATTCCTGCTTATAGGTTTCTGCAGAAAATTTACGATAGACAACTTCCTTTATTTTTGGATTAATTTTAGTATAATCTTTAAAAATTTTTCCGTAAGCATCTGTATCATCATTAACTCCCCAAATTTCTAATTTTAATCCAATATTTGATCCTTGCTCCTTGCAACCACAACTAGCCAAGGAAACTGTAAAAATTAAAATTGTAAAAATAGCAACAATTTTCTTTTTCATTTTAAAATTTTATTTTATTAAAACAAAGCCGTAGTTAAAATGTCCAGCTTCTATATCATCAGAAAATTCTAAACCAATTTTTTTTGCTAAACTCAAAATATCTTCCTTATCAATTCTTAATTCTTTTTTTGGACCAATCATTAAATTTTGATTTTCCCATTCTACTATCAAAATTTTACCTCCCCCTTTTAAAACCCTTTGCGCTTCTTGCATAATCGCCTCCTTATTCTGATTCTGATATAAAACATCTTTTAAAATAACCCAGTCTAAACTATCTGATTCGAGCTTAGATCCATTTTGCATTTCCAAGTTAACTCTTTTTGTAACAATATTTTTTATATTCTCTATCTTAGCCTGACTTTCTATCGTCTCGATAATTTGTGGCAAAACGTCTAGAGAATAAACCTTTCCTTTATCTCCAACTTTTTTCGCTAAGGGAAAAGAAAAATATCCTGTACCACAACCAAAATCAGCAACCGTGTCTCCCAACTTAATATCCAGCTGTCCAATAATTTTATCTGGATTAATAAATCTAGTTTCTAAACTCATCGGATTTATTTAAATTTTTTTATTCGTTTTCAATTTCTATTTTACAACATTTTATCAAATTCAACAACCAAATTTTTTGCCAAACTAAAGTATTTAAGATAAATTAGTATATATGGAAGCGTGCCAGAGTGGTCGAATGGGCCGCACTCGAAATGCGGTGTGCTGGAAACAGTACCAAAGGTTCGAATCCTTTCGCTTCCGCAATTATAGTTCTGACCCTGCGGGTCATCAGCCGTAGGCTGAAAATCCCTGCAGGCCTGTCTCTCCTCAAGTCAATTATTTTATAAAAACCTTTACATAAAGGCGTTTTGATGATAATCTAAATATACGCTTATGTTTTGGATATTAATCAAAAATAACTCAGAAATCATTATTATAGTGCTTCTAGCTCTCTTTTTATTAATGATTGTTTGGATAATTTATCTCCAATTAGGACTAAGTCACTTAAAAAGAAATAACCGAGATCTTTTTGCTGGAACTAAAGCCAAAGATCTAGAACAAATTATCATTAAACAAGCCAAAAATATAAAGATTCTTGATAAAGATATTCAAGAACTATACGAAATATCCAACCAAATTAACAATCTAGCCCTTCGAGGCATCCATAAAACAGGCTTTATCCGCTTTAACCCTTTTAAAGAAGTTGGCGGTAATCAAAGCTTTTCCATTGCCCTTTTAAACGGGAAGGATGATGGGATTGTTATTTCCTCCCTCTATACCCGAGAAGGAACTCGCGTTTATTCCAAAGACATTCTTAATGGAAAATCAGAAAAATATCCTCTAACCGATGAAGAGGTTGAAGTTATTAAAATAGCGAAGCGTCCTATTCGAGCTACAAAAGAACTAAAAAAAATTAATTAACTATCATTTTTCAATTTTGCCTAGCCATTCATTCCTCTTTGGGATTTATTAAGTCAAATTTGTTCTATTTAAAAAATGGATTCTATAAAAAAAATAAAGATTGGTAAAACTATTAACGTGAAGAAATTTAGTGAGCTTTTAGATTTACCTATTGGTGAAGTTATCGCAGAGCTTATGAAAAATGGAATTTTAGCCACTATTAACGAACAAATTGATTTTGAAACTGCTTCCATTATTGCTCAGGATTTAGGCTTTCAAGCTGAAGAAGAAGCTATTTCTGAGAAAGAAGGGCTTACTTTAGAAAAACTTTTAGAAATTTGTAAAAAAGAAAAAGAATCAGAAGAAAAATTGCAAAAAAGACCTCCAATAGTAACTATTCTTGGTCATGTTGACCATGGGAAAACTTCTCTTCTCGACACTATTCGAAAAACCAGTGTTGCCAGTGGAGAAATGGGAGGTATTACTCAACACATAAGTGCCTACCAAGTTAAAAAGAAAGGGAAATTAATAACTTTCATCGATACTCCTGGGCATGAAGCTTTTAGCGCTATGCGTGAACGTGGAGTTAGTATTGCTGATATTGCCGTTCTTGTCGTGGCCGCTGATGACGGAGTTCGACCACAAACTAAAGAAGTTATTGAATATCTCTTAACTAAAAAAATTCCAACTATTGTTGCAATTAATAAAATTGATAAGCCAGAAGCTAACCTGCAAAGAGTTAAACAAGAACTTTCAGAAAATGGAATTCAAATTGAAGAATGGGGCGGTCAAATAATCTGTAGCGAAGTAAGCGCTAAACAAAATACTGGTATTGATGATCTTTTAGAAAATATTTTACTTTTAGAAGAAGTTGAGGATTTTAAAGCTGATGATAAAAGAGATGCTTTAGGCGTAGTTTTAGAATCTCATCTTGATCCTAAAAAAGGACCCGTGGCTACAATCCTAATTAAAACCGGAACGCTAAAAGAAGGGCAAGATATTATTGCAGGACCCGCTTTTGGTCGAGTTCGTAGAATGGAAGATTTCACCGGAAGAAAATTAAAAGAAGCTAAGCCATCGACTCCTATAAGCCTTATTGGATTAAACACCACTTCCAACACAAACGATATTTTACAAGTTGCTTCAAATAAATCCTCTGCTCGAGAAAGGTCTCATGAAAACTTTGGACAAGCTCAAGATAATTTTGGATCAAACGGAAATTTAAACGCCCAAAAGATTTACAAAAATATCGCTGATGAAAAAGTTAAGAAATTAAACGTAATTATAAAATCCGATGTTCAAGGATCATTAGAAGCAATTCAACAAATTTTAGATGAAATTAAATCAGAAGAAGTTTCTATTAACTACATCGAAGTTGGAGTTGGAAACATAACCGAATCTGATATCCGCTTAGCTCAAACTTCCAAATCTGTCGTCTATGGATTTAATATTGAAACAACTGCTGTTGCCAAAAGATTAGCTGATATGAGTGAAGTAGAAGTCAAAAACTATAAAATTATCTACGAATTAATCGATGACATTAAAGGACGCCTTATCGCTATGCTATCCCCAATAGTTGAAAGGAACGATTTGGGAAAAATGAAAGTTTTAGCTATTTTTAAAAATGGGAAAACAGATATGATTGTTGGTGGAAAAGTTACTTCTGGGAAAATTGTTGCCAAAACATTAATTGAAGTTGAAAGAAACGACGCGATTATTGGAAAAGGATCCTTAGCTAATCTACAAGAAAATAAAATAGATGTTGACGAAGTAATCAAAAATAAAGAATGTGGGGTTACCTTTGAAGGAGAAACCAAAATTAAAGAAGGAGACAGCTTAATTTCCTACCGAGAAGATGTAAAAAATCCAACTCTTTAAAGCACTTAAATAAATGTCTGATCGAATTTTAAAAGTAAATGCATTAATCCAGCGTCATATAGGCGAAATTTTAACTCGGGAACTTTCCTTAAAACCTGAGGTTTTTATCACCGTTGCCAAGGTTGACACGACTCCTGATCTTCGCTATACTCGTATATTCATTAGTATTTTTCCTGAAAAAGAAAGTGACTACGTTCTTAAAACTTTAGCCAAAGAAATGTATCCAATTCAAGGAAGTTTAAACAAAAAACTTTCCATGAAACCCCTCCCCAAAATTGAATTTAGAAATGATTTAACTGAATCAAGAGCTGACGAAATTGAAAAGCTTTTGAAACAAGTGTAAAATTAAAATATAATATAATATTCAATTAAATGCGACGCTAAGTCGCGTTTTAAATTTAGATATAAGAATTAAAAATGCAATCAAAATTTGCCCAAGAATTTAATACTCTCAAATATGTCATCAAAGAATCTGATGAAATTTTATTTTGGGCACATAAACATCCCGATGGAGATACTCTTGGTTCAATTCTAGCTTTAAAGGAATATGCTAATATCTTAGGTAAAAAATCAGATATTGGTTGTTTTGACTCAGCACCAAGCTATTTGTCATTTATTGCTGGTCAAGAAAAAATTCTTAAACCTGAAGAAATTAATTTTTCAAAATATAAATTAATTGTTGCTTGCGATAGCGCTGATCGTGGGTTCCATCTAATCCGCAACAAGATAAAAGATACCCAAGTTATCGCCATTCTGGATCATCATCTTAACCATCAAACTTTCGGCGATATTAATATCATAGATTCAAATGTATCTTCTGTTTGTGAATTAGTCTATGATTTTTTTACTTTCAATGAAATAAAAATTACCAAAAAAATTGCTGACTATATTTTAACAGGAATTCTCTATGACACTGGAAAACTTCAACATTCTAACACCAATGCCAAAGTAATGGAGATTTCATCTGAATTAATTAAAAAAGGAGCTAACTTAAAAAAAATAGTTTCTGCTCTTTTTGAAAATAAAAATATATCTGCTTTGAAACTTTGGGGAAGAACTTTTGAAAAAGCTAAGGTAAATTTAGAAAACGGAATGATCGTTTCAGTCCTTACTAAAAAAGATATTCAGGAATGCCAAGCCTCCACTGAAGACATTTCTCAATTAGCTTCAATTCTCATCACCGTTCCTGACACTAAATTTTCTCTAATTCTTTCTGAGCGTGAAAATGGGAAAATTAAAGGAAGCCTTCGTAGTGAAGAATTTAAAAATATAGATGTATCAAAAATCGCCTCCCAATTTGGAGGCGGTGGACATAAGTTAGCAGCCGGATTTGAAATAGACGGTAAAATAGCAGAGACAGCGGACGGCTGGGAAATTATTTAAAATATTTTAATTTAATATCACCATCAACAACTAAATAGGAACAATTTTCCAACCAATCACCTGCATTTGCATAAATAATATTATCAATATTTGTAAAAACTTCTGGCCAATGCGTATGCCCAATAATAATTCCATCTAATTTTCTAGAATCAGCATAGACAAGTGCTGCTTTTTTTATTTTTTGCACAATTTTCTTATAGGAACTACTTTTTTTCTTATCATAAACAGATATATTGAAACCAATAATTGTTTTAAAAAAGGAACTTATTTTTATAAGAAATACATAGAATCGATCAATTATCAAAGAAAGAATTATGTGGTTTCTAGTAAAGGCATCGAATTCATCTCCATGGATAACAATAAATTTTTTTTTATCATTTTTAATAATATATTCACTTTGAATTTTTATTTTTCCAATCGCAATTTTCCTAAAAGCGTTAAAGGCTCTATCATGATTACCAGGTATATAAACTACTTTAATATCATTCTCAGAAAGTTCAATTATTTTTCTTATTACCTTATATTCATATTTTCCGATTTTTTTATAGTTTGTACTCCAAAGTTCAAATAAATCTCCTGCGACAATTACTCTTCTTGGTGGGTTTTTCAGAACCAAACACAAAAAAGCATAGAGTTTTTCTGCTTTATTATCAATTCTCCCCATATGAACATCGCTAAAAACAATTGTGTCGTTTTTTGTCCAGTTCACTTCATTCATTTTGCTTATTTAAAAATAAAAAAAGACGGCTTTCACCCTCTTTATATTACAATTATAGCAAATTTTTAACCTTTTGTCCAATCTTTTCACTTGTTATATAATAGAATTATGTTTATAGGATGCCATGTATCAATTGCAAAAGGAATTTTTGAAGCCCCAAAGAGAGCCGCTGATTTGGGTTGTGAATGTATGCAAATTTTTACTCGCTCACCTCAAGGAGGAAAAGCGCCAGAGCTTACAAAAGAAGTGGTGGAAAAGTTCAAATCACAAATAAAAGAATGTGGAATAAAAAGTACAGTTGTTCATACCCCCTACTATATCAATTTTGCTTCTGCAAATAATCGAATTCTTCATGGATCAATCAACGTTGTTCGAGATGAATTGGAGCGCGCAAGTTTAATTGGCGCAGAATATGTTATGACTCACTTGGGGACTGCTAAAGACCTCGACAAGAAAGAAGCTCTGAAAAAAACCGCCGAAATGCTTTCGAAATCTTTGGAAGGTTATTCTGGAAAAACAAAACTACTACTGGAAAACAGCGCTGGCGCTGGAGAAATTATTGGCGATGATCTTAAAGAGTTAGGCAATATTATTAAAAAAACCAAAAGCAACGCTATCGCTGGAATTTGTCTTGATACGCAACATTCTTTCGCCTCAGGCTATGATTGGAATGATTTTGAAAATACTCTGAAAAAAATTGATAAAGAATTAGGTT
>Ga0222628_1000981_pt1 | contig 10320 bp, 7 predicted proteins | sample AntAcemetageno95_FD_179860 | JGI IMG/M metagenome (GOLD analysis project Ga0222628, IMG submission 179860) | Saline water microbial communities from Ace Lake, Antarctica - #95 | ecosystem: Environmental > Aquatic > Non-marine Saline and Alkaline > Saline | place: Antarctica: Ace Lake | collected... | reverse complement strand
CAATTGGTGCTGCGCTTTATCAACTATCAACGCCAGGGCCAGCTAAGCCAACGATCCTGGTTCGATGGCAGTCATGGACTCCTGAGCCGTGAGTTTTTTCTGTTCGACCTGCAAGGGAAGCGACGGATGCGATTGATCTTTGACGGCAATGATAGTTTGCTGTTTACTGAAACCTTCATGGGTCATCGCGATGAACTGGAACTTCAAAATACTTACAACCTCCAGGGTCAGCTCATATTTCAGACCCGCTATCAAGAGAGTCGGGACCCCGTTCGCTATCAATTTGATGGAAGGGGGCAAATTCAAAAGGTGTTCCAACTACGGAAGGATGCTTCCATCGCCTGGGTCAATGATCTGATCTACGGGGCCAATGGGACCATTATTCAGAGTAATTTCAGTACAGAATCAAGATTTCTGGTGAGTCATATGGGCAGCTTGGAATTCTTTCAGCAAACAGCACGGACCTGGAAACATCCGGGACAACCCGGTCAGCGCCTGGACCTGATCAAGTATGGCCACAAGGATCCCTGGGTCGAAGAAAAGGGGCATCCCAATGATTCTACCTGGACCAGGGAATACCGCTTTCCGCACAGCAAGGCTCTTTTCAAAAAAAGTGTTATTAATGCGCAAAATATTACCAGAAGTGACACTCTATTTGGGACTGGTCCAGGATTAACCCCGGTTGCCATCATTGACTATGATGAGCAGGGGAATATTTCCCAAGAATTGAGTTTTGACCAACAAGGTGACCCCCGTTGGCTCAGGAATTGGTTCCGAGATGCAGATAAGCGTGTTATCCGTGAAGAGGTCACTGCCCTGCCAGATTCATTCTCCGCAGCCATCACCCGCTTTTATGATTGTTTGGGAGAGTCTGCCTTTTCTGAACGGTTTTCCGATCACGGCGTTTTTGAAGGGACCTGGGTCAATTATCATGGGGGCGGGATCAAGAAGACCCTCTATTACAATACTGAGACCAAATTAACGGAATCGTGGCTATTTAGACCCGCTGGGGACACAGTCATCCATTCTCGATATCAGGATATTGACTATTTTACAGTGGAATCGCGATACGGACCCCTGGACTCCTTAAGATCGCAAAAAAGATTTACCCTAGACGGTTTATTAAATTGGGAGCTGACTTTTAATGAGAAGGGTCAGGTTGTCCGTGAAACCCATCATAAAAAAAGTGGTGAACTGTACCGTGAAGTCCTCTACGATCCAGAAGCTCGAACCATTGAAAGTACCACCTTTGCACCTGGAGATCCGTATAGCGTGAAGATAGATCCAGATGTCCGCGGTGAGGTATCCTCTCATGTTGTTTCCAAGCTCAACGCTCAGGGTCAGATCGTACAGTTGGTATCTAGAAATACATCCGGCGATGTGGAGTGGGAAAAGCGTTACGCCTATCGCAGTGGAAAATTATTGAAATCAGCTCAGTTAGATGCCCAGGGGAAGCCAGTGGTCGTCTCCACCTATACCCACAATGAGCAAAGCCAAGTTTTGACTGAAACAGCCCTTAATCCAGAGGGAGAGCAAGTCCATGTTGTGGAGCAGCGATACAATGAGAACGGTCAATTGATCTGGAAGAGTTTTAACTCGCCCATGAGTGGTATCAAAAGCTCAAACCGCTATTATTACAATGAGAATGGCCTTCCACACCGGAACGAGATCATCGAATCCATGCATTTTGTAGAGGCTGTAGATTATGAATACTACCCTGAATATTATTTGAGAATTGCCAGCCATTTCGATCCTGAAGGAACACTGCTCCGAAAAGAAATCGAAAATTATTATGGAAAAAACGTGTTTGCCTTGGGCAAACCAGATATGGATTAGGATAAATCATGCGCAAGCTGTCAGCTTTCATACCTTCGGTGCTCATATTCATGGTGTTCCTGTCGTGCACGGGGAGCAAGAAGAGTCTTGACGCCCACCCCCATGAAGTTGGTATCGCCTATATGAATTTGGAGTCAGGTGAAATCCTGGCCTATAACGCCCACACGTTGTTTCATGCCGCCAGTACCATGAAAACACCCGTTATGTTCCAGTTGTATTATATGCGTGACTCAGGGGTGCTGAACCTAAATGACCGAGTGATGGTGAATAACCGTTTTAGCAGTATTGTTGACGGGTCGCTGTTTAGCCTTCCCATCCAGTCAGAGAAAGATGAAATTCTCTATCCAGCTCTCAATACGTATCTAAGCTATTATGAGATTATGGACAAAATGATTACCCATAGCAGTAATCTGGCCACAAATATCCTCATGCAATACACGCTGGCAGATTCAATTAGTGCCACTTTGGCGAAAATAGAGGCGCGAGGGGTCATGGTCGTTCGCGGTGTGGAAGACCTGAAGGCCTACAATTTGGGCTTGAACAATGTGACCAGTGCGTATGGGATGATGAAAGTCATGGAAGCCGTCTATCACTCCGAGCTCGTCGCTGATAGTTCCCGAGCTGCCATGATCGAGATATTGAGTCGCCAACACTACAACAGTATGATCCCCCAAGGGCTACCAGAGGGGATGAAAGTCGCCCATAAAACTGGTTCCATAACCAGGATCGCCCATGACGCCGCCCTGGTATTTCCCACCGATTCAGCGCCTTTTGTCCTGGTTATTCTGACCCGCGGCTGGGATGACCATGCCCAGGCAAGTAAAGTGGGTGCCCGTATTGCTGAGAAGGTCTATGACTACCATACGGGAAAGTTGAAACGAACGGATATTGTCGTCCCGGCCTTGCTGGACTGATCAAAAATAACACACTGGCACAGAGGGGTGCAAAATGTTATGATAGGGCCATGATAGAACTACACAATCTGGCCGCCGAAGCAGCCCTTAAAGCCGGCAAAATTCTCACAAAATACTATAAAAATGCCTACGAGATCCATGATAAGAGTTACCATAATCCCGTTACCACGGCAGATCACGAGGCAGATTCCTTTTTAAAAGACTTTCTCATGACAAAGACGCCTGATTTCGGGTGGCTCTCAGAAGAAACTGTAGATACCAGGGAACGACTTGACAAAGAATTTGTGTGGATCGTTGATCCCCTAGATGGCACAAAGGAGTTCATCGAAGGCGTCCCCCATTTTGTCGTTTCTATTGGCCTGGTTCGAAAGGGAATTCCAATCTTAGGGGTACTCTATAATCCTATAAGAAATGAAATTTTTCAAACATCAGCAGAAGGCACGGTTTGGTTCAATGATCAAGCTGCGACACTCTGTCAAGCAACAAACTTACACGAAGTGAGCTGTCTAAACAGCCGCTCAGAGACTAAAAAAGGTCTTTGGGAGCCCTGGGCTGGTGAGTTTAAAAAATTGATTCCCATTGGTAGTGTTGCGTATAAACTGGGGCTTGTCGCAGGTGGTGTTGAAGATTTCTTTGTCACCTTACGTCCAAAGAATGAATGGGATGTCTGTGCAGGTCATGCCTTGCTTTTGGCTTTGGGAGGGACTCTCAAGACCAATCTAGGTCAAGAGATCCTCTACAATCAACCGAAGACGATCATCAGGCCGGGAATGACGGGTGGGAATAAGAAGTTAGTCGATGCTTTTGTAAATCGATTTATAGCGCGTGAAGGGAAATAAAATGAGTTCAGATTCAAAACGATTTGAAGCTTTTGATGTTCTCGGTGATGGGATCAGTTTTGTTCGCTTGATCAACACCATGGGCTCTGATGTGGAAATTGTCAACGGTGCCAGAGTGTCTTTTGGAAAACGCAAGGAAGAGCTCGACGAAAAGGATCAGGTCTTGATTCAATACCTTGCCGATGAGCGTCACACATCCCCCTTTGAACATGTCGCATTCACCTTCCACATCAAGTGTCCACTCTTTGTAACCCGCCAGTGGCACCGCCATCGTACCTGGTCTTATAATGAAATCAGTCGACGGTATACTTCAATGAATCTCGAATTCTATGTGCCCAAAGCATATCGCCAGCAAGCAGAAACAAATCGACAGGCTAGTACGGATGAGTTGGTCACTGACACCAAAGATGGTCGCAATATTGAGAAGTTGGTCGGTGACCACACCAGAGAAGCGTTTAGTTTTTATGAAAACTTGATTGAGCAGGGCGTGGCTAGAGAACAAGCCCGAATGGTTCTGCCTCAGAATATGTACACCGAAATGTATGCCACTGTGAATCTCCACAATTTGATCCATTTTGTTGAATTAAGGATACATCCGGGAGCCCAGTGGGAGATTCAGCAGTATGCCCGTAAACTATTGGATCTAGCTGAAGAAGCAGCGCCCTACGCTATCAAAGCGATTCGCAAAGCGCGTAATTGGTAACACAATTGATTAACTTTTGGAGATAAAGAATTATGGCTAAAGCAAATGCAGTCTATGCCCAATCAGGGGGCGTGACCAGTGTGATTAATGGATCGGCTTATGGCGTCATTAAAGCCGCTCAGGAGTCTGGGATCATCGATAATATTTATGGTGGTCTTTATGGTATCAACGGTGTGTTGGAGGAAAATCTAGTAGACATTTCTCAAGAAGATCCTGCAGTTATCGAACTCCTTCCCTTTACGCCTTCAGCTGCTTTTGGCTCCTGCCGCAAGAAGCTACCATCTCTGGAGAAAAATCGTGCTGATTTTGAACGGATCATCGAGGTCTTCAAAGCCCATGAGGTTCGCTATTTCTTCTACAATGGTGGCAATGACTCTATGGATACCGCCCACAAGATCTCACAGTTATCGGCCGACATGGGCTACCAAGTAACCTGTATTGGCGTTCCTAAAACAGTGGATAATGACCTCCCGGTTACGGACAACAGTCCCGGCTTTGGATCTGTGGCCAAGTACAATGCCGTCTCCCTCCGTGAAGCGTCCTTCGATGTGGCCTCTATGCACCGAGACAGTACCAAAGCGTTTGTAGCAGAGACCATGGGCAGGCATGCTGGCTGGATCGCAGCTTCGACTGCCATGGCTGGAACCAATGAAAATGAAGGTCCGCACATTATCCTCTTACCTGAGATCGCTTTCAGAGAAGATGCCTTTCTCGCCGAAGTTGAGCGGATAAGAGCCAAGATCGGGTATTGCGTCGTTGCCGTATCTGAGGGTCTCCAGAACGAGGCCGGTAAATTCGTTGCTGATGCAGGCACCGTGGACATGTTTGGTCATACCCAATTGGGCGGGGCTGGTGATTTTATTTCGAACCTCATCAAAAATAAACTGAATATCAAGGTCCATAACGCCCTACCAGATTATTTTCAGAGATCTGGTCGTCATATTGCCTCAAGAACAGATCTTGAACAAGCGATTGCTGTAGGTAGAGAAGCCGTGAATTTAGCAGCAAAAGGTCTCAACGGCCAGATGGTCACTATCGTTAGAGAATCTGATACACCGTATTCCTGGACGGTTGGTCACACTGATATCGACAACATTGCCAATAAAGAAAAAGTGCTCCCCGCAGATTATATTCGGGAAGATGGATTCCATATTACCGATGCCTTCAGAAAATACTGTCAACCTCTTATTGAGGGTGAACTATGGCCGGAATATGTGGGTGGGATACCCGTTTATGGACAACTCGCAAGGAATTTAGTGCCCAAAAAATTGGGTTGATTTTCTTTACGAAAAGCAGTTGGAAGAGCATTTTCAGCCGTATATATTGACCCGCTTTTTATAGCATGCACGGTGGGCGTAGCTCAGTTGGTAGAGCGCGCGGTTGTGGTCCGCGTGGTCGTCGGTTCAAACCCGACCGTTCACCCCTTGAAAGTCAGTGGAGCCTCTTGTAGGATTCACGGGACTTTTGGTGTAGGCCCCTTCGTCTAGTGGTCAGGACTCGAGATTTTCATTCTCGCAACAGGAGTTCAATTCTCCTAGGGGTCACAAAAAAAGCCCGATCAAATGATCGGGCTTTTTTTATGCCTAAACATTCAGATGGTCATTCAGGCGATGTTTAACTTTCCAATGATTTGTTAGCAGCGACCCACTGATCCAGAGCCTTGGCATAGGCGAGCATGAAAGGTTCGATTTTGAAAGCTTCCAGTAGCTCCTCATAGGTAGTCGCAGGCGAAATAGTAATCTTGTTAGTGACAAAATCGGCTGTTGCCGCAGGGATATTCATGGGCATGACTACCTGGCCCGCATAGGATCGAGCCGTAATCCTGATATTCATATCAAACACAAAGTCATCCCATTCACCTGTTGTGGGCTCTTGTCTTGTAGCTGTGATATGGCACTCTGCCAGGGCGTCAGCTCCAGAAGATTGCATCATATCAAAGTACCACGAATCTGTACCTCCCACCCGAACCTTAATATTTTTCCAGGAACTGAAATCAGCGAGGTCCCGGGCTATCACTGTAAAGGCTTTGGTATCTGACTTTGGCTTGAGTCCAGCCATTCTTTGGTAAGCTGCTGTATTGACAAATGCATCTCTAGGCGTTTCCTCTGCACTCATACCTACTGTCATGGCAGTCATTATTCCTGTCGCTAAATGGTCTGCCAATTCGGTCAGAACCGGTACACCAAAATCCTTGCCCCAGCGTTTGGTGGTTGTCGTGGTTGTGGTTGTGCCACCCACAGTACTTTTCGATTTTTTCTCCCAGGAACCACCGGTAACCCCCTTGAACACAAATGAGCTCAGTCCAATATTCCTGATCTGGTCGATATCTGCGACGGCACCGACAAGCGGATTGTATTTATAAGGCGTTTCGGCAATGACCACGGTGACTGAATCCTCTGTGACAGAGATAGCCGCGATGGCTGGTTCTTTACGCTTCTCAGGTGCTCCCGTCACGGTCACTTCGATAGCGTCAATATCAGTATGGCTGACGATGGCATCCCCATTGAACAGATAGCGGATCTCATCCTTCTGGCGTTCCAATTGAAGTATATTTGCACCATCCTTGAATTTCGTCGCTGGTTGTAGGCTTTCGGCCAACATCTCGGGCGTGATGGAGGCATGCCCCACATCATTGAAGATCGCCACGGGAAGGACATTCTCCAGGCCGATCTGAGTGACCATCATGGAAAGCTTTACGATTTTACTGGAGTCGGTTCCCGGTGTCCACTTGATCTCAAAGCCTTTAGTAAGGTCCAGAGTAACACCCGGTTCAGGTGAAGAGAGCGTGATCTTCTCACCCATGTACGTCTCCGTAAATAAAACGGCATCTTCGGCTGAACCCTTGACCCTAAAAGAAAGTTCCTCGCCACTATTCATATCCATGGGCAACATATAAACACCGCTGCCATAGTATGTCATATCATTGCCGTTGACCTGGACATCACCCTCTATCTGTAGCAGTTTCATGCCTCTTGAAAATAGGATGGTCGCATTGCTCGGGTTATCAGGAGCTGAAATTCCAGCCTTGGCCATATAGTTGGCTTCCAGTGCCGTAAGGGGTCTGGCTCGGTTAACATTATTCAATTTTATAAAGGGGGTTACATCAGATACCGTAGCAGATGAACCTTCCATGGCTTTGGCAACAACCCCACCGACAGCCAGCAATGCTTTGCCACTGTATTGTTCAACTGTAGCACAACCAACCATGAGCAGACCACTCAAAATTGTAACAATAAATATTCTTAGCCTCATTAGTACTTCTCCCAAGTTATAGGCGTTCCAAGAACAGTGAGGTGAGTCAATCACTGACTGTCTTATTTACCATCTCTTTTATTATCTAATTAGCGTGTTAAAGTAGAAGAAGGCGCCCAAACAACAAACTGAAATAATACGAAATTTATCATCAATACTAGAAGTAATTGATAGAGGAAGTTTGGCGGAGAGTTTTAGTGATTTACAGTGAGTTCAGGTCGTCAAGCAGTTGGACCCAGCCCTTTTGATTGAGCTGTTCTGACATCTTTCGATATCCAGCTCCATAGTCAGGGTGCCTATTCTTTTTCATGTTCTGTAAATGAAAATCAGCCAGGGGCGTATTCTCATATTCGTAGACAAGTTCACTTCCCAGATTACAAAACCCCTCCCGCACGTCTGATGGCAAGTCGAGATCATGCTCAAAGAGGTAGACATGGAGCAATTCATGAGCTAGTATGGCTTTGAATACGGTTAAGGGGAGGTGGGTTAGAACATAGATATGGCTTTTCCTGGAAACGATCTGACCGTTGATTTGTTCGCTGCGCTGGTCGGTGAAGGCTCGCATATCATTTGAATTCACACTGGAGAGGTTTTTGAGGGTCTTTGCATCCACAAGTGTGATGGGGATATCGTCAGGTAGATCATCAATTCCGTGCTGCTCAAGAAGACTCAGGACCTCCCGTTGGTATGAATCGCGAATCGTTTGATCTGTTACAGCAGTGGATTGACAGATGCCACAAACCATACGACCATCTCCAAGGGTCACACCACCTTTAGACATACGCTTTGAGATGAGGCGACCACAGCTACCACAGTCGGGGGTCCCTTGTTCATGATATTTGTGATAGGCATTACCCCAGTAGTCGGTCACATAGGTGCCCTCCAGAGGCTGTCGGCACACATCACATTTGTCCAGAACATGCTCGGTATAGCAACTATTGTGATAACTCTTATCATCCAGAATCTTGTAAGTGTCTTCAATCAATTTGCCACAATGGTCACAGCGTGGCTGCACATGATCGCGATAGCAGCTTGGATGGTATGAGCCCTTTGCAGAAGTCAAATACTCGCCCAGTAACTCCTTTTTACAGTAGCTACAATCCTGTTGAGCCCATCCTGATCCTAGCAAGATTATACAAGCAAAGGTCACTATTTTTATGAACTGAGACATCATGAGATACAACCTACTGAGGTCCTTTCCAGTTCCCAAATAAAAAGTAGGGCTGGAAAAGTGGTGCGTCGAAGGACAAAAGATCTGTTATCTCCAATGCCGGCCTTAGAGCGAATACCTGTTTTTCCCACACGGCTTCCGATTATTTTTGGCCATGAAATTTTTCACATCAGATACAATTAGATCTAATCCAGGGTGCCGAATCCCAAATCCCTGTGGAGTAAACCATGACTGAATCCAATAAATTAGCCTTACGGATCATCGTAACGAATACAGACATGCAGAAGTCCCGGCATATTCGCCAGGTTGTGTTTGTAGAAGAACAACAAGTTGATCCTAAAATAGAGTATGATGAGTTTGAGGATGTGGCGACCCATGTCATTGCGTATCATCAAAATGATGCTGTAGGGACGGCGCGCTGGCGCCTCACGGAAAAAGGATATAAGCTGGAGCGCTTTGCAGTTCTTAGATCAGCCCGGGGGCTCGGCGTGGGCTTTGCCCTGGTAAGATTCGTCATGGATCAATTGGACAGAACCCAGACCATCTATTTAAACTCACAGGAATCTGCCTTGGGGTTCTATGCTAAACTGGGTTTTGTGGCTCAGGGCGATCGCTTTTATGAAGCCAATATTCCACATTTCAAAATGACCTACGACTCAAGCCTATACAAAGGCTCATAAACCAGAGGATGGTATCATGTCATACATAATTCGCGATTTTAATAAAGAGAAAGACTTAGCCGCTGTCCACCGAATCTGGCGTGAGACCGGTTGGATTGATGAAGATAAACACGAGCTCGCCATGGACTGTTTTTTGGATGGCGGCCGGGGGCAAGTAGCCGAATTGAACAATGAGGCGGAGTGCCTGGTAGTGGCCGAGGATGCCACCCTGCAATACCTGAAAGCAGATCTCAAATTATCTATTGTTGCCGCAGTGACCACCAGTCGTATAGCCCGCAAACAGGGCTTGGCCAAGAAAATGACCGCCAAATTGGTTGCTGATGAAGCAGAACGTGGTGCTTTGGTAAGCACGTTGGGCATTTTTGAGCAGGGATTCTATAACCAACTGGGTTTTGGCTCAGGAAGCTATGAGCACTGGATCAGTTTTGACCCTGCAGATATTTCGGTATCCAGGGATCTGAGACCACCCATTCGCCTGGGTGAGGATGATTGGAAAAAGCTCCATAGTGCCCTCTCCAAAAGACGCAGAATACATGGTGGTGTCACCATATTGTCTCCCCTTTCGGTCAAAGCTGAACTCATCTGGACGAAGAATGGTTTCGGTCTGGGCTACTGTGATGGTCCCAATGGAGAATTGTCCCATTTTATCTGGGCTTCTGCAGCAGGAGAACAAGGTCCCTATGATATCCCATTAGTCGCTTACCATACTCTGGATCAGTTCATTGAACTCATGGCTCTTATCAAATCTCTGGGAGATCAGGTCCGCCTGGTGAAAATGAGAGAGCCCGCCGGTATCCAGATGCAAGACCTTATCCGGAGCCCCTTCAGGTCCAGGATCATCACCGCAAAATCTGAATTTGAACACATCAATCGAGCGTCCTCATATTGGCAATCTAGAATTCTGGATCTTGAGGGATGTCTCGCA
>Ga0222628_1000980_pt1 | contig 10320 bp, 22 predicted proteins | sample AntAcemetageno95_FD_179860 | JGI IMG/M metagenome (GOLD analysis project Ga0222628, IMG submission 179860) | Saline water microbial communities from Ace Lake, Antarctica - #95 | ecosystem: Environmental > Aquatic > Non-marine Saline and Alkaline > Saline | place: Antarctica: Ace Lake | collected... | reverse complement strand
TCCAGGATGGATCGAGTTCTTACCTTTCTATCATTTCAAATGTGATAAACATGGGGACCAGATCAGTTACCCACATGGACACAAGGAGAAGCTAAGATGTCCACAATGTTTAGCGGAGAAGAAAGAAACGGTTTGATCAAATGAAGTTTACGATAATAGCACCCATGTATAACGAGGAAAAATTTATACCATCATGGATCAATAACACGTTAAAACTAGGTGCAGATGAAGTAATAGTGGGTCTTGACAGATGTACAGACAACTCAGAGAAACTATTACGTCCCTATGGTTTTAAAATAGTAAAATATGATGATACTCCTGAAGGTTACATGAAAAGCCAATATCATATATCTGGTTGGACCAGAGATGAATTTGAGGATTACGGGTTTAAAACCAAGGTCGTTAATTACCTTAGTCTCCCGAGAAGCCTAGTTCCTTTTGATGTGGCTCGAAGGGCTCTTACGGGGTCGTGGAATGGTAAACTCATAATCGCGAAAAAAACGGGAGAAAAAACGAATGAATAAAAAAGAAAAAATTGCGGTAACATTTGGCTTGTTACTGGTGATAATTGTCTTTACAAATGCCGTATATCAATATTTTAACCCAGAACTGGAGGTTTTAGAGGCAAAAATATTTGATGTTTGGGAGAATCCTAACGGAAACTTCTATATTTTAACATATGGAAAAGGGAAACTGATTATTCAAGAGGATTTAGACCTGGAACTTGATTCAACGTATAGGTTTAACTTTAAACGGGGCGGTCAAAACAGCAATCTAGCAACTGAACTTATCAGTGTATTCAAAATTGAACCAGAGTATGAGGTAATCTATATTTGGAGTGCAGACGATGATTAGGTTCGAGAATATTCTAGTTAAGGTGGCTGTAATTATTTTGATACAGCAACTATTAGCGGAAGTTAAATCCACGTATAGCCGTTGGGTGATTCGTGGTATATCGGGCGAGGAAATAGGGTTAAGACGGTTTTTTAACTGGAATTTCCTATCTGGGTTATCAATATCACAACTCGTTTTAGTTACTGGAATTGCTGTGTTTACCTTCGCCACGTTCCCTCTTGGTGTGTGGATGAGTTCATTAAATGCTGGTCAAAGCTACACAGCTCGGGTTATGGTTGGCGCGGTGGTGCAGTTTATTATGTTACCAGTTGCTATCTTCAACATTTCACGGGTGTTGAATGAACTGATTTTAACCCCTAAAACCATGTTCGGGATTGGGTTAGTTATGTTCAGTAAGGTAATTGCGGTGATTGGAGCTTGGGTTATGAGTCAAGGACAAGTGGTAAAATGAGTCTTTCATTTGATAGTAAGAAAGCGGTTGAGGTTTACACCAAGAAAACTGAGTTATTTCCTATCGAGAAACAGATATTTGAGGAATATCTTTCAGATAAATCCCTTCATATTCTGGATCTTGGATGCGGGACCGGAAGAACCACTAAGCCTCTTGATGAGATGGGGCATACTGTTTTTGGGGTTGATATTAGCCCTAAGATGATCTCTAAAGCTAAGGAATTACATCCTGGTATTTGGTTTGAGGTAGGGACCGCGACAAGCCTAGACTTTAAATCAAACCTATTTGATGTGATCTTGTTCAGTTTCAATGGCCTTGATTATATTTATCCAGAGGGTGAACGGGTAAAGGCTATTATGGAGATTTTCAGGGTTCTTGTTCCTGGGGGCATCTTTATTTTCAGTAGCCATGATTTATCTGCGACTCATAACCGGAAGCGAAATTGGAGGCGTAGACCAAGACATGTTGAGGGCTTCTATTTCAAGGAAAAAGCGGTGTATGGTGAATTAATCACTTACTATGGGTCTGTTGGACGTAATCTTAACACGCTTAGAGCTTGTGGGTTTGTTGACCCTAAATATTATCATCCAGACGGGAAGGGGTGGCGTTATTACGTAGCGAGGAAACCACGATGAAGAAAGGTTATATTATTACGTTAAATTCGCCTTTGTCGATGCTGAATAAGAAGGCAAGGAACGCGATCAAGAAAGGGGAAAAATGGTTGGATTATCGACCAGGAACCCTAGATGAGTTAAGGAACCTTCACTGGAATCCTTCTTATCTTCCATTGAGACAGCCAGAGGATATGTTGATTTTGGTTGCATTGTTTAACGATGTTCCAGTTTCAGCCGTAGCGGTGACTTTGAACCCGGAGAAGCTAAAAATTGTCTACAAATACTCTGGGAATGATCCTAACTGGAAACAGTTACAAGGGAACGCTTTTCTGTTATGGAAAATCGTTGAAACTTTCCAAGATACTCAAGAATATGATTATCTGGATCTAGGAGGGGGGTCACAACGTAAACCACATATTACCGCCTTCAAAAGGCGAATGTCTACCGGATCATATGACCAAGAAGCACAAAAACGTAGCATTTTCACCAGACTTAACTACCGAATCATGAAATGGTTGCCTAATCATATAGCTGACTTGTGGAGAGGTTCATCTGATGCACCTTACTATACAGTGTTAAACTACCATGAGATAACCCCAGAGTTGTTTCATGAACACATTATTTACCTGAAAAACGTGTATAATCTCTGTGACCTGTCCCTTCTAAGAGATCATTACATAAACAATACTCCGCTTCCAGACAACCCATGTTTTATCACCTTCGATGATGGTTGGAGATCTAACTTTGATTTGCTTCCCATTATAAAGGAGAAGGATGTTCCGGTAACAATTTTCTTGGCAACTGGATACACTGGAACTCTCGACTCACCAGGAACTAGACATAAAAAAACATCATCGAGAGTCATGTTGAATAATGACGAGATCATTAAAATGTCTGGGGTTGTTAACTTTCAGTCTCATGGGGTAACTCATAGCCAGGCATCAGCTCTTAACGCTGATGAGTTTTTGGCTGAGTTAAAGGATTCAAAACATTTTATCGAGGGTTTAACCGGGAAAGATGTGTACGCATTCGCGTACCCATATAATAATTCTCAATATGTAAAACTGGTGAAAGATGCTGGGTATGATCTTTCTCGGATTGGGGGTAGAACATTGAATACGAACAAACAAAACAAATATCTGATTAATAGCATCGGGGTTGGAGAAAACTGGTCCTATTATCAACTAAGTTACGCTTTGCTTAAAGCTAAAATCAAGACATGGAGGAACCGCTTTTGAGCGTTTTGGATGTAGCTTGTGGATTGAACCCGAGGGGTGATGTTAACGTGGATCTGGTTGAAATGAAGTCAATTCATAGGCGTAAAGGCAAGGGTCCAATGCTTAAAACTGATGAAATACCAGGATTCACAAACGCTGATGCCCTCGACATGCACATGTTCACTGATAGACAGTTCCCGAGGGTTCACTGTTGGCACTTAGCTGAACATATAGAGGATTGGAGAAAACTGGTAAAAGAGCTTTGGAGGGTCACAGGTGGACATTTAACAATAGTTACACCGAACCGGCTTTGGCTTACTTTTCCCCATCTGAAAAGAAGCAAGGTTCATATCAGCAACTTTGACGCTGAAACATGGAGAAAAGCTATTCCCAAGATATTAGGAACTAGAAACTTTGAGGTCCAGAGTATAAAACGGGGAATGTTTCACCCGTTGATTCCGTTCCCGTTGTGGCCTCACTTGGTAAGAGTTGACGTATGGAGAGACTAGAAAATGAAAATATGTTTTATCCCAAACCTTGGAACAAAAAGAGTCACCAATGAACCTAAATGGGGAGCTGAGTTCTTCGCTGACGCATTCCAGAAATACTCCCCAAATGAAGTGACTGTTGAATATACGTTAAACAACCTTAACGAATACGATTTAATCTGGGTTCATAATGTAGCAAACCTTCTAAAAGGAATCCCTGGACGGGCAAACCTCGTTAAAACCTTGCTTAAAGTACATCCTCCTTTAATTGGAGGTGTTAGAGGCGAAGTAGGATTTGACGCAGCTAGACATTATCTAAGATTTTTTGATGCCATTCATACAAGCAACCAAAGATTAACCGAACAAGCATCTCAATACAAATCCAAATCTCACACGTTATCAAGTGGGGTTGATCCCTCATGGTTCACACCTCACCCTACTCCAGAGACTTTTTCCCTCGGGTGGGCTGGGGATTCTAAGAAAAACATGAAAAACGTTGATATAATCAATACTTTGCCATTCCCTATGGTTTGGGCTACGAAAGACAACTATATTCCACATAATGACATGCCTAAACGGTTCTATCATAAGATAAACGCATTAGTACACCCAAGCAGCCACGAAGGATCATGCCGGGTAATAACTGAAGCAGCGGCATGTGGATTACCTATTATCTGTACTAATGTGGGGCATAATGATACACTTGTTCACCCTGATTGGATGTTTTCTTTAAACAAAAACGCAAGATCAAAAATTATTCACTTGTTAACCAAGCTAAAAGAAAACCCTGAATTAGCTTATAAGGTTGGATCAGAAAACAGGGAACGAGCTAGAATTTACAGTTGGCCTAGTGTAATTGAACGGGCTCACCTAATCATCGACCAAGTATTGGAGAATCAACAATGAAGAACATAATCATAATTGTGGCTGATAGTCTCAGATTGGACACATTCAAAGAGATCGTAGTATTCCCAGAGTCGCTTCCTATGAAAGAATACAATGTAAAAGCCTGTAACAGTTGCACCGATCTTAGTTTACCTTGGATGCTGTCAGGAATGGAACTATTCAGTCCTGGTATGAGTATTCCTAGCGACTTGAAGAAGAAGGGATACCATACGGTGTTGATTCATAGTAACCCAGTTGTTGACCGTTTCAAGGGTCCATTTGATCAAACCATTGATTTGGGTCATAAATCCGATTCATATAAGAAACTTAAACGATTCAACCGGTTAACTAGGTATCTCCCAAACAGTATCTACAGTTATCTACGAAGCAAACAGAAAAACTATCTACCATACGCAAGGATAACAGAAAACCTTGAAACCATGAACAGAGTTGAATCAACTAAGCCTCTGTTTGTTTGGCTTCACCTTATGGATCCACATACACCATATTATCCACCAATGACAGACACATCGTTAAACAAAATAATTGAATCTAATCGTAACCAGATGAGCGCGGTCAGGGGATACTATACGCCAAAGGAAGAAGAGGTAAAGGAATGGTATGAGCTCTACAGACTAGAATCTGCTTGGATGTTCTGGAACCTTATAACGTATCTGAAAACAGTTGATTACACTAGAAACACGGTGATATTCACCAGCGATCATGGGGAAGAATTTGGTGAACATGGGGAATATGGTCATAAGGGAAACAGGTTTAACCCTGAGAATGTTGAGGTTCCTTTCCTAGTATTTGGGGATGGTGTTGGTAATTTACCAATATCAAATCATAGTGGTTTGCGGAGTCTAATAAAATGCTGTTAGTTACTACTAAAAGTAGTAACAATTACCTTTTATAGTTTACAAATATACAAGTAAATAAGGGCTTTGAGATGGGAACAAGCATAATTCGAGTAAAAGATGAAACCTATATCAGACTATTCAACCTAAAAAAACCAAAGGAATCATTTGATTCTGTTATAACTACCCTTTTGAAATCCGCAGAAGAGGCAAAACTTAGGATAAATGATCAAAAATGATGAACGAAAATGAATGTCCAATCGAGATTATTGACGAACCGTGTCCAGTGAAACTTGAACAAGAATATTTACTCAGATCAAAAGAATGGTATGAACCAGGAGTTCTTGTTGTAAAAGTTGGCGGGTTCAGTACGACAATGGAGCTGTGGCTTAAAGATGGTCATGTAACATCCTTTGAGGATCTAAAAAAGCTGCTAGAGAACATAACTGAGAGTTCACATCTAAAGGATTATCTTGTTTTCAAGGTATGTCCTGAGTGTGGTCTTGATGTTCCTGCAATAGATTTCAGGGATGAACACTGTGCTTTCTGTTCAGTAAAAGCGACCCAAAACACATCTGTTAAACGGATACCGGAGGAAACACAATGAAAATAGATACATTTTATGGTCATGAGTATATAATAGGCAAAGAGTGTAAGTTTGAATGGGGTGGAGAATGCACACCAGATGATTGTAATTTTGTCTACTGTGAACATAATTCAAACAGAGTATTAGCGGCGAAAATAACCCAAGTTATCCATGAAGTCAGGTCAAAGGAGCCAGGACAATGAACGAGGATTTTGGGTCCTTCAAAGAATGGGTAAAAAACCATTTTCTAAACACATTACCAAACACGGTAACAGGATATATCCTGATTTTCTTTCTCGCACTAGGATTCAATGTATATAATCTTGAGTTTACAGCAAATGTAGGAAAAACTGGACTCTACATTGTAGCTTTAGCTTGCTGTTACGTTGTTGGCCGTAGTTCTCTTTTCTGGATAAACGAGGTAATATCTAGAATTATCCATAGTAAATGGATACAGGAGGAAAAAGGAAGTTTTATTGTGTCCTCTGCTATCTTCGCGGGAATGGTGATTGTTATAATTGGGATTAATACCCTATGGATGAACATTCCCTTTACACGTTTAGAGATTGGGCTAGTTTTAGGTTCATTACTAGTCCTAATTTACACTAAACCAACCATCGAGAAATACATATCCCAAGATACCAGGTCAAAGGAGGAAACACAATGAATATTTGGTGTCGGTTTATAGGCCATGATCCAGATGTGGATCGTCACCCAGCCCCAGGTGATATAGCTACTTGTAAACGATGTGGCGAAAAGATTCAAGCCATGCTAGGTTCAAACGAACCAGCGCATTATTGGAAAACCGTAGACTACACGGAAAAGAGGTCATAAAGATGGTAATGGCGAAAATCAGTTTTAGCAAGCTCTGGGGAAACCTGGCATCTGCCAACATTGCATTAAAAATGAATGACATAGAGTTACCAGGAGAGGAACATTTCATCAAGAAGATGGATGAACTTATTGAGAGTTGTAAACCTGATAAATCGGTATCTGTGGCCTATCTGGTTCTAAACGCTTATTCTTGGGGGCAGAATTACAAATTATCCTTAGACAATCAGGAAAAGAGGTCATAGAGTTGGTGAATAAACGGTGAATAACGGGTTACATAAGAAAACTGGAGTCACAACAAGAAAATTCAGACCCTATTGTATGCAGTGTCCTAACGGAAGAATCAGATCAGATGAACAATCCCCATACTCTAAAAACGGAGAGATCGGGGGTTACTGGTGTACCCAAGGAACACAGACGAGATCATGGGAGAAATGTAGTAGAACATCAACAATGCGTAAATGGATGCCCTGGATGACTCAAGACCAGCTCATCTGGAACCCAGAGAACTATGACCCAAAGGATTTCAGAACTGATCGACCATGTAAAGAGTTCAACATAAAAGATTATCCTACACTTAATCCATTATTTGAACCCTTACCAGAGGATGAACTTATGAATACTGTTCTCAATGCTTACACATTGGAGAAAAATTACCAGTTATCCATTAACAACGGTGGAGTTAGGTAAAATGGATTACTTAATTGCATTTGCAGATGAAACAGACGCTTCAAAGGTAGCTCATGATCTATTACCATTCTTTGAAGCAGTAATCAAGGAAGTGGCTCGGCACGTTCCTGAAAAGGGGTACACATTCAAAGACCCAAAGTATAGGGAAATGCTGGCTAAGATGGCCAGTAAACGAGCCGATGATTACCTGAGTGAAACCAAGGTGGCCCTTCAAAGACCAGTGACAAAACACCGTAACCCTGGTGAGGCTCTTGACGCTACGGCTTTCCTTGCGTTCAGTTGGTTACATGAAACCGGAAAAATATCCCAAGATTGCGCCGAACTTAGGAGAAAAGAATAATGACACTGAATAAGGCCAAGGGAAAGATGTTCAAGTCAGTAGGATGGACCTGGAACCCAATCGCGGGTTGCGATCATGCTTGTAAATATTGTTACGCCGAGTCCTTGATGAAAGGATGGGGCAAAGACTTTGAACCAAAATTCAGACCGAGCTTCCTTAAAGATAAGATGCCAAACGACGGATTATGGATATTCGTTGGAAGCATGGGAGATCTATTCTGTCCAGGGATGAAAGATGATTGGATTCATCAAGTAATTGGAAGAATATCACAAGAACCAGGAAACAATAAATTCCTGCTCCAAACAAAGAATCCAAGAAGTTTTGAAGCATTCTATCTGGAACTTGAGAAAATCAAGGACAAGATCATTCTGGGGACCACACTCGAAACAACTGGAGATACATCTGAGTGGAGTAAAGCACCTTCAACGGTTGAACGATATACATATCTCAGAAAAATGAAGATGAACGGATTCAAAACATTCCTAAGTCTTGAACCCTTGTCAGATTTCGATTTCAATGAGATGATTCGATGGATAGTTGCTATTGACCCAGAGGCTATGGAGATCGGGTTAGAAAATCGTTCAGGTCATACAATCCGTCCACCACTGAGGAAAATCAAGGAATTGATAAACAACCTCGATGTTCTTGAGATCCCATATCTACTCAAGTCAAATCTAAAGCACCTGGAGAGAAAATAATGGTTATTTGTTTCAGTGTCAAGCAAGCCAGGGAGCATCTCATGAGAGAGGGCTATGTCTATACGTTCCGGTGGAATGAACGCAAAAACATTGGTAAGAATTGGGCAAACAGTGGACGGACCACAAGCAAGATCGCTAATGTCAACATAGATGAACCTAGACTTATTGAGAGTCCTTCGGATCTTGATATTTACGTTGCCGACAGTGGATTCAATACTAAGAAGGACTGGCTCGATGTCATTATGTCGATGAGCAAACATCTTAAAACATTCAACCAAATGCACGGGTATATGTACCTGGTGACAAACTGTGATACTTGTGGGTGGTATCATTCTGCAAAAAATAGGTGTTGCTATCTGGACAATCAATGCAACTGGGTATCCCAAGATTCCCAGCAACTAAGGAACAAATCTGATCGAAAGGTGCAGCCGGGAACGACTGTATCCGATACAGGTGAAATGAAAGAATGAAAAAATTAGAAACGAAGCCACATACCTTTGAAGGTATAGACGATGAAACCGGGGAATATATCAAACATAAGGGAAAGAAAACCCAGAACTACAGTTTCTATCTCAGGTTTATCTCTAAACACTTTATTCCATGTGAAGCGGATCAGGAACGACTAGGTAAAATGATCCAAGAAGGAAACCTAATCATTGGAAACAAAGACTACGCGCAACCTATTGAGTTATCAAGATCATGGGAAATTGATGGTAAGGCTTGGGTAGAGGTAGAACGAAGAGAGGCCACCGAACAGGATTATAAAAAAGCGTATGGAGATTTCTGGGAAGAAGCCTGGAAAGAGTACCAGGAGAAAAAAAACAAGTGACAACCATTTTCTCTAAAGGTTTAAGGACGAATCCAAAATGAGTAATCCAGGTAAAGTAAAGAAAAGACTTTTCGTCATTTTAACTAAGGAGAGGATGAAAGGTCATATCACAAAAAGAGATTGGGATCTTTTCAAACAAGTTATTGAAACTGGGGTAAAAACCCTATTTTCAGTTAAATCAGATAAACTTGAAGAAATACGAGAATTGTTGAGAACTGCCCCTGTTCCTCCAGAGGAAATACCGGATGAGATAATGAAGATCTTAGGACCATCCATTGATTCAGATAAGGCTAGGTCAAATGCGGATATAGTAAGAGAAGCCGTTGCGCTTTCTGATGAACTACGAGAATCCATTAAATCAGATATTAAGAGGACGTAAAATGAAGGCTCTCAGCATATTCGATCATTATCCAAAGAGTCTCATTTTTGTCCCATCTGAAAGGATGAAAAAGTTTTGGAAAGAACACGAATCCAGAAATAAACACAAAGTTAGGTTATCGGAGGTGGAAGAATGAGATATGAAGATTTCGAGGGTCAGTGTCCAATCTGTGATACCAAGATGAAACAAGATATAGAAAAAGATGAATGGGTATGTCCAAAATGCACTTACACATTCCCACATTTTAAACAAGTAACACAGCCACTTGCAGAGAATGAATATTATCATTACGGGTATCCACGATGATAGACAAAACGACCCAAGTTAAAAACAGGAAGCGGATATAATGAAGCTCTCAAAACTGATTGCTAAGTTACAGGAATATCCTGGGGATTACACTGTTTATGGTGATGAAATCATTTTAGATCCAAATGGTCCTGATTGGCTGAATGGAGAGACAGACATCTATCTTAAGATAGAAACTCTGGAAGCATCACAGCCAGCAAAGGAGTTTACCCAAGAAGAAACCAAACTTAGGATAAAACCAGAATGATAGACGTTAAACCAGGAGCAGATATTATTGATTTTACGGCTGCTAAT
>Ga0222628_1000977_pt1 | contig 10335 bp, 18 predicted proteins | sample AntAcemetageno95_FD_179860 | JGI IMG/M metagenome (GOLD analysis project Ga0222628, IMG submission 179860) | Saline water microbial communities from Ace Lake, Antarctica - #95 | ecosystem: Environmental > Aquatic > Non-marine Saline and Alkaline > Saline | place: Antarctica: Ace Lake | collected... | reverse complement strand
CTCGCAGGATAAACAAAAACGGAGTAAGGCGTTGCCATTAGGTGAGTCTATGACCTCCGAAGCCCATCCCATCGCCTTTGGCGTGGGTGGGTAGTTCACTAAATACTTCCATGTCTTTATTTTTTAAATCATTTCATTGTCATTCAACAAAACATATTTTGCAACTTCTATTGCATCCTCAAAAGTTTGTACAATAAAACCGCAAGGAAATTTAAACATCCAATGGTCATGAACATTACCTTCCTCTTCCATAATTAAAATAACAGGCTTTCCAAAAGCTCTAGCCCATGCAACTTCCATAACTGTTCCTATTGAGACTTTTTTTGCCCCCAACATATTAACAATAAGCAAGTCGGCTCTTTTGACATCATTGTAATCCCTGGTGTTAATACCATCAGATGTACATAGTGGGTCTGTAAGCCCTCTTGTAATCGCTGCAACATATTTTTGATTTGGTTCTAAAGCCTTTTTTCCTCTCATTGGAGAGATTGTGTTAATTTCATATGGCTTTAATCCTTCTCTTATAAACTCTCTCCATTCAGTAGCTCCTGAATGGTCACAACCCGTAATAGGTCCTGCTGTATAAACTAATTGTCTCATTATTCTTTATTTTTAATTATAAATACTTTCATTGTTCGTCCATCATCTTGCATTGAAATTGTTACTTTCTCTTGACCTGATGAAAACCAACGAACATAACTCCTCCCATTTTTATCAATAACCTCAACTCTATTGCATTGACTTAAATCTACTATGTTTTCATTGTTTTTTTCCATAATTTTTAATCCTCATGTGAACAAACACAATTATACCAATTCATCCCACACTTAGGACACACATCAACAAAATCACTGTTTTTTCCAGCTCCACCGCTATAAAAATCAGAATACATTGTAATTTCATCTTTACGAAACACTGGTAAAAACTCACGTATCATCAACCTTTCTTTGGAATATTTATAAGACATACAATTTGGTATAGATTTATCTTTTATTTCATAAGTATTTTCACTGTTTTTTGCAAATACAGTCCCATTAGAAAGGCGTATGAATGCCACTGGAAATCCTTCTGAATATAAATTATCACCACTAAGTCGTTGTTCTATCCAATTTGGATGAAGCACTTGGTTGGTTGTTTCAGGAGGAGATGGGGGTTTTTGTCCCTCTGCAAATAACCTATCCTTTGGTGGAAGAGGAGGTGGAGAATTTCTATATCCTATTTTTTTTGCAACAACTTTTTTCACATTCTCAAAAGACTCATTGTTTTGGTCTATCCAATCACCCTTGCAAGTTATTAAATGTTCTTTATCTCCCAGTTGCAATATATACCTATTATATTTACTAAGTTCTTCATTAGATTTATTTTCTTTTAAAAAGAAAAATTCCTCAGGCAATTCTAATTCACACTTTCCAGTAATGCAACCTAAGGGGTCAACAATAGCTAAAGTAATTATATTAGTTTTTTTCATAATTATTTCATTTTTTTTAATAGTTCTGCTAGTTCAGCTTGAGCATCTATACTTTTAAAATTCTTCAAATCTTTTACCATTTCATCAGTTGTCATCAATAAATATACAAACCATTTTGAAACATTTGTTTGAGTTCTTGAATATAAATCACAATTATTAAGCTTTGCAGGCTTTGACCAAATAGGCTGTTTAATAATACAAGACCCATCATAAAGAATTTTCCAACCCTTTTTTTCTATTCGTTTATACGCTGCCTTACGTCTAACTTCAAGGTGGCGCTCCGCAGCTTCCCGAGTATTAAAATATCTTCTTGCCATGTTTGTTTTTTACAAAGATACAAAAAAAACTTTTAACTATCTTTATATTTTGTAAAATATTTTTACTCTTATTTTGTCACTCCAAGTTTATCAATCATATCCAAAGCTCTATTGAAGTCTTCGAAAATTATTTCAATATCATCACCATGACTTTCACCATTCAAAAAAAACTCAACCTCAACGTTTTGTTTTTTTGTAATATATTTTACAGCTGACACAAAGTCGGGAGAATTACTATAAACTTCACAATCTCGTTCTGAATTTACAAATTTATTTGCAAACTCCACATCTTTCACTGGGTGCCTTTGTTTTCCACATTTATTCTGTATTGTTTCTCCACAATAAACTGTTTTTTTATTCATCATTTAAATGTTTAAATCACTAATGTTTGGCATTGTAAATTCAGTTTCATCCATTCTTTGAAACCAGATTAAATCCCCCCTGTCAAAGAATTTTTTAAAAGATTCATCATTTTCAAAAAACGAATCTGTTTCTAAAATGCCAAAATATTTAGCTATGTATCTATATTTTGCAACCTTTTTTCCCAAATTATCATATAAATTTTCAACAAGTCCCTTTTTTATTAAATCTTGCTTTTCTTTTTCTTTTTTTTCTCGAGCTGCCTGAATTATTTTCTCTCCATGCTTCTGTGCTTCTAAAGCTACCTTTGCTTCTTTGTCGTTTCCTAGTGGCATAATTATAACATTTTTAATTGGTGATTTTCTACATTAGTATCCGAGATTGAAATTATGAAAAATGGTATATACCAAGTTCTTACTCTGAGCCTACCTACCATTTCATGGTTTTCATATTGATTATATATCATTTGATGATATCCAATTCCAATAAAAAAAGGATTAAATGTAATTAATTTTATAATTTTATCTTCGTTTTCCATACTTTAAATTCTTTTATTTTTTCTTTCTTTTTTTTGGAAGTTGTTTTAATTTTCCAAAATCATATTCAGAATTAATAATATTACTTTTTATTTTTTCATTGTCTACATCAAAAATCACCCAACTGTTGTTTTTTAAAATTACTCGAGAAAACTCAAGCATCTCTTTTAGTACCTTAGGTGTTGGAAGAAAATCTTTAATTGAAACAATCCTTATCATCTTCCATCCTTTATTTTTTAAATAACAATATCTTTTCTGTTCTTTAATTTGAAATTCTTCTTCGCTTAATCTGTTTAATATTATACATAATTTATGTCCACTTCCATCATATTCTAAATAAACATTTTCATCAATAAAAGCCATGTCCAAATTTAAAGCTCCAACATTATAATTTATTTCACCTCCCAATGTTTTTGCAATATACTTCTGTTGCTTACTACAAACTTGAGAATTATTTAAATACATTGTTTCTGCTTTTTTTAAAAATATTTGCTTTTTAATATCCTCATGAGCAAAAGGATTATAAACTCCATAGTTTTTAAAAGTTGTTTCTGCTTTTTTCTTTTTTATCTCATCTGCTTTTGATGGATTATCCACACCATACTTTTTTAAGAAAGTTTGAATTTTCTTTTTTTGAAAAGTTTCTACTTGAGATATATTATCAACACCATATTGTTTATTTAAAACCTCTTTATATTTTAAATGCGAACAAGACTTACACGCTACTTTTTTTATAAATTTATTTTGTAAAACATTTTTAAAATACCTATCCCATATCATGGAATATTTTTTCCCACAATAATCACACTGCACATCAACTAGAACTTTACTGTAATTAGACAAATGTTCAAGTTTAATTTCTACCTCATCTTTTATTTTAGTAAATTTATAACCTAAACTTTCTAATCTTTCTCTATTAGAAGAACTCCACCTCATTTTAACAGTTTTGTTTAAAATCATTTTTTATTATAAATACAATAAAAAAAAGTTAAACCATCATCATTAGTGTTTCTTAATTCTATTTAATAATGCTTCTTGCAAATTTATCAAAAGAAGCAAAGCTAAATAGATTTTCAATAAACCATCTTCTTATAGAGACTCTAATTCTTATTTTCTATTTTTAAATTCTTCGACATTTGCGACATCGGGGTTTTTAATCCACTTCTTTACTTCTTCTACAGTAAACCATCCATAATTATCATTGGAGCCGTTAACCCAACACCAAACATCATATTTAGTGTTTCTTTTTTTCTTTTCCTCCTTTAGAGAACTTTCATCGAAGGGTTCTATGAATCTATGAGAAATAGAAACAAACTGTCTGCCTGATTTTCGAGCTTTATCTTCTAAGTTTAATTTTTTTGTGATTTTTCTCAATCGAATAGAATTAGTATCTGACTCTTTTAATTGGTCAAGTACATCTTTAGACATTTTGCTCTTGATGGCGATTGTTAAAGAAGAATTTCCAAATACACCACGTCCAAAAACGCCAATGCAAATATCTTTTTTCTTAAATGCTTCGTAAAGCTCAGTAAGATAGTGTTTATATTTTGATGAGACCGCTATTCCAAATTCTGAAGAACTCCATGCAGTTTGAAAACCCCTATCTTCTCTGGGCTTTAATTCATCATTTAACGTATTGGCTTCTTTATAAAAATTCATTTTATAAGATGCTTCTGAACATATTAATGCAGTAAAAACTTCCCCATCAATAGTATATTCTTTAAATAAATGGTTTTCATCTTCAAACTTAGTGATTGTTCGGTAAGCTATTCCAATGTTTTTCTTGGTAGGTTCTGTTGGCATTCCAAACATTCGCTTAATGTCTCGTATTCCCCACTCATGCTCTGCACAAAAGTCATAACCTAATGATATCCCAAGAAACTCTTGTTTTTCATCAAAAATCATTTCTGAATTGTTATATGCTCTTCTCATGTTAATTCATTCTTCTTAAGATTGTACTTTGTGCTGGAGTAGAAAGAAACAATTTATTTGAACCGTCAATTCTCTCATAGAATTTATATACTCCATAATCTGTTATCTCATAAGAATCACATTCAATGATTTCACTTATTGCAAGTCCATCAATAGAACCGCTGTGACTTAATACTTGAACTTGAAATTTATCTTTTTTCTCCATGTTTTTTAAAGCTTTTACTATTATTATACGCAAAAAAAACGAAAAAGTTATAAATAAGTTTTAAAATTAACAATATTAGAAACTCTTAATGGTGTTAATTTTAACTCTCTAGCTAAGCTAGCCTGTGTTTTCTTCCCTTTGTTATATTCATCCCTAATGTATTCTACAATATTTTTATCAAGATGTTTCTTTTTAGTTCCAAATGCCTTAAAAACTTCAAGTTTGCTCCACTTGCGCTGTAACCCAATAGAACTATCTAGCCATTTTTTTAACTCTAATGCTTTAAAATTATGCCAATTTAATTCATGTAATTTAGTGTCTTTATGTTGTCTTTTAATTCCTTGTATTGGGATAAAATTTTCTAAATAATCAACAACAAATTTAGAACTTAAAATTTGAATTGTTAAGTTTTTATTTACAATTTTAATACACCCATCTCCATCAATTAAACCTATAATCCAATTTTTTATATATGTTTCTTCTTTATTTTTAAGAATATCTGGAATTTCTTCATTTTCTGATTTTCTAGGTTTTAAATTCCAGTGTTTTAAATTTTCAACTATAAACTTATCTGGACAATCAATAGTATAAATACTTTTATTATTAATTTTATGTTTTGTTATTGAAATTGGTCGATTTGTTCCATATGACTCTTGTATTTTTTTTGTTAATTCTAAATCCAAATTAGAAAAACTTACTACTGTTAAATTTCTATTTTGCATAGTTTTAATACAACCGTCAGCCATTAACAAACCAGCACAATATGAATGCAATACGGTTGGTGTTAAAAACGAATTTCTATCATAAAAATAACTATTCCTAGAAATCCGTATCATTAATTGGTTTGACCACCAAACAATTTTATCTCTACTACATTGAAGTGTTTTTGCTATATCTGTGGTTGAATTATTACTTAATTCTTTAATTAACCATTCTCTAAATTCTATTTTATTTTGAAAACCATGTAAAGGAATTTTGAACTCAGGTGATAATAAAACATCAATAAAATTACTCCACTTATTTTTTAAGGTTGTTATTTTTATATCATTCACAAATGTATCATCAAAATTATTCCATTTTAAAGAGACTTCTGATAAATGATTGCTGATATTAAAGTTTCCTGGTCTAAGTATAAAAAAACAAATTCCTTTTAATTCATTTTTAATAAAATTCAACTCATTTGGGAAACGACAATCATCTATACAATAGTTTTCACCAATCTTTATTTTTTTTCGCATTTCGTTAATATGCCACTCTGGATTATTAGCCCTAATTAATTCTGTGCCTAAATATTGAAGCAGATGCCTAGGGGAATTAAAATCAACATCTTTCAAACAGTTTTTTGTTATTATAAAATCTATATTTGTAACCTTTGAAATGTGTCTTATTTTTTTATCATTAAATCTAAATTTAATGCTTTTCTCTTTATTTTCATCCAATTCAGCACGATTATATTCTAAAACATTACATACTAAATTCTTTAATGAATCTGCAAAATGTAGTATAACAAACTCTTTTTCTTTGCAAATTTTTGCTACCTCAGTTTTACCTGAATGTTTTCGACCTCCTAATCCAATAATCATAATTGTTTTTTTTTATAAATAGTACAAGTTTCCTAAATGAACTATACTTGTGAATGTTTTTTAATAATAATTTTCTTTATTTCTTTATCTTTCATATGCTAATTTTTTTAGTTATTTCTAAGATACAATCATAAGGATATTTATCTTCAAATTTCTGTCGTATATCTTCTTCAAAAGAGGCTTTTATTTTTGTTACCCAGACATCATTAGATATTGATGGGAGAAAGTCTTCTCCAAATCCAAAGTTATATTCTATTTCTGCACAATAAAGAGTAAATATTTCCATGACAGCAAAGTTAAACAAAATAATTCATATAACAAAAAAAAAGAGGAGAAAACTTCCCCTCTAATCTAAACATTTATTTCTTCCCCTTTTTGGGTTTTAAAAAAATTGTCATACGATATCCCTCCATTTTAGGCACATTCTCAGCCACTCCATATTCTTCGAGCTCTACGGCCAGTTTTAGCAAAATCTCTTCGCCCTGCTCCTTAAAATTCATCTCTCGACCTTTAAACATTACATATGCCTTAACTCTGTGTCTTTTTTCCAGAAACTTCTGTGCATGATTCTTTTTAAAGTTGAAATCATTCACATCTGTAGTTGGACGAAAGCGTATTTCTTTTGTATCAATCTTTACTGTTTTTTTCACACTTTTTTGCTTATCAAACAGAAATTTGCTATAATCCATAATCTTACATATAGACATTTCTTGACTAACGCTAACCTCTACTAGGTCTAAACCAAGCACTTCAGCCATTTGCAAAGCCTTATCAAAAAAATAAACGCCAGGCTCCTTAATATTATCACCGACCAACCTTACTTTATAAGACTTAATTTCATTATTTATCCTATTAGGATTTTGCTTCTTTTTGTTATTAAATTTTTTTCCTCTCATTAATTTTTTTTATTATTTTTCTATTTTAGTTATTTCAAGTCGTCTTAAAACATAGCCCTTGCTAAACATTTCTTTTACTACTCCAAAGAAAGCGTTCTTTCGAGCTTTTTCTTCATTGTCCGCCATAATTCCTATGCTCCCGTTGTTTTCTAAATCGGTTCCATCTTTATCCAAAAATGTAACAGAAAAGAAGATATTAAACTTTTGAGCTTCTCCAAACAAAAGCTCATTTGATAGTATCACGTCATTATCACGGTAGTTTTTAAAAACATCTGATGCGTAATATTCATCCACAGAGGAGTATTTTAATTTTTCTTTAATGATATATTCAAATAAATTATCTCTAAACACCGTGTCACCATATCCCCATTGTGTAGCAAGAGAGCTAATTTCACTTGGAATTTGTTGCATTAAATAATCACTTTCCTCTTTTGTTAAATTAAAGGGAAGGTCATCAAGGTAAATTTGTTCACTCATCGTTTTTCTTTTTATTTATTTCGAATTTCTTTTGTTTCAATATTGCTTTTCTCAATTCTTTATTGAGTCTTTCAAACTTAATGATTTTTCTTCTTAATGAAGTTGATGCTCGGGTTCTTTGTGCTTTAATTGCATCCTCATCCATAAGTTTATCTATCAATGGGTCCATTTCATTTAGAAGATTCTCCATCTCTTTCATCGTGGGCTTAATCTCATAATTATCCTTAACACTACGATTTTTCAACCTATCTTTACATTGAGGACAACCCCTTTCAAGAATAATTCTACCATAAAGAGAATCGCCCCAAGTATGACCACATCTTTTCTTATGGCATTTCCACCACACTTTTTTCCGAGATTTCTTTTTTAAAGAATTCGGATTTAACTTTTCATTTAAAATTGGATGCCAGTCAATGAAAATCTTTGGATATTTCTTTTTTAAACCTGGGGGCATAATTTTAATCTTAAATTGGTAATTGTATTTTATTTAGTAAAATATTCGAAACGTGTGTGTATATTTCTGTTGTTTTCACATTGTTATGACCAGCAATTTTTTGAATAATTCTTAAATCAACACCAGATTCTAAGAGGGTGGTAAAGCAAGAATGTCTTAGAGTGTGAAAATGAAAATCACCACCCAAATGCTTTTTAACAATAGCATTGCAGCTCGTTGATGAATATTGAATTTTGGATTGTCCATTAAATAAAAACTTTTCGGGTTTATACCCTTTAAAATATTCCCTTAATAATAAAAGGACGTTTTTAGATAAAGGTACGATTCTATCTTTTTTCCCTTTGGCATTATTTATGTAAATTAACATTCTTTTAGAATCAATATCTTTAATTTTTAGATTTATTACTTCGGAAACTCGCAAACCTACAGAATATGCCAATGAGATAATTGCTTTATGTTTTAAATTTTTTATCTTTTCGATTCTATTTTTGAGATATTCAGTTTCTATAACTTGTGGCAATTTTTTTTCATTTCTTGGTCGGACAAATGAAACTTTATCATATTTCTTATTTAACCCAAATTTATAAAGAAATTTAATAGCACTTATTATCTGATTTTGTTGAGAAATTGAAGTAAATCTATAACCATCCAAGTAATTTTGAAAATCTGATGATGTTAATTTAGTTGGATATATACCTAAAGTTTTATTTAAAAACCTAGATATATAAAACAAATATATATCCAAAGTATTTTTAGAATAATTTAAATACTGCAATTTTTGTTTACAAATTTCGTAGTAATCAGTTTTTTTCATATGTTAAATATTTGGTTGTTAAATAATTATAAAAACTTGCTTATATATAATAGTTAGGTGCAATAAAATAAAAAAGCCACCGCACCGTAACTTTTTCAAAGTTATTCAAATTTCTTTCTGAACACAATGCAAACTCTCGGTAAATGATAAGTTCTATTTCCAATAAATACACGTTTTACAACCTCATATTTATTTGGATTTGGATTTGGCATTACGTACTTATGGTAAATCATAAATAAACCACCTTCTATTAACAGCTTATCGCATTCAGAAGTCCATTCTTTATATTTCAATTTTGGAGTTCCATATATTTCTTTAGCCTCATCATTACTATATGGTGGGTCTGCAATTATACAATCATATTTACCGTCAATAAATTGAGTTAATTTATGTACATCGCATATTACATCAGGGTTCACTTCTTTTTTAATGTCAACTCTCAATCCGTGTTTATTCATTCCGCAAAATACATTTAAGATTGAAGGGGGGTGTCCAAGAATATCTCTTGCTAATTCAACTAGCCAATCTTCACAATATAACGGCATTCCTCCTTTATATCTATCTTTTTTCGGTCTTGGTAAAAACCAAGCAATATTTTTCTCTGTTTGCGTTGGCGATTTATAGCCAGTTATTAAATTCTTTTTCTTCATTGTTTTATATTTTAAGTTTAAAAATCCCTCGCTATTTTTTTTATTTAAAAGCACCTAACACGTAATATATTTAATTGGCGAAAAGCCAACTAACCATATTACCATCCGTTATGTGTAAGTGTTCCGTTTATCGTTCTAATCAATATTTCGGTTGAAAATTTTACTTCTCTAATAATTTTATTTCAATATCTTGCTTTGATGTAAAGAAATCAAATTCTACTGGAGAATTAACACCATTCGTATTCTTACCATCATAAAATTTATCTTTAAATTTTATAAATAAATGGTTTCCATCTATATCATTCATAGCCTTATATACAGATATACCTAAATATCTATCCTTTATATAATAAGCTAGAGGATTACAAAAACCATGTATTAATTTATCACTATCGAAATCATTACAGATATAATCCTTCTTACCATACTTATTAGCGTAATTTATAAATGGTTTATCATAACCTATCGTATTTAATAAATCTGTTAATTGATTATCATTAATGACTTTTTTAGGTTCATTAGGGGGTGTTTGTTTTATATTTTCATTACAAAACTCACCAAAGTTCTTTATTTTGTCTATTTGTTCCCTCATTTCTTTACTCATAATATTTTAGTTTATATATAAATATCTCTAAATTAAATT